>Ga0164243_10003829_pt1 | contig 23893 bp, 15 predicted proteins | sample OricompcompostOP_FD_108781 | JGI IMG/M metagenome (GOLD analysis project Ga0164243, IMG submission 108781) | Organic Plus compost microbial communities from Emeryville, California, USA - Original compost - Organic plus compost (OP) | ecosystem: Engineered > Solid waste > Mixed feedstock >...
CATCCACGTGTTTGCTGATGGTGATGTTGACCTGCTTTTGATCCGGGCCGGGCAAGCGACCCAGGCCCACCACGATGCCATATTTCGCGTTATTGAAAGTAACAGGATTGTCGATCAGCACATCGTCCACCTGCTCGGCGCTGCTATTCGGCTCTATATCGATCCCCGCCATGGGCAAGGTGCCGGAAGTATTGCTGGCCACTGGCCGGATGAGTTTCAGGCCTTTGACGGAACCGATGGTAATGCCATTTCTCCGGTTATTATCCACGTTCGCATAGTATATATTCACGTTGGTATTGGGCTTTGACTTTTCCGCCTGCCCTACGTAAATCCCATCTCCCCAACACTTACTCACCTGGGGATGATAGATATTGATATTATCACTGGACCGGATGTCGATCCCCATCCCCCACTCGCCACCATTACCGCTGTGATGGTCCCTGTCGCCCACCAGCACAGGGTTATAGAGCTTCACGTTCTGCACGTTCAGCAACTTCAGCATGGCGTACTTGGGTTTGTTGCTGGACTGTAACACCAGGGAGGAATTAGGCTGAAAAATAACGGTGGAATTGCTTTTAAGCTGCAATCCATTGTCGTTGATCAGCACCGGGAAGTTGGGCATCTTCACCGTTTTATTGGTATTGATCGCGTTTTGCAGGGCCGCGGTATAATCCACCGACCCATCCCTGACATAGCCGGCGGGCAATGCTTTGGTGAGGTCGTAGGCTGCACCTGCCAGCGCCGCCGCTTCAGTAGCGTACTGACCGGCGGCCGACAGGTTACTGTATGTACCAGGCAAAGGTCTGTACTGAAAAATATCCTGCGCATAGCAGCCCATCCAGAGGGCGAGTGCGGCGGTAAATGCAAAACAACGTCTACGCATAAACTAAGCTTTTGTGTTTTCGTATATCGCTTCCCAGGTATTGAGGATCATAGACTTTTCGAAATTATTTTTAACAAAGGCTGCATTTTTCCTGCCCCATTCCGTTCTGGCGGCATGGTCCATGGTCATGAGCTGCTTCATGCCTGCACCCAGCGCCACGGGGTCGCGGGGCGGCACCACCACTCCTCCGCCGGCCCCTTCGAGAATGCTGCGGATACCTCCTACATCCGTGCCCGTTACCGGCAACCCGGCGGACATGGCTTCCAGCAACGCCATCGGCATGCCTTCGCTGCGGGAGGAAATCACGTAGCCGTCATATTCCGGGAGCAGGTGGGAAATATTTTTGACCAGCCCCAGGAAACGCACTTGCCGGTTGAGGCCTGCGAGTTCTACCTGGGCCTTTAACTCATGTTTCAGGTCTCCATCGCCCGCAATGTCCACGGTGAAGTGCATGCCCGAACGCAGGAGCAGTTGCAGGGCGTCAAAAAGATTCCTGTAATCCTTTACTTCGATTAACCGGCCAATGGCGATCCAGCGAAATACAGGATTCTGCGGCTTTTCCGCCGGCATCGCAAAACGGTCCACATCGATGGCGTTATAGATCACTGCCGAGCGCTGCGCATCGATACTGCCTTTTTCGTGCAGCAGCTCCAATGCAGGCGCGGATACGGCGGTGTGGTAATCCACCCAGCGGGAGGTCAGTTTGTAAAACAGGTACGGACTGATCACCCGTTTGCGGGCATCGTAATTACTGTGGGAAGTATTGATGACGCGGATACCGGGATAGCGCATTTTAACAAAGCGGCCGATGAGGTTCGCATGATAGAGATGCGTATGAATGATATCCGGTTTCACTTTTTTGATCACCTGGTTGAGTTTGCGGAAGGCGGACAGGATGGCCTTGGCGCCGTTGAGCCCTAGGTCGTAATGGCGCACGCGCTTATCTAACCTGCCGAGTAAGCCCAGGTCGGTTTTGATGGTAAGCAGGGAGATGTCGTACCCCCTGTCCGCCAGCGCGGGAATGATTCCCAGCAGCTGACTTTCCGCCCCGCCAAAACCAAGGCTTGTAATCACAAATAATATTTTACGGTTCTTCATTTGCTTAAACGGACATAAAAAATGACGAATAGTCAAAGTTGCGCAACGTCAATTTTGGTGCGGCCATATGCCGTGCGTTGACGATGGCTTGAGCCAGCGCTTTTTCATCCTCTACCGGCACGGTGTAACCGTTGATACCCGGTTCTATAATTCCTTTGAAATCCACGCAGTTGGTGGCTACTACCGGGGTGCCCAGCAACAGCGCTTCCAGCACTACGTTCGGGAAGCCTTCCTTCCGGGAAGAGAGCACAAACAGGTCCGCCTCCCGGAAATACGGGTAGGGATTGGATTTGAAGCCATGGAATAATACGTGGTCCTGCAACCGGAGGTCGGCCACCAGTTTACGCAGCATATTACCATAACCCGGCTCTGTATTCTCCCTGCCTAAAATATGCAACCTTGCCTGGGGCACTGCCTGCAAAACAGCCGGCATGGCCTTTATCAGCACATCGAATCCTTTGGCGGAGTACAGCGTGCCGGCTGCTACTATATTGAATCGCGTGTTATCGTACACGTTAATCAGCTCCCGGCCCAAAGTTTCCACCTGTTGTATATTCACCAGGTTGGGAATATGGCGGACTTTTTTTGCCGGGATGCGGTAATAGGTTTCCGCTTCTTCCTTCATCTGCGCCGTTTGTGCGATCACGTGATGGGCGTGCCGGAGTACGCGGCTGTTGAGGAAGCGTTCCAACTTTCCTTTGAAGCCCGCGCCCAGCCTGTTGCTCGGCAATGTGGGCAGGCGTACTACGTTCACGTATTTGCCGCCGGTGAGCTTGCGCATCAGGATGGTGATGATGCTGATATGGTTCAACGTGGTGAACACCACATCGGGTTTCAGCGTCTTCAGCACTTTGAAGAGATCGCGGGTACCCGCGCTGGCAGTAGGTTTTTCCAGCTTGATCAGTTTCACCTGCTGCGTGATCAGGTCAATGTAATCGTAAGCCGGGCAAATCACCACCAGGTATATTTCCAGTTTGGAAGCGTCCAGGGAGTTGATGATGTTCATCACCACCTTCTCAGCGCCCCCGCCTTTTAAGCTGGGTAATATGAATACTATTTTCTTTTTCATCCACAAGAGGTTTAACGGTTAGTTAAGGCTCAATGGAAAACGCTGCAGGCTTACCATGAGCTCTTTCTCCTGTATTTCCTTCTCCGCGGTGATGATAATCACCAGTAACATCAGCATGATTCGCTTGTCATAATAGGCTACCAGGCCCATGTCCATCAGCATCAACACCAGCACAAATGCTGCCAGAAACAGGCCTGTACGGTGTTTCCAGAGCTTGTGCAAAATGGAAAAGTGAATACTGTAGTAAATGATGGGTCCGAGGAAGCCTACCCCGAAAAGCAGCTCTATATAATTATTGTGCGCATAAAAATGGTAGTAGTATTTAAAGCTGGCGGCGCCGTAGCCGATGATAGGGCTGGCGGTGAACTGCTGCCAGCCTTCGCGGATAAACCTTACCCTGTCCTCCGTACTGCCTTCGCTATCGCGGCCGCCAATGGTCATAAACAAACGGCCGATGCGGTCGAATGCCGGCGCCAGGTTCTCATTGATAAAATCCCCTTTCAGGAAAAACGATGCCACCACTACGGCAATAGCTGCAAAGGCAATGGTTTTGAACGATCCCAGCAGGCTGCGAATGTTAATCATGAAATAGAAAAATATCAGCAGCAGGCTGAAACCGATCCCTTTACGGGAGGCTGTCAGGAAGATGGTGTACAATGCCAGGAGGATGTTCAGGATATGAATTCCCTTGGCGGCATTGGATTTCAGCTCATGACGGTGAAATGCCAGCAGGCTGAGGAAGATCGAGAACATCAGCATGATAGACAAGTAGTTCGGATTCAGCTCTGTTCCGATAAAACGCATCATCTCCTCATCGTGATTTTCCAGGAAGGCAAATACCGGAATACCTAATGCCAGGGAGTAGTTAATAAAGGAATATACCAATACCAGCGTACTCATGGTGGAGAAGAGATCATATCTCACCATAAAATAATAGAGCACGAAGCTGTTGGCAACGAGGATGAGCATTACAAGCGAGTGTTGCAACGTAGCATCCGGATCGGGGGACCATAAGGTTGAAAGCAATGCCAGCATGGCCAGCAGGAAAATCCTGTAGCCATGCACGTTGGCACTGAAATTAAAGGTCCTCACATTATGGAGGTCCAGGAAGAAAGCGAAATACATGAGAATGGTAATACCCCAGCCATAGATCACCAGCCATTCCTTGTTGAGGAACAGGAGGCTCATCATGAACATGGTTACCAATATTTTTACCGGTAGTGGCTTCATGTGTACGCAGGTTTTTGTTTTGCAATCTGGTCGAGCAGGGCATCTACCATAAAATGCTGTGGTACAAAAGGTCCTTCGTGCCAATTCAGGCCGGCATCCCAATAGCCGGTACATTTGTTATATGCCGCTGTGGCAAAGCCGTAGCTCATTTCCACGATCAGCGGCTGCTGGCGGGGATCGTAGATGAAGTCCAGCGCCAGGCTTTGGGACTGCATTTTCTCCGCCAGGTCGAGCGTGATGCGCACGCATCTTTCATCGAACAGTTCGCGGTCATACCCAATAAGGCCGCTGCCGGAGGCGCGGAAATCCCCCTCGCGATTGTAACGCCTGATCGCAAAGGCTTTCCCGGCGATGGCGATAATGCGGGTGTCGAATTTGTTTTCCGGCATGAATTCCTGGAAGTACACATATCCTTTTTCCCGGCCATGCATTTTTTCGTACATGGTAGGAATAAAGATCCTGCCTATGCCACGAAACAGACCGAGAAAAGCAGCCCCGTTTTTGTCACGTTTAAACCGCCACACCGCATCTTTGAAGCGATTAAAACGATCCCGGGCTGCAAATCCCCGGCCGAATGCTTTCCGCGTCAGCTTCCTGGCGGCGGCTGCATCCTTTACCAGGCGCACGTTTGAAGCACCTGCGCCTCCCCGGAGTTTAAACACTTTGGGGAAAGTGGTGGTATTGATCCATTGAAGTGCCTGTTCCTGGTCATAAAAAACATATGACGGTACCATGGGGGCGCCCAGCGCTTCCGCCAGGTACTTCTGCCCCACTTTATCATCGAAGTGCCAAACGGTTTTACTATCCGGAAACACCAGCTTGCCGGCCGCTTCCAGGGAATACGTCAGCTGCCGCGCAAAGCGCACCGCTTTGTAATCGCCATGGTGCCAGTGCCAGAGCAGGGCGTCACAGTCCTGCAGCTGCGCAATGATATCATTGCGGTAGCAGTCTACCAGCGTGTATGGTATCGCGTTAGCGCGACAATAATCGATCCACCTGTCGCTGAAAGATCCCGGTGTATGATGTATGGCTAATTTCATTTTTCTTCAGTTTTATATTTCCACCAAAGGCCCACGCCCATCATTCCTCTCGCCATGGCCAGGTTGATAGCCGCGCCCACGCCTGAAAACAGCATGATCAGCGGGAAGGCCATTACAAAGCCGGTGATGGAAGCGTACAAGGTATTTTTCATCACGAGCTTATCCGCCCGCTTCACAATGAAGTAGTTGGTGCCGTAGCAGTAGTACATCGCCATGAAGAACACGCTGATGGCCATGATGCAAAGGATCCAGACCGCTTCCCGGCCCTGCAGGTGAAATATCTTTGTAATAGGAATGGATAATACGCAAATCCCTGCGCAGAGGGCGATACCTGCGGCCAGTATCAGCTTCTGGAACTTGCCGAAGGCGCCGCTCCTGCGGTTGAGGAACGGGAAAAATACTCTCGACAGGATGTTCAGCCCTGCATTTGCTGCTTCAATCAGGCTTTTGGCAGCGCCATACACCCCCACTGCCGAGGTACCCGTGAGGATCCCCAGCAGGAAGGTGGTAGAATTGTTGTAGAGATTAGGCAGAAATTGGTTGATAAAGATGCTGAAGTTGCTACGCAGCACTTCCCTTATCCGGGCGAACCCGATGAACCTGAACTGCAGCCGGTAGCGCGTATGCATGAGGTACTGCGCATACAAGCCTGCGCCGATGTAGCCCAACGCCTGGAACAGCGGGTACCAGAAGAAGTCTTCGGGCTTGCGGATAAAGACGAAAATGCAGACCGTAAAGAAAATTTTTATGCAGGCGGAAAGGAGGGTAATAACTTTCATCTCTTCCACGCCCTGGAAGAACCAATCCGGGAACAGCGCATACCCGGCCAGCGCGGGGAACGTCAGCAGAAACACCAGTTTGTTTTGCGCAAACTGCGGCACCAGCAATACCAGCGGCAAAAACAGCAGGAAGGAAAACACTACCAGTATGGCCTTGGTAGAAAGCACCCGGCTGTAAATAAGGCTGAGAATGCGTTTGCTGTGGCGGTGTACAGCCACATCGCGGGTGGCGGTGATGTTAAAACTGAAGTCGGCAAAGCCCTGGAAGTACATCAGCAGGGAGTTGGCCAGCACGATCACCCCGTATTTTTCCGCTCCGAAGATGCGGAACACGTAAGGAAGCGTGATAAGGGGCAGGATCATATTAAGCCCTTGCAACACCGAGAGTGCGCCAAAGTTGCGCAGGAGGGTTTTATGATCTCCTGACAGCTTCTTAGGGGCATGACTGCGGTATTTCACGGCAGTGTCTGACCACTTGCGTCGTAGCTTTGATATGGTTAAGTTCATAAAAAGGTTCTTCAACCGCTACTGCGGTAAAAAATTAGATTTCACTGCGCTGCAGGTTGGCTGCATACCAGCTCACGGCCAGTTGGAGGCCATCCTGCACTGAAAACTCGGGTTTATATCCAATCAGGTTACCGGCTTTACCGATATTGGCCAGGCTGTGGCGCACGTCGCCGGCGCGTTCATCGCGGTGCTGCGCCTGCAGGGTAACGCCCGTCATAGCGCTAATGCCGGCCCACAGTTCGTTGAGGGTGGTCCGTTCGCCAAAGGCGATGTTGATCACTTCATGTTTATCCAGTTGCGGCAGCAGCATGGCTTTGATGTTAGCCTGCACGGCATTTTCCACGAAGGTGAAATCCCGGCTGGTTTCTCCGTCGCCATTGATGAAAGGCGCTTCGTTTTTCAGCGCAGATTCAATGAACAGCGGGATAACGGCAGCATAAGGTCCGCGCGGGTTCTGGCGGGGGCCAAATACGTTGAAGTAACGCAGGCCTATCGTGTGAAACTGGTACGTGCGGGAAAAAATATCTCCGTATAATTCGTTTACATACTTGGTGATTGCGTATGGCGATAAGGGCTTACCTATCTGGTCCTCCACTTTGGGAAGTCCCGGATGATCGCCATAGGTGCTGGAACTGGCGGCATACACCATTCGCTTGATGCCGGCGTCCCTCGCGGCTACCAGCATATTGAGGTGGCCGGTGATGTTGACATCGTTGGAGGTTACCGGATCGTTGATGGACCTCGGCACGGAGCCCAGGGCCGCCTGGTGCGACACATAGTCCATTCCCGCCACTGCTTCGCGGCAGGTATCCAGGTTGCGGATATCCCCTTCCATCAGTTCAAATGCAGGGTTATCGAAGAAAGGCTGCAGGTTGTCCCTGCTGCCGGTGGAAAAATTGTCCAGCACGCGGACTTTGCCGGCGCCGTACTTCAACAGGTATTCCACCAGGTTGGAGCCAATGAAACCCGCTCCCCCGGTTACGAGGAAAGCGGCGTTGCTGATATTATCGGTATGATATGGTTTGTTGTACATTTTTTTGTTTTAAAGAGATCAACGGTTAAAGGCGGGCGTCTGTCAGTTCCTTCGGTAATACTCCCTTCACATCGTACACCACTGCGCGGTTCTTACAGAGCTTATTGATGTTTAACTCTTTAAATTCATTGTGGGATACGGCCAGGATAACGGCGTCGTAGTCGCATACGGTATTCAGCTCCTGGGTGGACTTCCAGCCGTATTCATGTTCTACTTCCGCAGGCGTTGCCCATGGGTCGTACACGGTGATGTTGGTACCAAAATCTTTCAGTTCGTTCAGGATGTCCACCACTTTGGTGTTGCGTACATCCGGGCAGTTTTCCTTGAAGGTGATACCGAGTACGAGGATTTTAGCGCCTTTCACAGGGATGTCTTTTTTCACCATCAGCTTGATTACTTCCTGGGCTACATAAGCGCCCATGCCGTCGTTGAGGCGGCGGCCTGCCAGGATGATCTCAGGATGGTAACCGGCTTCCTGTGCTTTTTGGGCGAGATAGTAAGGGTCCACACCGATACAGTGGCCGCCTACCAGGCCCGGACGGAACTTCAGGAAGTTCCATTTTGTACCGGCTGCCTGTAATACTTCGTCCGTATCAATACCCAGGCGGTTGAAGATTTTCGCCAGTTCGTTTACGAAAGCGATGTTGATATCACGCTGGGCGTTTTCAATTACTTTCGCCGCTTCCGCCACTTTGATGCTGGTAGCTTTGTGCGTACCGGCCGTGATCACGGATTTATACAACTGGTCTACCTTTTCCGCTACTTCCGGGGTAGAGCCGGAGGTTACTTTCAGAATTTTGGATACAGTATGTTCCTTATCTCCCGGGTTGATGCGTTCAGGGGAATAGCCTGCAAAGAAATCCTTGTTGAAGGTCAGTCCTGAAATCCTTTCCAGCACCGGCACGCATTCCTCTTCCGTTACGCCGGGATATACCGTGGATTCATAAATCACGATATCGCCTTTTTTCAGCACTTTACCGACGGTTTCACTGGCTTTGAAAAGCGGGGTGAGGTCCGGGCGGTTGTTTTTATCTACCGGCGTAGGCACTGTAACGATGTAGTAGTTGCAGGGCGCGATCCGTTCCAGTTCATTGGTACAATACAAACCGGTTGGCGTGGTGCAGTCGGTCAGTACTTCCTTGAGTTGTTCTGCAGACACCTCGAGGGTATGATCGTTGCCGGCAGTGAGTTCAGCCACTCTGGCTGCGTTGATGTCAAAGCCGATCACCTTGTATTTTTTGGCAAATTCCACTGCCAGTGGTAATCCTACATAGCCCAGGCCAATTACTCCGATTTTGATATCCTGATTCATAGTGTTTTCAAAAATTTATTATTTGCTGAATACTTTTTTTAATTTTTTCATTACTGGTTTGTTGTCTGCTTCTTCCATATAGCCGTAGCCGTAACCGTAGCCATAGCCGTAGGATGTGCCTTGTTTCACATCGTTGAGGATGATGTTGAGCCGCGGCATTTTCTGCTGCAGGTCCCTCGTCAGTTTCACCTGTTCCTTGAAGGTGTATCCCTGGCGCATCAGGTACAGCGATGCATCCGCGAAGCGGCCGAGGAGTTGCGCATCGGTCACCAATCCTACCGGTGCGGTATCAACAATGATATAGTCAAACATTTTGCGCAGCTCTGCAAAGAGCAGGCCGGTATTTTCCATCAGCAGCAGTTCTGCCGGATTTGGCGGGATGGGCCCGGACGACATCAGCCAGCAGTTCTCATGGATACCGGAAGGTTTCAGCACGGAGTCGAGCGCTGATTTACCGATAGCGTAGGTACTGAAGCCGGTGTGGTTGCTGAGGCCCAGGTTTTCTGAAATTTTCGGTTTGCGCAGGTCCATTTCCATCAGCAGCACCCTTTTGCCTGAAAGGGCGATCACGGCTGCCAGGTTGGTGGCTACGAAGGATTTTCCTTCACCGCTCATACTGGACGTCAGCAGGATCACTTTTTCCTGCGGGTTGGCCATGATGAACTGCAGGTTGGTGCGCAAAGCCCTGAATTGTTCTACCAGCGGGGTTCTTACGTCTTTCCTTACCACCACCAGTTCTTCTTCCGTATTATGGCCAATCTCAGCCAGTACAGGCACCGGGGTGAGGGACTGCACTTCTTCCCTGCTGCGGATACGCCTGTTGAGGAGGTCGCCCAGGTAGAAAAGTCCTGCCGGTAAGCCCATACCAAAGATAAAGGCGATCAGATAGATAAACAAACCTTTCGGTTTAAAGGGTTTAGGGTCGCTTTTAGCCGGGTCTATCACTTTTGCGATAGCCAGGTTGGACGACTTGGAGATCGCTGATTCTTCCCGTTTTTTAAGCAGGTACAGGTATAGTTCCTGTTTGATCGCCTGCTGGCGGGAGTAATCCAGGTACACCCTTTCAGTTCCCGGCACTTTTTTGATCTGGGAGTTGATCATGCCGGCGTCCTGCTGCAGGGCGCTAAGGCTCAGTTCCAGCCCTTTGCGGAAGGTGGAGAGGTTGCTGAGGAGGTCGCCCCGGAGGCCGGCCAGCTGCCCGTCGATATTGCGGATCATCGGGTTGTTTTCCGTATTGGCCAGCAGGAGGCGCTCGCGTTCCAGCTGCAGGGTGTTGTATTTTTCAACGATGCTGATGAAGGTAGGGTCCTGTACGACGATGGCCGCAGGTACTACCCTTTTATTGTTCTTTTCGTCTTTAACATAGTTTTCCAGCGATTGCACCACGTTCAGTTTCACCTGCTGGTCGATCAGCTGCTTGCGGGAGTCGCCGCTGCCGGCTACCAGTTGCTTGGCCTGTTCGCTGATATCGGCCAGCTGGTTGGCTTCCTTGAAGCGCTGGATGTTCTTTTCCACGCCGGAGAGCTCCCCGGTAACGATGCCGAGGCGGGTATCGATAAAGGCGATGGTACTATCTGCGATGCGGTTTTTATCATCCACACTGGCTCGCATATACGCGTCTATGAGCCTGTTGAGTACCAGTTCCCCTTTCTTCGGGATGGAAGAGGACAGGGAGAGATCAATGGTGCTTACCTGTTTGTTCGGGATGCCTGCTTCCAGCTGGCGCTGATAGTCCGCCACGGTTTTATCCACCGGGCTTACTTCCACGGTATATTCATTGTGGTCCAGCGCAAAGGCGGCGTTACGGTCTACCCGTACGAGGCCGGAGGTTACCTGCATGGTATCCCCCCAGGCGGCATGCCGGCTCCACTGCGGCGTACTGAGCAGGAAGCTGTCTTTCCCCAGCGGTTTAAGCGTATAGTTAGCCACGGCCACGCTGTCTTTCAACGAAAGCCAGTTCATGGTGAAAGGCACGTTGCCGAATAATTCCGTTTTTTTGAGCCTGCCCTCAATGAGGTACCGCACGTTGAGGTGCAGGTCTTTCACCACCTTTTCCATCAGGGAGCGGGAGGTGATAATTTCGAGTTCATTATCAACGCTGCTCTTGTTGTTAAACATTTCCATCTGCTGAAGGATTTCAGCGCCGGGAATATCCGTGCCTTTGGCCTGGTCTTCCACGAGTATTTTGGCGTTGATCTTATATCCCGGCGAGGCGTAGCGCAGATAAATGAATCCCAGTGCGCAGGTGAGGATCACGCTGAGCAGGAACCAGTACCACGACCTTGCCAGGCGGTCCAGCAGTTTACGCAGATCGAAAGAGGCTTCCGGCTGGGAGGCATGGCCGTTGCCATTTACCTGGTACTTCCCGTTGAATGATTGATATTTATTCTCCTGCATGGTAAATGATTAAAAGTTAATCCTGGATGCCACTACAATCAGCAGCGACAGTACAGAGGCCATTATTGAAATACGTTTCACCTGCTGCATATCTGTGGAGGCCACTTTATTTTTGTTGGGCTCTACATATATCACATCTCCCTGACGCAGATAGAAGTAAGGGGAAGTGAACAGGTTGCTGTTGTTAAGGTCAAAGCGAACGAATTCCTTTTTGCCATCATTTTCCCTGATGAGGAGTACGTTCTCGCGTTTACCGTAGATGGTGAGGTCCCCTGCCATGCCCAGCGCGTCCAGTAAGGTTACCTTTTCGTTGGGCATGATGTAGGAGGATGGTTTGGTTACCTCTCCCAGTACGGTTACTTTAAAGTTGGCGAAGCGTACGTTTACCACCGGATCTTTATAGTAGGTGGCGGCTTTAGCCTGGATTTCGTCCCTTACCGCATCAGTGGATTTACCTTTTACCTGCAGTTTGCCTATCATGGGGAGGGAGATGTTGCCGTCCTTATCCACGAGGTAACCATTGATGGTGGTCACCGGCGTTCCGGCAGGCGCCAGGCCGGGTTGGGTCTGGCCCTGCTGGTTGAGCATGGCCGTCGCGTTCGGGTCCAGCGTTTGGATGGTCACCTGGAGGATATCATCCACCTGGATGGCAGGAGTTTTATAGATAGCCTGGGTGACTTCCGCATTTTTTAGTGTATCTGACAGATCCTTGAAATAAGTAATGTTTTTGGGTGTGCTGCAGGCAAACATGCCAAAGGAGGCCAGTAGCAGCAGCCAGTACAGAGATCTGTACCTGGGCTGCATTGCATCTGTCCGTTTTTCGTTTGTTACAATCATAATCACTATTCAATTTTTATATAGGCGTTAACGTTAGCGTCCGCCGGTGTTTACATCGTAATGGTCCCTTTGTCCAACTCTTCGTAGGAGGAGTTTTTGCTGATAAATTCGGGCACCAGTTTTTTCATGCGGGCCACGGTTGGCATGAGGTAATGCTTGCGCGCAGCGGCGATGAGGTCTTCCACTTCCTTGTTTACCACCAGGAAATCGTAGGTACGCACCTTGGCGATCATGATTTTTTCGTGGTAGGTAGGCATGGTGTTCTCTGCGTTGTTCAGCAGTTCCTCATAGAGTTTTTCGCCCGGGCGCAGGCCGGTGTACACGATCTGTATGTCTTTACCGGGTTCTTTACCGGCCATACGGATCATCTTGCGGGCCAGGTCGGCAATTTTCATGGGCTTGCCCATATCGAACACGAATATCTCCCCGCCCTGCCCCATGGAGCCTGCTTCCAGCACGAGCTGGCAGGCTTCTGGTATGGTCATGAAATAGCGGGTGATTTCCGGATGCGTTACGGTAAGCGGGCCGCCTTTTTCCAGTTGTTGTTTGAAACGTGGAATTACAGATCCGTTGGAACCAAGCACGTTGCCAAAACGGGTGGTGATGAAGCGGGTCGGCGGATGGCCGTAAACAGGCCCCGGCCGCTGAAATTGTTCGTTGAGGTAATTATTATAGGATTGAGAGAAGATTTCCGCGATGCGTTTGGAAGCCCCCATCACGTTGGTAGGGTTCACTGCTTTATCCGTACTTACCATCACGAACTTCTCCACGCCGTATTCTACGGACAGCTCCGCTACCACTTTCGTACCCAGCACGTTATTGATGACGGCGATGGAAGGATTCTTTTCCATCATCGGCACATGTTTATACGCGGCGGCATGGTACACGATCGCGGGTGCATAAATGTCGAACAGCTGCTGCATACGCGTGCTGTCGCACACATTCCCGATAAACGGAATGATCTGCACATTGCCGCTCTTTTCAGCCAGTTCCAGTTCGAGTTCATGCAGCGGGGATTCTGCTTTATCGCAGAGAACGATCAGGGCCGGTTCATATTTCACCAGCTGCCTTACGATCTCGCTGCCAATGGAACCGGCCGCGCCGGTTACCAGTACATTCTTTCCTTTCAGCTCTTCGCTGATACGGGGGTTGCGTATTTTGATTTCCGCCCTTTCGAGCAGGTCCTCGATATTAATATCTTTCAACTGTACACTATTATTTACTACACCATCTATCCACTGGCTTACGGGCACTACCTTCTGCACTTTCACGTCCAGCGTCATGCAGGCATCCACGAGTTCGTTTAGCCGTGAGGGTTCTATATCTTCTTCCGGGATCAACAAAGTATCAATGCCGGTTTGTTTCACCATGCGGTGTAATTGTACGGACTCCGCACCATATATGGGCAAGCCTTCCATAGACTTGCCTGCATGCGCCGGGTTATCCGCCAGAAAGGCCACCACGCGGATTTCCGAAGCGGGGTCTTCCGACAATGCCTTCCGCAGCAACAGGCCGGTAGGGCCTGTATAATAAATGGCCGCTCTAACATTATTGCGTGAACGCAGCAGGGAGTAATAGCGGAAAGTCCACTTTACGAGCAGGCGGTACGACAATAAAGCGAATGTGCTGATAAAGAAATAGATCAGTATGATGGATAGCGGAAAAATATTGAACGCAGCGTACTGCGTGTACACGACACCGATAGTGTAGAGGATGGCGCTGCCTAAGAGATTCATGCCCGCGATGTGGCTGATATCAGCCATCCCGGTATGTCTTACAATGCCTCTGTATGTCCGCAGGGACAGCGATAACAGGAGATTCACTCCCAGCACCAGCAAAGAGATTTGCGCAATCGGATAATGCGCAATGTCATTCATATCAAAATTCAGCCTGAGTAAAAAGGCGAGATTGATAGCGAGGATAGAACACCCTAAGTCCAGGATCAGAATGAGCCATGACGGGGTGATCCATGATGTTTTCCGCACCATAGGTTTCAATAATAAGATATGGTTATATAATATTCTCTCCGTTCAGTCCATTATACAGCCGCTGGTGGAAGGCTTTCATAGAGGCCATCGTTGTATGGACTAAACAAGTTAACAAATTTGCATTCCTACGTTTCGAATTTGTTTTCGGTTTTCAATAGTGAATGCAAAGTAGAAAATAAAATCTAAAACTCTATCAACGAAACGGAAAATTAATATGTATTTTCTTTAATTGATGTTTACATCTCTCTACAGTCCGCTCTGGTAGCTGATCTAAAGTTGTGTTGCGATACATGGTCTTTCAATTTTTCTGGTTAGCAAATGCTGATGATATGGTCTAACGACTTGAATCACTTAGTTCGATATGGTTTTTTCTCAAAGCACTGAGTAGGAACAAACATTATACCAACAAATGGAGAGAAGGGATATTTTTTTGATAATATTAAACGCCGCGATCGCAACGTTTAATATTATCAAAAATAAAACAGCTATTACTTCATCACGGGGTAACCAGTACCAGCAAGCTTTTCGCGCCATGTGCGCCAAGTACGAGGGATTGTTCTATGTCCGCTGTTTTGGATGGACCTGCAATAAAAACACCGAAGCCTGTTTCGGGTCCGCCTATTTTTTTGTAGGCTTCATGCATGGTAGGTAATATATTTTTTTGGGAGATGATAAGCACGAGATGCTGTGTAATGAACGGCAGGGCGCGCACTTTCATTTCACGCTCCGATAACCATATGGCTCCGTTTTCGGCCACAGCCAGCTGACCCGGAACCAGCGCGACGTCCACATCTTCCAGGAGATGAGGATCTTCGTTTATCCATTCCTGTTGTATGGCTGTCCTCGCATCCAATGTTCTTTTTCTTTCCGGGAGATGTTTATCCAATGCGCGGATAATATCTTCTTCCCCGTTTACTTCTTCCACCACGGCGCCCAATCCTTCTACCACCCGCTTATAATCTTCGAAGGCTCCGGGCATATCCGACAAGCCTTCCAGCGAAGGCAACGGGGATGACTCCGGTTGATTCTTTTTAACTGCGTTTAATATATTATCCCTGCTGCTCATCTTTATTATTTTTTGCGTACCATTCGGAGAAAGACATTTTCGGCGGCGCCGGCATATCTCTTTGTTTATACCATGGATTGAATCCGTTGTTAACCATTCCCGGCATGGCTTTCAGCACCCAGCGTCCCATCTTGCCGGCGATTTTAAACGTAGCCGGCGAAGATAATACGGCGGTCATTGCCTTCATGCCCATCTTTTTCCCGGTAGCGGCATAACCTTCCTGCACTATCACCTGCCGCCATTTATATAACTGCGTATGAATATCGATCTTAACCGGGCAAACATTGCTACAGGAGCCACAAAGTGTGGATGCGAACGGTAAATCCGCATAGTCTTTCATGTCCAGGTTCGGCGCCAGGATGGAACCGATTGGCCCTGCCACCGCCGTGTGATAGCTATGCCCGCCGCTGCGGCGATACACCGGGCAGGTATTCATACAGGCGCCGCACCGGATACATTTCAGGCTGTTCCTGAAATCTTCGCGGCCCAGCTGCCGGGAGCGGCCATTATCCACCAATACAATATGCAGCTCCTGCCCTTCCCGCGGCTGGCGGAAATGGCTGCTGTACGTAGTGATGGGCTGCCCCGTAGCGCTGCGCGCCAGTAACCGCAGGAATACGCCGAGGTGTTCCCTTTTCGGTATGATCTTCTCGATGCCCATGCAGGCGATATGCACTTTGGCCAGGTGAGCGCCCATATCGGCATTCCCTTCATTGGTGCATACCACCATCTCCCCGGTTTCCGCTACGGCGAAGTTGACCCCGGTGATTGCTGCATCTGCCTGCAGGAATTCCTGGCGCAAATGCATGCGCGCGGCCGCGGTCAGGAACTGCGGATCTGCGTTGCCGGCAGGCGTTCCCAGGTGTTCATGGAACAAATCCCCGATCTCTTCCTTCTTTTTATGAATACAGGGCAGCACAATGTGGCTGGGCGGTTCTTTCGCCAGCTGCACAATGCGCTCGCCCAGGTCCGTATCGATAACATCGATGCCGTGGGCTTCCAGGTGCGGATTAAGATGACATTCCTCCGTGAGCATGGACTTACTTTTCACCAGTCGCTTCACCTGGTGCTTTTGCAGGATGTCCAGCACAATGCGGTTATGCGCTTCAGCATCCGCGGCCCAGTGCACGGTAGCGCCGTTGGCGATGGCCTGCTGTTCGAACTCCACGAGGTAGTCGTGCAGGTTACCGAGGGCATGTCTTTTTATATCGGAAGCGGCCTGCCGGAGCTGTTCCCAGCCATTTACCGACCAGGCCATGCGGTCGCGTTTTTTTCTTACCCACCACAAAGTTTCGTCATGCCAGTTGACCCGGGGTTCGTTTTCGTTGAACTTGCCGGCCAGCGTGGCGTGATCAGAAGTATGACTGTTCATCAGATAGTATTGTTAAGGATTTCAGCGATATGCATTACGCGCAGCGGTTGCTTGCGGCGGTTGATAATGCCTTCCAGGTGCATGAGGCAGCTCACGTCCGTACCGGTGATCACCTCCGCTTCGTGCTTTACGTGATCGGCTACACGGTCGACCCCCATTTTTACGGACACGGCTTCTTCCGCTACGCAGAAGGTGCCGCCAAAGCCGCAGCACTCGTCCTTACGGTCGAGTTCCACCAGCTCCAGGCCTTCCACCATGCTGAGCAGCTGCCCGGGCTTGGAATAAGGCTGGTCCACCAGCTCGCTCATCTGCGCGAGGTGCAGGCCGCGCTGCCCGTGGCAGCTCTGGTGCAGGCCTACTTTATGCGGGAAACGGGCAGACAGGGATTGTACTTTGAGTACGTCCGTGAGGAATTCAGTCAGTTCGTACACGCGCTGACGTATGTGGGTAGCTGCGTCTTCCCTTGCCGGCTCGTGCAAATGCTCTTTAATATGGAGCACGCAGCTGCCGGAGGGGGCAACGATATAATCAAATCCCGAGAAGTGATCTACAAACAGGCTGTTGCAGCCGTGCGTAAGATGTTCGAAACCGGAATTGGCCATCGGCTGTCCGCAACAGGTTTGCCCTTGCGGATACGCCACCTGGCAACCCAGCTTTTGTAGTAGCTGTAACGTGGCTATGCCTACCTGCGGATAGAACTGGTCTATATAGCAGGGTATAAAAAGTCCGACTTTCAAAATGCTTGATTTATAAGTTGTCTGCAAATTTAGCGGGTGCAACTATAGTAAACCATGCATATTTTTACCGGTTTCTGATTTTATATTAACATTTTTGTGGTAATATTTTAATCTGCCAGGGTTTCTTCCCGCTGTTTACGCTGCATGTAAGCCTGTACCGCGCGGATTTGGGCAAAGCTGGCCGCATCCCCCGTGCGCTCCTTGATTGGCCCCGCAGCGGTTGCGCCGAGGTCCCGGATATGGTTCATAATGAGCTTCACGGTGCCTTCCGGTACAAATTTTTCCAGCTCTAACTCTCCCGCCTCTACGCATTGCGCCAGGTGCGATTCAATGGTGCTGAGGGCCAGGTTGCGCGAGGCGGCAATTTCCGCCACGGACTTCCCGCCGAGGAAGAGCTCCAGCGTGCCTTTACGGCTGCTGCCCTTTTCCACCTTGCCTTTGGTTTTGGCCAGCACTTCCGCCGCTTCCGCCTTATTGCGTTTGGCGAGGTAGTCCGTCAGGCCGGCGTTGAACTGCAAGTCCCCGTAACTACACTCCCACACCTGCGCGAGCTTGTTCCAGAAATCCGATTCCAGCGCCATCAGCTGCAGGTGGTATTTCTTGGCCTTGGCCTTCTTTACTTCTTCTATATGTTCCCGCAGGGGCAGGATCATCTCTTCATAGATACTTTTGGTAAAGTAGCCTACGGCTTTGGTGATGCGCTCCGCCATCTGCTCCGTTTCGCCGGTTTGGGCCACTACGTCCAGCAGCTGTTTGAGCTGGTTGGTGAATTTGGCCGCGACTTCCGCCTGTTGTACGATTACGCTGGAGAGGTAGCGGGTAATTTTAAGCGCGGCGTCGAAATCCGGCAGCTTTTTATCCTCTATCCATACGGCATGGGATTTAATGAGCGACTGCATCTTGTACCAGTCGAACAGCTGCATGAGGGCATTTGCCTGGAATTTTTTACGTTCCATTTCCAGCAGTACCACCAGTTCATTCGGTTCGCTTTCCCGGCGGGAGAATTCCACCACACGCGGGTCCGTCTTAATACTGCCAAACCCGATGCGGGAGTGCAGCACCAGGCCTTCCAGGGAGGTACAGCGGCTCAGCGCCACATACACCTGGCCGGCTGCGAAGGCGTAGCCCGCATCGATGATGGCCCTTTCAAACGTAAGCCCCTGGCTCTTGTGGATGGTGATCGCCCAGGCGAGGCGGATCGGGAATTGCGTAAAGCTGCCGATTTCCTCCTCCTCGATGCTGTTTTCCTCTGCGTTGTAATGATAGCGGATATTTCGCCAGGTTTCCTTTTCCAGCTTCATCTCCTCGTGGGAGCCGGACAAAACCAGCGTGATCTCTTCATCGTCAATTTCCTTGACGGTGGCGATCTTACCGTTGTAGTACCGGCGTGGCTGGGCGATATCGTTTTTCAGGAACATCACTTGCGCGCCTACTTTCAGTTGCAGGACCATCTCCGTCGGGAGGGCCTTATCGCTGAAATCCCCTTCTATCTTGCCTTCGAAGCGATAAAGCTTCCCTTCCATGGAATTGAGGCGGTAGGCGTTGATATCGTCCGCTTTGCGGTTATGCGTGGTGAGCACGATGTACTCCCCGTCTTCCCCGGTAAACTCCGGCTGGTAGTACCCATTGAGCAGCTGCAGGTCCTGTGCTTCCACTTCGTTGTTGCGGATGCGGTTCAGCACATCGATGAAGACCTGCTCGTTTTGCCGGTATATTTTCTTCAGCTCGATGTACAGCGGAGTTTCGTTTTCCAGCGCTTTCGCATCAAAGAAGAAGGGAGAATTATAGTACTGGGAAAGCAGCGCCCATTCATCTTCCGGGATCACGGGCGGCAACTGGTACAGGTCCCCGATGAAGAGCACCTGCACTCCGCCAAACGGCTGCAGCGGCTTGTTCCGGAAATGCCGCAGGATCTGGTCAATCGCGTCCAGCATGTCGCAACGCACCATACTCACCTCATCGATGATGAGGAGTTCCAGCTCCTGCAGGAGCGACTTCTTATCGTTCGTAAACCGGATGTTGCGGAAAAGCGAATGCCTGTCCGTACTGCTCACTCCATCGTCCGAAAAGCCTCTTTTCGTACCCGGGATATACGGGCCGAAAGGCAGCTGGAAGAAGGAGTGCATGGTCACACCGCCCGCATTGATGGCTGCTACACCGGTAGGTGCAACGATCACCGTGTTTTTGCGGGAATGTTCTTTTATATATTTCAGAAATGTAGTCTTTCCTGTACCTGCCTTACCAGTCAGGAAGATATGGCGGTTGGTCTGGTTAACAAAATCTGCCGCCAGGTGAAAGATGACATTTGCGCTATCTGGTTGGGCCATTCAGTGTCAAATTGAAACTGCGAATATAGGTATTTAGCGCGACACGTTGGGGGGCTTTCGGGGGAAAATATCCCCCGAATGAAATTCAGCCGGAAGCGCCCTACAGGCGTGGCTCTGGGCGTAATTCAATACGCATGGTGCTCGCCGGCAACCCATCTCCATTCACCAGGTTTGCATCCGTAAAGGGCGACCAGCCATAGTACACCGCCCGGGTACCGGCAGGTACGGGTATCCGGATAACATGCCCTGTCATCACCGCATGCAGCTTCCGCCCGTCTTCCAGGGAAAATCCCCTGACAGGCTGCCCGTCCGCCGTAGTAATGTTTTCTTTTTTATCATAGGTGAGAAAGGCAGTATCGCCCCGCAGCACTGCGCTTTCAGGCGCCGGGCCACGATAGGCCAGCCGGTATCCGTATGTGCGCGCCAATGCCACGCGCGCCAGCCGGGTACCCACGGTACGCTTGTCCGTAGGATGCACATCCGTCCGGTCCCCTACGTCGCTGGTGACGGCCATGCCCGCATACGGAATGCTATCCGCCATACGGAGCTGCTGCGCACGAAACAGCGGCCAGTATTCCGAATGATAACCTTTTTCCGTACTGATGCCGGACAGCTGGCAAAAATAAAACGGCAATTGCGGGAAATGCCACTGCGCCCGCCAGTCCGCCACCAGCAAAGGAAACAACTCCCCGTGCTGGATCACCCGCTCCTTACTCAGCGCGTTACTCTCGCCCTGGTACCAGATGATACCCTTTACCTGCATCTGCGTCAGCGGGGCTATAGCGGCCTCGTAGAGGAAGCCCGGCTGAAACGGGTGCCGGTAGCCGTATTCATTGGTAGGCAGCGAAATATTTTTTTGCAGCAGCGCATCCAGGTTTTCATGCGCGCGCTGAATGCACCAGGGTTCCAATGCTTTGTTGGTCCACCAATTACCTGCGAACACGTTCCCCGCGTTATGATGGGCAGCCGCTCCGGATCGCAGCCAGGCCTCCGCCGGACTACCCCCAACGGATATATTTATCAGTCCCACGGGTATATGCAACCGCTGCACTAAATTTTCCCCAAAATAAAAACCAACGGCGGAAAACACACTTGCTGTAACACTATCCGATACCCGCCAGCTGCCGCTGTAATACTGCTCCGGATGCAGGAAAACCGTATCCTTCACCGTATAAGGCACGTTGTAGGTGCTGGTATTTTTCTGCCGCTGCATTAACCGCAGCAAATGGTTGGCAGCCGCCGGCAGCGCGGCCCTGGCATGGGCCTCCTGCGCCATCGTAAACTCCATGTTGGATTGGCCCGCGCATACCCACACATCTCCGACCAGTACGTCATAACAACTGATCGTACGCCGGCCGTCCGTAACGGATAAGACTTGCGGCGTGGTATCCGCGGCAGATGCAGGCAGCACAGCCATCCACGCCCCATCCTGCTTCACCTTTGCCACGGTTGATTGATTGCCAAACCGGACCCGCAGCGCCGTGCCCGGCAGGCCGGTACCGAAAATCTGCATGGGCTTATCCCGCTGTAACACCATATGATCCGTGAAGTAGTCCGACAGCGCAAACGCAGGATGCTGCAGCGGTACAAAGGTTCCCATCCACTTCACGGGATTCTGCCAGTCGGCCGCTTTCCCCACTGCGCGCGGCAGGTGCAACACCACCTCATTCCATCCCTTGCGAAAAGGAACCATGGAAGGCGGGCGGTATTCATAGCCTTCATCCGTCAGCGGAAACTCCCCTTCGCCCTTGCGGCCGGCATGCTGCCACTGCGGCGGCGGCACAGGCTGGCCATTGACGGTGACCTGGCTGCCCTTGTTGTCCCAGGCGCCGGCATCAGGGGTATTGCTGAAATAGGAGCGGGACAAATTATTGAACCCGATCCACACGGGCAGCAGCGTGTCGCGATCCGCGTAAAAGCTGGCCGTAGCAGTCCATTGCAAGGTATCCAGCCCTTCGGGAATCAATCCCTCCACGAGCGGATGCCAGAAATGCCGCAGCACCAAAGTGCCGCCCCTTGCGGGAATGCGCGATACTATATTTCCGCGTGTATCCTTCCCCGTTAGCATCCATTTCGTTTGCTGCGGCTGGTATGCAAAAGGCAGCCCTTTGAAATATTGTTGCCGGTGCGTGAGCAGGCGCTGTTCGAAATCGTCAAAGTCCTTCACCATGGCGGCATCCCGGAGGTCCAGGTTGGCCTTCCAGCCGATAGTACCGCCGCCCCGCCAGCTGCGCTCTGCAAACGCCAGCATCGCGGGATATACCGGGTTCATGGCAAGTAAATCCTCCTCTGCAGCCACTTTGCGGTCATGCCAGAGGCAAATAATACCACCCAGTACGTTTTGATCCGCACTAACGCGATCGCCTATACGTCGTTGGAAAATCGTGGGCACGCTTTCCAGCGGGTCCATATGATTGAGGTACAGGTGCCGGGAATCCAGGTAACGGGTATTGCCCCGCGCCGGCGCATCCCGCATCCACAGCTGGTGGATGGTAGTTGCCGGGATATTGCCGCCGGGGTCCCAACCGATGGTTTGCACGCCCATACCGTTGATCATGCGGATCATTTCCGGCAGGAAGTTGTTGTTGGTTATCTTCACCTCATCCCCGCCGATGTGCAGGTAAGGCGGGCGGAACTCCCGGATGAAATCCGTTACTATGCGGCGTAAATAGTGCATCCCGCTGTCCGACTGCATGTCAAACCCCGTCGCCCGCCGGAAGGCAGCGCTGTGGCCCGGCATGTCGATTTCAGGAACGAAAAGAATATGCCGTTCCGCACAATAGCGCATCAACTCATGGATATCCGCACTGGTATAGTACCGGCCTTTCTGGCGCATCATATTGCTGTCCGCCGTCAGCGCGGGAAAGCCCGGCGCCTCCCAGCGCCAGGCAATATCTTCCGTGAAATGGAACTGGAATACGTTCAGTTTGTAGTCCGCCATTTTATCGATCTGCTGCTTCAGCAGGGGCATGGATTGGTAATTCCGCCCAACATCCACCATATAACCGCGCCACGGAAAGGCCGGACTGTCGGCGATCTCGCAGGCTGCAAATACGCCCCCCTGCAGCAGCTGGCGTAGGGTACGGCTGCCGTTGAACATGCCGTGGTCCGTTGCCGCCGTGATCACGATCTTCGCAGGCGTTACCTGTAGCGTGTAACCTTCCCCGTTAGTAATATGTTTGTTTCCTTTGAGAGAGATATTAGCGCCGCCGGCAGCGCCTGCACGTACTTCGGCGCGGATGCCTTTATCCTTCAGCCATTGCTGTAACTGCGCCGCCGTGGCTGCAAACCCACTATCATAGCAGATTTTCACCGCCTGGCGCAGGGGAAAACCGCCGGCCTGCCAATGCAGCGTTTGCGGCCGGGGAATCAGCGCGGGCCGCTGGGCGGACAATCGTAAGGATAAAAATAAAAACAGGATCGTCCACCTCATCACTTCGCATTTACTTCCCGGAATACGATTTCGCTATACCCTTTGTATTCGTACAGTATCCCCAGGCGCTTGTTCCGCAGCAGCGCCAGGTCCGAATACGCGGTATAATCCCCTTTCCGGTTGTCCGTAGCCGCCACCGGGATGGTTACCGGCCAGGTTGCTCCTTCGTCATAACTGATGCGCACCGTGAGATGATTGCGCTGCAAGGTATCCGCCGCGTTGGCAAACGCCAGCACCGCTTTCTTCTTTTTCCAGCCGATGTTCAGGATACTGCCCTGGCATACGGGGTCCGGCAGTTGCGGATCGAAGTAGGTGGTATCCCAGGAGGCGCCGCCATCCTTGCTGATACCTACAATGCGTTGCCGCTTCTCCCCTTGTTGGTTGCGCGCATTCAGCATGAGCCGGCCGTTGCTTAGCTCCGCCGCGGTGCATTCATTGGAGCCCGGCACAGGAAGCGTGGCCGCGAGGTGAAAGGTTTTGCCATGATCATCCGTATAAAAGCCGTGGGCCGCATAGTCCGTAAAGCGCGACTGCGGCGCGCCCTGGGAATGGTTGGCGGCAACGTATATGCGTCCCCGGTAGAGGCCCTGTGTGAACTGTAACGCATGCCCCGGCGTGTTGGCATAGCTGCGCCAATCCTCCGGGTAATCATAAGCCGGGTTGGTCTGCGGCTGGCGCGGCCGGTGTACCTGCGCGGTAATATTCACCGGGGCGGACCAGGTTGCGCCGCCATCCGTACTCGTTATGTACCATACCTCGCGCAGCCCTTTGCCCTTGCGCACTTC
>Ga0164243_10003830_pt1 | contig 23888 bp, 24 predicted proteins | sample OricompcompostOP_FD_108781 | JGI IMG/M metagenome (GOLD analysis project Ga0164243, IMG submission 108781) | Organic Plus compost microbial communities from Emeryville, California, USA - Original compost - Organic plus compost (OP) | ecosystem: Engineered > Solid waste > Mixed feedstock >...
CCACGGGCACGATCACGCCCACGATCACACCCACGATCACACCCACGATCACACGCACGATCAGGCCCACGATCACCCACCCGCGCGCCGGATCACGATCGAGGAGAGCCTGCTCGCGAAGAACGACCGGATCGCCGCGGCGGTGCGCGCGCAGCTCGCGCGGCGGCGGATCACGGCGGTGAACCTGATCGGCGCTCCCGGCGCGGGCAAGACGACCTTGCTGGAGCACACGCTGCCGCGGCTCGCCGGCGAGATCGCGATCGGCGTGCTCGAGGGAGACCAGGCGACCGATCACGACGCTCGACGGATCGCGGCCACGGGGTGCCAGGCGTTCCAGATCACCACGGGGCCCGGCTGCCACCTCGATGCGTCGATGATCGAGCGTGGCCTCCAGTCGCTCGCGCTCGGCTCGCCGGCGCTGCTGTTCATCGAGAACGTGGGCAACCTCGTGTGCCCGGCGCTGTTCGACGTCGGCGAGCACGCGAAGGTCGTGGTGCTCTCGGTGACCGAGGGCGAGGACAAGCCGCTCAAGTACCCGCACGTGTTCCGAGCGGCCTCGGCGATGGTGCTCACCAAGTCCGACCTGTTGCCCCACGTCGAGCTCGACGTGGCCGCGTGCATCGCCAACGCGCGCGCGATCAACCCCGACCTCGAGGTGTTTCCCGTGGCGGCGCGGCGCGGGGCCGGGCTGGACGAGTGGTGCGCGTGGGTCCGCCGCCAGATCGGAGCGCGCGATGGCCAATGACGCCGAGCTGATCGCGTCGGCGGACGAGATCGAGCAGCTGCTCGACGAGCTGCGCGCGATGCTTCCACCGGCGGGCTACGACCGCGTCGTGCAGGTCGTGCAGCGCGTCGTCGGGCTGTACGCGCAAGGCCTCGAGCGCATGCTCGGCATCGCGCGGGCGACCGACGCGGCGCAGGTGTTCGAGGACCGGGCGTGCGCGGACGAGCTGATCGCGAGTCTGCTCGTCCTGCACGGCCTCCACCCGCAGCCGACCGAGCTGCGCGTGGAGCGAGCGATCGCGCTGCTCGCCGAGCGCGTCGACGGCGCGAAGCTCGAGCTCGTGGGGATCGAGGGCGAGGGCGTCGTGCGCGTGCGCGCGACCGGCTCGTCGACGCCGCAGCTGCTCGACCGGATGATCCGGCGTGCGATCGAGGAGGCCGCGCCCGAGATCACCGAGGTCGTCATCGACGGGCTCGCGGTGCCGCGCGCGCCCGAGGGGCTGGTCCAGATCCGGACGCGGCCACGCGAGGTGGATCGATGATCCCGCTGCGCGCGCTCCAGCAGATCGTCGCGCGGCCGGTCGCTCCCGTCGCGCCGCGGGTCGCGCCGCCTGCCCCGTGCGAGCTGTGTGGCGCACCGCTCGGCGACCCGCACCGTCACGTCCTCGAGCTCGCGCCCGAAGGCGGTCCGCCGCGACGGGTCGCGTGCGCGTGCGGCGCGTGCGCGGTCCTGTTCGCGCACGTGCAGGGAGCCACCGCGCACTACCGGACGGTGCCGACGCGCGTGCTCGCGGACGCGCGCTGCACGCTGACCCCCCACGCGCTCGCGCAGCTCGGGATCCCCGTCGGGCTCGCGGTGTTCTTCACGACCGCGACCGGCGCGCCGTTCGCGCTGTACCCCGGCGCGGCGGGCGTCGTCGAGACCGAGCTCGCGCCCGACGTGTGGAGCGCGCTGCTCGGCGACACGACCGTCGCCGCCATCGCCGAGCCCGAGGTCGAGGCCGTGCTCGTCCACGCCGAGCGCGGCAGCGAGCAGCTCGCGTGCTTCCTCGTGCCGATCGACGTCGCCTACGATCTCGCGGGGCGCCTGCGCCGGACCTGGCGCGGGTTCTCCGGCGGGGACGAGGCGCGACGCGAGCTGTCCACGTTCTTCGACGAGCTACGCCGGCGCAGCCGGCCCCGAGGTGCCCGATGAGGCTCGACGCCGCACGCGCTGTCGCCGACGCCGTTCTGGTCGAGGGCTATGCGCTGTACCCGTACCGCGCGTCCGCGCTCAAGAACCGCTACCGGTGGACGTTCGGCGTGCTCGCGCCGCGCGCGTGGTCCGAGGCCGGCGGTTGCGAGACCTGGTGGCTCGAGGCGCAGCTCCCCGTGCGCGCCGACGGCGCCGCGCGACTCGACGCGCAGCTGCGGTTCTTCCAGATCGTGCGGCGTCGCGTCGAGCGCCAGCGACCCGACGGCACGTTCGAGCCGGTCGACGCCCTCGACGCGGACCGCGGCGAGCTCGCCGTCACGTGGGACGAGGGCGTCGTGCGGACCGTGGAGCTGTCGCTGCCGCTCGCGCCGGGCGGCGCGCTCGTCCACGAGGTCCCGTTCGCGTTCGAGGGCGCCTCCGAGCGCGACGTCGTGCCGGGCGGGCGGATCGTCCGCGAGCGCCAGGCGCTGGCCGGCCGGCTCGGGGTGCGCGTGGAGCCGCTCGAGGCCGCGCGCTCGCTGCTCCGCGTCGCGATCCGCGTCGAGAACACGACGCCGTGGACCGACCTCGCGGCGCCCCGCGAGGCGGCGATCGCCGCGTCGTTCGCATCGACGCACGTGCTCGTCGGCGTCGCGGGAGGCGAGCTGATCTCGACCATCGATCCGCCAGCGTGGGCGGCCGAGGTGGCGCGGGCGTGTACGAGCCGTGGCGTGTATCCGGCGCTCGCCGGCCCGCCGGGGACGGCCGACGTCGCGCTGTGCGCGCCGATCGTCCTCCCGGATCACCCACAGGTCGCGCCCGAGAGCCCGGGTGATCTGTGCGACGCGACGGAGATCGACGAGCTGCTCGCGCTCCGCACCCTGACCCTCACCGACGAGGAGAAGCGCTGGGCGCGCGCCACCGACGCGCGGACCGCGGAGATCGTCGATCGCGTCGAGCCGGGGGCCGGCGCGATTCCGGACTGGCTGCCGGCGCTCCACGGCACGCAGCGCGCGCTCGACGAGGGCGAGATGCGCCCGACGCACGGCTTTGTCCCCGGTACGCGGGTGCGCCTGCGGCCACGCGCTCGCGGCACCGACGCGCAGGACGTCCTCTATGCCGATCGCACGGCGACCGTCGAGGGCACGCGGCTCGACGTCGACGGCACGCTCTACGTCGCCGTCACGATCGACGACGATCCCGCCGCCGAGCTGCACCGCTGGTACGGCCGGTTCCACTACTTCCGCGTCGACGAGGTCGAGGTGGTGCCATGACGCCCGTGACGACCACGACGGCGCCAGTGCTCGTCGCCGGCATCGGGAACATCTTCTTCGGAGACGACGGCTTCGGGGTCGCGGTCGCGCGCGCGCTCGCCGCCGCGCCGCCTCCGGGCGCGCGCGTGCTCGAGCTCGGCATCCGCGCGATGCACCTCGCGTACGAGCTCCTCGAGCCGCACGAGCTGTTCGTGGCGGTCGACTGCGTGGCGCGGGGCGGCGCGCCGGGCACCTTGTACGTGATCGAGCCGGAGCTCGGCGGAGCGACCGAGCGGGCACCGTCGGCGCACGGCATGGACCTGACCAGCGTGCTGTCGACGGTCGTCGCGCTCGGGGGCCGTCCGCCTCCGATGCTGATCGTCGGCTGCGAGCCCGGCGATCTGTCGCCGAACATCGGGCTCAGCGCGCCGGTCGAGCGCGCCCTCGACGACGCGCTCGCGCTCGTCCGCGACGTGGTGGCCGCTCGGCTCGCCGCGCGCGACATCCCCGACCAGGAGTACGCACCATGAACCTGTCGCAGTCGTCTCGCTCCATCCTCTTGAACGCCCTGATCGCCGGCTTCGCGATCACCGGCTCGGTGCTGCTCGTGATGGGGCTCCGGCGAGCGATCCCCGAGGGCATTCGCTACCTGCGCATCCGCCGGATGTGAGCGTGGCGCTCCGGTCGGGCGCCCGACGAGCGCGTGGGCGCGATCGCCACGCCGTGGGGTTGGCTGCCACGGAGGTCCTCGGGCCGTTGCGGCGCGCGCGCACCGGTCCCCGTCGTGCATGCACCACGACGACATGGCTCGTCGTCGTCTCCCCGTGCTCGGTCGCTGGCCCCTGGTGCGTCAGCTCCTCGATCGCGACGCCACCGGGCTCGGCGACACCGCGCGCTCGCCACGCACCGAGGCGCTGCGCCCGCGCACCGAGGCCGCGGATCGCGTGGTGCGCTCCGTGTGCCCGTACTGCGCGGTCGGCTGCGGTCAGCTCGTGTACGTGAAGGACGAGAAGATCACGAACATCGAGGGGGATCCCGACTCGCCGATCTCCGAGGGCTGCCTGTGCCCCAAGGGGGCCGCGACGACGCAGCTCGTGACCGGATCCCACCGCGTGTACGAGGTCCTGTATCGTCGCCCGGGAGGCACGTCGTGGGAGACGCTGCCGCTCGAGCGCGCGATGGACATGGTCGCCGAGCGCGTTCAGCGTGCGCGTGACGCGAGCTGGGAGGAGACCGACGACACGGGCCGACAGCTCACCCGCACGATGGCGATCGCCCACCTCGGCGGCGCCACGCTCGACAACGAGGAGAACTACCTCCTGAAGAAGCTCTACAGCGCGCTCGGGATGGTGCAGGTCGAGAACCAGGCCCGGATATGACACAGCTCCACGGTCCCCGGTCTGGGGATCTCGTTCGGTCGCGGCGGCGCCACGACGTTCCAGCAGGATCTGCAGCACGCGGACTGCATCCTGATCCAGGGCTCGAACATGGCCGAGTGTCACCCCGTGGGCTTCCGCTGGGTCATGAAGGCCAAGGAGCGCGGCGCGATCCTGATCCACGTCGATCCGCGCTACACGCGCACGAGCGCGGTCGCCGATCTGCACGTCCCGATCCGCGCGGGCACCGACATCGCGTTCCTCGGCGGGCTCGTCCGCTACGTGCTCGAGCACGAGCGCGACTTCCGCGAGTACGTCGTGCGCTACACCAACGCGGCGACGATCATCTCCGAGGCGTTCCGCGACACCGAGGATCTCGACGGGCTGTTCAGCGGGTTCGCGGACGGGCACTACGACCCGACGAGCTGGCAGTACGAAGGGATCCCGATCGTCCCGGCGGCGGGCCACAAGGAGGTGGTCGCGCAGCTCGGCGCGGGCAAGCGCGAGGACCACGAGCTCGATCGCGTGGTGAACGAGCACCGCGACGAGACGCTCCAGCACCCGCGCTGCGTGTACCAGATCCTGCGCCGTCACGTCTCCCGCTACACGCCGGAGATGGTGTCGCGGATCTGCGGGATCCCCGAGGAGCAGTTCCTCCGCGTCGCGCGCGCGCTGTGCGACAACTCGGGCCGCGATCGCACCTCGGCGATCTGCTACGCGGTCGGCTGGACGCAGCACTCGGTCGGGGTGCAGTACATCCGCACCGCGGCGATCCTCCAGCTGCTCCTCGGTAACATCGGCCGGCCCGGCGGCGGGATCATGGCGCTGCGCGGCCACGCATCGATCCAGGGATCGACGGACATCCCGACGCTCTTCGATCTGCTGCCGGGCTATCTGCCGATGCCCCACGCCGAGCACTCGCGGGATCTCGGCGCGTACCTGCGCTCCCACCGCTCCGCGAGCGGCTGGTGGAGCGAGATGCCGAAGTACATGGTCTCGCTGCTCAAGGCGTGGTTCGGCGACGCCGCCACCAAGGACAACGAGTACCTGTTCGGGCGGCTGCCTCACCTCACCGGCAGCCACTCGCACCTCCAGACGATCGCGGACATGGCCGACGGCAAGGTGGCGGGGTACTTCGTGATCGGGGAGAACCCGGTCGTCGGCACCGTGGATGGCGCGCTCCAGCGCAAGGGGCTCCGCGAGCTCGACTGGCTCGTGGTCCGCGACTTCGCGCCGACGGAGACGGCCGAGTTCTGGCGGGTCGCGCCCGAGATCGATCGCGGCGAGATCCGCCCCGAGGACATCGCGACCGAGGTGTTCTTCTTCCCCGCCGCCACGCACACGGAGAAGGACGGCACGTTCACCAACACCCAGCGGCTGCTCCAGTGGCACCACAAGGCGATCGAGCCGCCGGGTGACGCGCGCAGCGACCTGTGGTTCGCGTATCACCTCGGGCGTCGCCTGAAGCAGCGCTACGCAGGCACGACCGGCGAGCGCGACCTCGCGATCCGCGCGCTGACCTGGGACTACCCGACGGAAGGCGCTCACGAGGAGCCGAGCGCGGACGCCGTGCTGCGCGAGATCAACGGCTACGAGGTCGCGACCGGCAGGCTCGTCGACGGTTTCACCGAGCTCACCGACGACGGCTCGACGGCGTGCGGCTGCTGGATCTACTCCGGCTGCTACCGGAAGGGCGTCAACCAGACCGCGCGACGGAAGAGCCGCACCGAGCAGAGCTGGGTGGCGCCGGAGTGGGGCTGGTCGTGGCCGGCGAACCGGCGCCTGCTCTACAACCGCGCGTCGGCCGCGCCCGACGGCACGCCGTGGAGCGAGCGCAAGCGCTACGTGTGGTGGGATCCGGGACAGCAACGCTGGATCGGGCACGACGTCCCGGACTTCTTCGCCGACCGGCCGCCGGGCTATCGGCCGAGCGGCGATGCTCGGGGGCTCGCCACGATCCCCGGCGACGCGCCGTTCATCATGCAATCCGACGGTCGCGGCTGGCTGTTCGCGCCGAGCGGGATCGTCGACGGCCCGCTCCCGACCCACTACGAGCCGCAGGAGTCGGTGATCGAGAACCAGCTGTACGGGCAGCAGTGCAACCCCGCGCGCGAGCAGTGGGTGCGTCGCGACAGCCCGTATCACATGGCCGCGCGCGATCGGCGGTTCCCGTACGTGCTCACGACCTTCCGGTTGACCGAGCAGCACACCGCCGGAGCGATGAGCCGCTGGCTGTCGTGGCTCTCCGAGCTGCAGCCGGAGCTGTTCTGCGAGGTCTCCCCCGAGCTCGCGGCGGAGCGAGGCCTCGTGCATGGTGGCTGGGCCACGCTGTCGACCGCGCGCGCCGAGATCGAGTGCCGCGTGCTGGTGACCCGACGGGTCCGGCCGCTGCACCTCGACGGGCAGGTGGTGCACCAGATCGGCGTGCCGTACCACTGGGGCGGCGTCGGACGCGTGCGCGGCGACGTCGCGAACGACCTGTTCCCGATCCACGCCGACCCGAACGTGCACATCCCCGAGAGCAAGGTGTGCACCGCGCAGATCGTCGCCGGGCGGCGCTCGCAGGGGCGCACGGCGGTCATCGACGGGCCCACCGCGATCGGTGGTCCGGATCCCGGACCCGATGCCGTGCACCGCCGCGACCGCCCGGGCATCTCTGCGGATACCGCCCCGAGAAAGCTCGAGGAGACATGACGACGACGCTCGGCTTTTTCACCGACACGACGCTGTGCATCGGCTGCAAGGCGTGCGAGGTCGCCTGCAAGCAGTGGAACCAGCTCCCCGACGACGGGTTCCACCTCACCGGCATGTCGTACGACAACACGGTCGCGCTCGGGGCGTCGACGTGGCGCCACGTCACGTTCGCGGAGCGGGCGCTCGACGGAGATCCGACCAACGGCGCGCGGATCGCGTGGAAGATGATGTCGGACGTGTGCAAGCACTGCGAGCGGGCGGGGTGTCTCGAGGCCTGCCCGACCGGCGCGATCCTGCAGACCGAGCACGGCTCGATCTACATCCAGCCGGACGTGTGCAACGGCTGCGGGTACTGCGTGCCGGCGTGCCCGTTCGGCGTCGTCGCGCGGCGCGAGGACGACGGGCGCGCGTGGAAGTGCACGCTCTGCTACGACCGCCTGCAGGGGCAGCTCGAGCCCGCGTGCGCGAAGGCGTGTCCGACGGACTCGATCCAGTTCGGCCCGCTCGACGAGCTGCGCGCCCGGGCCGAGGCGCGCGTGGAGCTGTTGCGCGTCCGCGGCCTCGACGCGCACCTGTACGGCGAGGACGGCGAGGCGCAGCCGGGGACGGGCGGGCTGCACGCGTTCTTCCTGCTCGCCGACGAGCCCGAGGTCTACAACCTGCCGCCGGCGCCAGCGGTGCCCACCCACGGCGCGGGGCGCTCCTGGCTCGCGGCCGTCGCGGGCGCCGCCGGGCTCGCCGCGCTGGCGTTCGGCAGCGTGTTGCTGTCTCGCGATTGATGCCCGAGGAGCGAACGAGCATGCGCAGGCCCACGCCTCCGACCCCCGATGACGGCCGCAACCTCGACGTGGCGGTCGCGCTCCAGCTCGGCGAGGGAGCGCAGCAGCGCGTCGACACGCCCGAGTCGGCGTGGCCGGTGCCGCCCGAGGCCGCGCCCACGCCTGGCGAGGTCCCGTCGGAGACCTACTACGATCTGCCGGTCGTCAAGGCACCGCCCTGGCGCTGGTACATCCCGGCGTACTTCTACGCCGGCGGCGTCGCGGGCGCGGCGGCCACGCTCGGCGGCGCGCTCGAGCTCGTGGCCACGACGCGCCCCGAGCTGCGCCTCGCGCACCGGCTGCACTGGATCTCGATGCTCGGCGAAGCGGCAGGCGCCGCGCTGCTGATCGCGGATCTCGGCCGGCCCGCGCGCTTCCACCACATGCTCCGCGTGATCCGGCCCACCTCGCCGATGAACGTGGGCACCTGGATCCTGTCGACCGCGGGCGCGACGAGCGGCCTCTCCGCGCTCGCGCGCCTCCGGGGGCGTCGCCCGCCGGGCCTCGTGCTCGCCGCGAACGTCGTGGCCGGCTCGCTGCTGTCGACGTACACGGGCGTGCTCGTCGGCAACACGGCCGTGCCGATCTGGAAGGTCACCCGCCGGCGCTTGCCGCTGTGGTTCGCGGCGACGTCGGCGGCCGCGCTCGGCTCGCTGCTCCAGCTCTCCGGGGGCGCGACCCGCGCGACGCGCGTGTACACCGCGGCCGCCAAGGTGGCCGAGCTCGTCGGTGCCCACGCGATCGAGCGCGCCGCGCGTGAGGTCGCGATCGACGCGCCGCTGCGGGAGGGTCACGCGGGGCGACTGTGGCGCAGCTCGCGGTGGCTCGGCGTCGCGAGCCTGGTGACGACGCTGCTGCCATGGGGTGGGCGCACGCGCGACGTGATCGCGGGCGCGCTCGGCACCGCGTCGAGTGTGCTCGCGCGGTTCGCGATCCACGAGGCGGGCAAGGCGAGCGCCGCGGACCCACGCGCGACGTTCGATCCCCAGCGCCGCGGTGCGATCACTTGATCGGGTGCGCCTGCACCTTGTTCGCCGTGAACAGCGGCACCAGCACGCGCGCGCGCTTGCCGTCCCAGCCGATGTCGGCGGGCGCCTCGACGTTCGTCACCACCTCGGTCCAGGGGCCGCCCGGCTTGCCGCGGAACACGACCTTGCCCTCCCAGCTCGACACGAGCAGGTCGCCGCCGTCGAGCGCGACGATGCCGTCGAGCTGGCCCTTCGGCAGCTTCTCGCTCGGCAGCTTCTCCCCCTTCGCGGTCACCTGGTAGAGCTCGCCCGAGCCGAACGTCACGACCCACACCGAGCCGTCGGCGCCCGCGGCGATGCCGTTGGGCCCGCCGAGATCCTTGCTCTTGACGAGCGGTGTCACCTTGCCGTCGGCGGTGATGTGATAGACGGCGTCGGCCCCCGTCGGCTCGAACTTGCCGTTGACGCCGGTGTCGGTGACGAACACGCCACCCTTGCCGTCGGGCGTGACGTCGTTGAGGAACGCCGCACCTTCGATCGCGATGTCACCCTTGGGCGCGCCCGACGCCGCGTCGAACCGGCGCACGTTCGTGATGTCGGCGACCCACAGCACGCCGTCGACGATCGCCGAGCCCTTGGGTGCGTCGAGCTGGACGTCGGGCTTGGCGCCATCGATCCACTTCGCCTCGAGCAGCTTGCCGTCGGGAGAGACCTTCGAGATGTAGCCGTTGTCGTCTGCCTCGGTCGGTACGCCGTTGATGTTCGACACGAGGTACACATCGGACGTCGCGTCGTAGAGCACCGACTCGGGAGTCGACAGGCCTTCGGCGAGCTCGATCGGCCCCGCGCTCGGCGCGGCGGCAGGCGTCTCGGCCGCCGCGCCGGAGCCGGCGGTTGGCGTCGAGCCGGTGGGCGCCGCGGATCCGGTGCCCGTGGCGGAGGAGCTCGATTCGTCCTTCTTGCAACCGGTGCCCGCGAGCAGCACCGCGAACATGCTCACCATCGAGGTCTTCGTCATGGGCGCACAGTACCGAAGATCCAAGGTCGTGCGCATGGCGCACGCGCACGCTGGCACGTCGTAGCGGGAGCGTATCGCGACGCTGTCGGATTCCAGCGCGCATTCGGCGGCGGTCGTGGACCGTTGCTTGCAGCGAGACCGCACGGGTTCTCGCGTGATTCATCCGCTCTATCCACACTGGTCCAACACGGTGTATCGCGCCGTGATCGTCGCGGTGCTGCTGGGGCTCGCGAGCTTGGTGCTCCTGCCGTGGCTCTACGTACGCACCACGTACAACACGAACCAGTTCGTGCCCTGGGATCAGCCCGTCGAGTTCGATCACCGCCACCACGTGCGCGACGACGGCATCGAGTGCTTGTACTGCCACTCGGCGGCCGAGCGCTCGCCGAGCGCGGGCGTGCCGACCACCGAGGTCTGCATGGGATGCCACTCGCAGATCTGGAGCGACAGCCCGCTGCTCGAGGTCGTCCGCCGCAGCTACTTCTCGGGCAAGCCGATCAACTGGAGGCGCGTCCACGACCTGCCTGACTTCACGTACTTCAACCACTCCGTTCACGTCGCGCGCGGGATCGACTGCGTCAACTGTCACGGTGACGTCGGCAGCATGGCGCGCGTCGTCCAGGTCCAGCCGCTGACGATGGGCTGGTGCGTCGACTGCCACCGTGCGGGCACGCAGCACATCCCGCCACCGAACGTGCCGCGTGACTCCTGGGAGGCGTCGCTCCAGATGCTCGGCGACGAACCGGCCCGGAACCGTGACGTCACGCTGCTCACCACCTGCACGGCCTGTCACCGATGACCACACGCAAGCACGATCGCCTCCGCGTCCTCTCGTCGGAGCCCGCCGAGCCCGAGTTCTCCCCCGGTGTCGACGAGCCACCGAGCGAGCTCGATCGCCGCGAGATGATGAAGCTGCTCGCCGCGGGTGCGGGGCTCGCCGGCGTCGGGTCGCTCGCGGGCTGCATGGAAGAGCCGAGGGAGCGGATCATGCCGCGGGTCACGAACCCGCCGGAGCTCACGCCGGGCGTGCCGCTCTCGTACGCGACCTCGATGGTGATCGACGGGTTCGCGACCGGCCTGCTCGTGCAGACGTACGAGGCGCGCCCGACGAAGGTCGAGGGGAACCCCGATCACCCGGCGAGCCTCGGGCACACGATGACCTACCACCAGGCGTCGGTGCTCGATCTATACGATCCACACCGCGCGCGCGGACCTCTCGAGGCCGGCACGCCGACCATGCTCGATCGGCTGCTGCGCAACATCGCGCGCCGCGAGCCGATGACCGGGCTGTGGTTCCTGATGCACCCGCAGAGCTCGCCCTTGCTCGCGGACCTGATCGCGGCGGTGCGCCAGCGCCATCCGGGGACGCGGTTCGCGTTCCACTCGCCGCTCGATCGCCGCCAGGTCTACGAGGGTGCGCGCCTCGCGTTCGGGCGCCCCCTCGAGGCGCAGTACCGGTTCACGCAGGCCGACGTCGTGGTCTCGCTCGACGCCGACTTCATGGGTGCGATGCCGAACTCGGTGCGCTGGGCGTACGACTTCGCGCAGCGTCGCCGGCTCCATGGCCCGGGCGGGCAGATGTCTCGCCTCTACCTCGCCGAGCCGCGACCGTCACCGACCGGCAGCCTCGCCGATCACCGGCTGCCCGCGCGTCCCTCGGAGATCGCGCTGCTCGCGCAGGCGCTGCTCTCGGCCGTGCAGGGCGCGACCGCGCCGAGCGGGAACCTGACGCCGCGACAGCAGCGCTGGGTCCAGGCCGCCGCGAGCGATCTCGGTAGCCGCCGTGGACGCAGCCTCGTGATCGCAGGTGATCGCCAGCCGGCCGCGGTCCACGCCGCGGTCCACGCGATCAACCAGGCGATCGGCGCGATCGGTAGCACCGTCGCGTTCACCGAACCGGCGATCCTCGAGCCGCTCGGCGACGGGCTGCCCGAGCTCGCGAGCGCGATGCAGTCAGGGCAGGTCCAGACGCTCGTGATCGTCGAGACCAACCCGGTCTACACGGCGCCGCCGGAGCTCGACTTCCCGGCGCTGCTCGCGAAGGTCCCCGAGACCCTGTACGCCGGGGACATGCTCGACGAGACGGCGCGCCAGTGCCAGTGGTTCGTGCCGCTGTCTCACTACATGGAGAGCTGGGGTGACGCGCGCGCCTACGACGGATCGATCTCGCTGATCCAGCCGCTGATCCGTCGCATGTACGACAGCGTGTCGGTGTGGGAGCTCGTGGCCGCGTTCGCGGGAGACGAGCAGCCCGACGGGCATCGCCTGGTGCGCCAGCGCTACGCGGACGAGGCGGCGGATGCCGGCCTCCTGACCTGGCAGAAGCACCTCCAGCTCGGCGTGATCCCGAACACCGCGCTGCCGCCGCAGCAGGTCTCCGCCGGCGCAGGCGCAGCACCACCGCAGCTCTCGGGCGCGGGCTCCTCGTTCGAGGTCTCGTTCGAGGAGTCTCCGTCCGTGTACGACGGACGGTTCGCGGCGAACTCGTGGCTCCAGGAGCTGCCGAAGCCACACACGAAGATCACGTGGGGCAACGCGGCGGTCGTGAGCCCGGCGACCGCCCGCGAGCTCGGCGTCGGCAACGAGGATGTCGTCCGGCTCGTGCGAGGTGCGTTTCACGTGGACCTCCCCGTCTACGTGCTGCCGGGCCACGCCGATCGCTGCGTCACCGTCGAGCTCGGCTACGGCCGCTCCGCCGGAGGGCCGGTCGCCGAGGGCGTCGGCGTCAACGTGTACCGCATCCGACCGCCGAGCCCCGCTAGCCACGCGAGCCCGGTGCAGGTCATCGCCACCGGCGGGACGCAGCGCCTCGCGTACACGCAGAAGGTGTTCGACCAGCACGGTCGCGACATCGCCCGGTACGCCGAGGCCGCGTTCTACCAGGCGCAACCGCAGTTCACCGAGGCGCAGCGCGGACCGCTGCCGAGCTGGCTGCCGGAGTTCTTCGAGAACAACTACCAGTGGGGCATGACGATCGACACGATGATCTGCACGGGCTGCAGCTCGTGCGTGGTCGCGTGTCAGGCGGAGAACAACATCCCCGTCGTCGGCAAGAAGGGCGTGATCGACGACCGCGAGATGCACTGGCTGCGCATCGACACCTATCGCGAGATCAGCGGTGACGACGTGGAGTTCATCCACCAGCCGATGCTGTGCCAGCACTGCGAGAAGGCGCCGTGCGAGTACGTGTGCCCGGTCTACGCGACCCAGCACAGCCCCGACGGCCTGAACGAGATGGTCTACAACCGCTGCATCGGGACGCGGTTCTGCTCGAACAACTGCCCGTACAAGGTCCGGCGCTTCAACTGGTTCGACTACACCGAGGACACGCCGAAGACCAAGCAGCTGCAGTTCAACCCGAACGTGACGGTGCGCGCGCGCGGCGTGATGGAGAAGTGCACGTTCTGCGTGCAGCGGATCCGCGCCGCCGAGATCGTCGCGCGCAGGGAGCGCCGCGAGATCCAGCCGGGCGAAGTCGCGACGGCGTGTCAGCAGGCGTGCCCGACGGGCGCGATCCAGTTCGGCCTCCTCCACCACAACGGCACGAACGTCGTCGAGTGGCGCAAGGAGCCTCGCGCGTACGCGGTGCTCCACGACCTCGGCACGCGGCCCCGCGTGATGTACCTCGCGAAGATCACCAACCCCAACCCCGAGCTGGATGACTAGATGAGCAAGGCACTCCTCATCGGCAGGCCGACGGACGCCGCCCTCGGCGACCAGCTGCTCGGTACGACCTGGCGCCGCGGCGGGCGGACGTGGTGGATCGTGTTCGCGATCTCGGGCGCGCTCACCCTGATGCTGTTCTCGCTGATCACCTACACCGTCGTCACCGGCATCGGGGTGTGGGGCAACATGATCCCGGTCGCGTGGGCGTTCGGGATCATCAACTTCGTCTGGTGGATCGGGATCGGCCACGCCGGCACGTTCATCTCGGCGATCCTCTATCTGTTCGAGCAGCCGTGGCGCACGTCGATCAATCGCCTCGCCGAGGCGATGACGTTGTTCGCGGTGCTCCAGGCCGCGATGTACCCGGTGCTCCACCTCGGGCGGCCCTGGTTCGGCTACTGGCTGTTCCCGTACCCGTCGCAGATGGAGGTGTGGCCGAACGTCAAGAGCGCGCTGCCGTGGGATGCCGCGGCCGTCAGCACCTACTTCACGGTGTCGCTCCTGTTCTGGTACCTCGGCATGATCCCGGATCTGGCCTCGCTGCGCGACAGCGCACCGACGCGCCGCCGCCGGTTCATCTACGGCCTGTTCGCGCTCGGCTGGAATGGCAAGGCGACCACCTGGCGTCACTATCGCGCCGCGTACCTCGTGCTCGCCGGGATCGCGACGCCGCTGGTGCTCTCGGTTCACAGCGTCGTCTCCAGTGACTTCGCGATCGGCCTGACCCCCGGCTGGCACTCGACGATCTTCCCGCCGTACTTCGTCGCCGGTGCCATCTTCAGCGGCTTCGCGATGGTGCTGACGCTGCTCATCCCGGTGCGCCACATCTTCAAGCTCCACAACGTCGTCACGGAGAAGCACCTGGAGAACTGCGCCAAGCTGACGCTCGTCACCGGCCTCATCGTCGCGTACGGCTACATCACCGAGTGGTTCCTGGCCTGGTACTCCGGCAACGCGTCCGAGATCTACCAGGCGTGGATCGCTCGCCCGCTCGGCCCGCGCGCCACGGTCTTCTGGATCACGATGATCTGCAACGTCCTCGTGCCCCAGCTGTTCTGGTGGAAGCGCGTGCGCAGGAGCGTGCTCGCGCTGTTCGTGATGTCGCTGTTGATCAACATCGGCATGTGGGGCGAGCGCTTCATGATCATCGTGCAGAGCCTCCAGCGGGAGTTCCTGCCGTCGATGTGGAGCAGCTACGCGCCGACCTGGGTCGATATCGGGATCTTCGTCGGTACGATGGGCTTCTTCCTGTTCCTGTTCCTGCTGTTCCTGCGTCTCCTGCCCGTCGTCGCGGTCTCGGAGATGCGCGAGCTCAGGCACGACCTCGAGCGAGGAGTCGAACATGGCTGATCGGATGCTCGCCGAGTACCCGAGCGAGGCCGCGATCGTCCACGCGATCCACCGGCTGCGCGAGGACGGCTACGTCGACATCGAGGCCTACATGCCGTTCGGATCGCACGTGGTCGAGCATGCGCTGGATCGTCCGCGTTCGCGCTTGCCGATCGCGATCTTCGTCGTCGGCATCTGCGCCGCGCTCGGCGCGTACCTCTTGCAGTGGTTCCTCGTCGCGTACCTGTACCCGCTCGTCGTCGGCGGGCGCCCGCCGCACTTCCCGCTCGCGTTCATCATCATCACCTTCGAGATGGGGATCCTGTTCTCCGGGTTCGCGGCGTTCTTCGGCACGCTCGGGCTCGGACGGCTCGTTCGCCTCGTCGATGGCGTGCAGGGCACGCCGGGGTTCGACTCGGCGACGCGCGACCGGTTCTGGCTCGAGGTGTCGATGCGAGATCCCGCGTTCGATCCCGAGCGGACGCGACAGGTGCTCGCGGATGCCGGCGCGCTCAGGGTGGAGATCCCGGAGGGCTCGCCATGACGCGGCCGCTCGTCGCGCTCGCGCTCGCGCTCGCCGCCGCCGCGACCGGCTGCAGCGGCTGCGACCTCGAGCGAATGATCGATCAGCCGCGCTTCTCGTACTACGAGGAGTGCACGATCTGCCCCGACGGCACGATCATGCTGCAGCCGCCGGAGGGCACGGTGTCGCGGACCGCGACGCTCGTGTCGCGCGAGCACTCGCAGGGCCGCGATGCGTCGGGCGCCTGGGTCCAGCAGTTCCCGCTGAAGGTGACGAAGCCGATGCTCGCGCGCGGCAAGAACCGCTACGACATCTACTGCGCCGCGTGTCACGGGCGGCTCGCGAACGGGGTCTCGCAGGTCTCGGAGAACATGTCCCGGCGTCCGCCTCCGAACCTGCTCGCGCCGCCGTACACGACGGAGACCTATCCCCCCGGGCGGTTCTTCGCGGTGATCACGGAGGGCTTCGGCCTGATGCGGTCGTACGCCCCGGAGCTCACGATCGCGGATCGGTGGGCGGTCGTGGCCTACCTGCAAGCCCTGCAGCTCGCTCAGCACGTGGCGCTGAGCGATCTGCCCCCACCGATCCAGGAGGAGGCTCGGCGATGGCTGAAGTGACGACGACGACGCCGGCGACGCCCTCGACACCGCCGGCGTTCCAGCCCGGCAAGCTGTTGCTCGGGGCGGCCGTGATCGCGGTCGTCGGCTTCGTGCTGCTCGCGATCGGACTGTTCGTCGATCCCTCGCGGACCTTCCTGTCGTACGTGATGGCGTACGCGTTCGCGTTCACGACGTGCGTCGGTGGGCTGATCCTGCTGATGATCGGATACGCCGCGAACGCGCGCTGGATGTCCGTGGTCCGGCGCACCACCGAGGCGGTCGCGCTGCCGATCCCCGCGCTCGCCGTGCTGTTCATCCCGCTGCTGTTCGGGCTCGGCGAGATCTACCCGTGGCACACGCATCCGTCGCACCTGCCCGCGCACGAGCTCCACATCCTCGAGCACCGCGGGACGTACCTCAACACGGCGTTCTTCGTGGTTCGTGCGGTGATCTACTTCGCGATCCTGATCGCCGCGTCCTATCTCCTGCGGAGGTGGTCGCTCCGTCGTGATCGTGCGGCGGCCGCCGTGGCCTCCGCGGATCCCGAGGACGCGCTGTCGAGGGAGCGCCGGTTCGCGTCCGGCATGTTGCCGTTCGTGGGGCTCGCGTTCAGCTTCGCGGTCATCGACTGGGTGATGTCGATCCAGGGCGTCTGGTACTCGACGATGTTCCCGGTCTACATGTTCGCTGGCGGTTCCTCACCGCGATCGCGCTGGTGACGATCTTCACGCAGCGGGTCTGGAGGCACAACCCGGGGGCGGGCCTGGTCACGCGCAACCACTTCCATGCGCTCGGTCGGATGCTGTTCGCGTTCACCGTGTTCTGGACGTACACGGCGTACTTCCAGGCAATGCTGATCCGGATCGCGAACAAGCCGGAGGAGGTGACGTTCTACCTGCGCCGGCTCGAGGGTCCGTGGGAGGTGCTCGTCTGGATCCTGATCATCGGGCACTTCGCGCTGCCGTTCTTCCTGCTCCTCCCGCGCTCGATCAAGTTCGAGCCGCGCGCGATGGCGTGGATCGGCGGCTGGCTCGTGTTGATGCACCTCGTCGACATCTACTGGGTCGTGATCCCGGCGCACGTAAAAGGTGGGTTCGTGTTCCACTGGCTCGATCTCGGTGCGCTCGCGGCGGTGGTCGGCACGTGCGTGGCGATCGCGGCGTGGAGACATCGCGGGCTGCCGGTCCTCCCGGAGCGCGATCCGTTCCTCGCCAAGGGAGCCCTCTACCGGAGCCCGCTATGATCCATCCGGCACAGGAACAAGACGTCGTCCCTGGACGCAAGCTCCTCGTCAGCGGCGGCGCGTTGATCGCCGCGATCATCCTCTGCGTGCTCGTGGCGTACGGGATCGGCCGCTGCGCGTCCTATGACTGGAGCGCCGCGCGCCGGACCCCCGCCGTGCCAATGCCGAACGAGGTCAACGCGATGGAGACATCGGTGATCCGGTCCGAGGCGCAGGGCCTCGAGACCAACCAGCGCGCCGAGGAGTACCTCCACACGTTCGGCTGGGTCGATCCGAAGCAGCAGATCGTCCACATCCCGATCGAGGTCGCGTTCCAGCTCTACCTGGAGCGTCAGGTGAAGCCGGCGCCGCAGCAGCCCGCCCCACCGCCGCAGCAGGGGCAAGGGCAGCCGCCGCGGATCCAGCAGCCTCAGCCCGGCGCGGGCCGCCAGCGGGTCGTGCCGCAGGGCGCGCCGCAACAGGGCGCACCGCAACAGGGTGGGCGGCAACAAGGTGCGTCGCAACAAGGTGCGTCGCAACAGGGTGCGTCGCAACAGGGTGCGTCGAAGCAGGGCGCGCAGCCGCAGGGCACGCAGGCTCCCCCGCAGGGAGGTCCCCCGTGATCCAGCGCGCGGCGATCGCGCTGACGCTCGCGTGGTGCGCCGTCGCGTCGGCCGAGCTCCCCCCTCCGCCGGCGGTGCAGGCGGTCCGGGTCGAGGAGCGCATCGGCGCGCAGGTGCCGCTCGACCTGCTGTTCTCCGACGCGACCGGCAAGCGAACCCAGCTCGGCGAGATGTTCGACGGGCGACGCCCCGTGCTGCTCGTGATGGCGTACGTGCGCTGCGAGATGCTGTGCAGCCTCGTCCTGCACGGCACGATGGACGCGGTCAAGGCGCTGCCGCTCGAGCTCGGCCGCGACTACCGGCTGGTGACGGTCAGCATCGATCACCACGAGGAGACCGCGAGCGCGGCCGCGAAGCAGCGCGAGCTGCTGCATCGGATCGGGCGCGAGGACGCGGACGGCTGGACGTACCTCGTCGGCGCGGAGCGCCCGATCCACCTGCTCGCCGACAGCATCGGGTTCCACTTCGCGTGGGACGGGCGCACCGAGCAGTACGCGCACCCCGCCGTCATCTTCGTGCTCACGCCCGATGGCCGGGTCGCGCGGTACTTCCACGGCGTGGAGTACCCACCCGTCGAGCTCGCCGCCGCCCTGCGGGGTGCGGCGTCTGGGCAGCTCGGTGGCTCGTCGGTCGCGGAGAGCGTGCTGAGCTGCTTCCGGTTCGATCCAGCGCTGCGGGCTCACCGCGAGAGGATCGAGTCCATCCTCCAGGTCGGCGCCGCGGTCGTCATGGTCATCCTCGCCTCGTCCGTGCTGTTGCTGTTCCTGTGGGAGCGGCGGCGCAGGAGGTTCGCGTGAACGAGCTGTTGCGAAAGATCCTGTTTCTCCCCGAGCAGGTGTCCACGGTCGCTCGCGACATCGATCACCTGCACTTCTTCGTCATCATCGTGACGATGATCGGCGCGTTCGGTGTCGCCGTCTTCACGCTGTACTTCATCATCAAGTACCGCGAGAGCGCGCACCGGGGTGGCGAGCTCCCGCCCGACGCGCGGCCGCATCGCTCGCCGGCGGGTGTGCCGTGGTGGGTCGAGGCCGGCGTGATCGCCGGGCTGTTCGCGCTGTTCCTCTTGTTCTGGGTGATCGGGTTCGGGCAGTTCGTCCGGATCTCCGAGCCCCCACGCGACAGCCTCACGATCTACGTCACCGGCAAGCAGTGGATGTGGAGCTTCGCGTACCCGAACGGCGCCGGTAGCAACGGCGTCCTGTACGTGCCCGTGAACCGCCCGGTGAAGCTCGTCCTGACCTCGCGCGACGTGATCCACAGCTTCTTCGTGCCGGAGTTCCGCCTGAAGCAGGACGCGGTCCCCGGGCGCTCGACGCAGATGTGGTTCGAGGCGACGCGCCCGGGCAGGTATCCGATCTACTGCACCGAGTACTGCGGCATGGCGCACTCGACGATGCTCGGCGAGATCGTCGTGGTCAGTGGGGCGGAGTACGAGCAGAAGCTCGGCGGCCTCGAGCCGGTCCGGATCGCCGGGCCGCAGGTCCAGCTCCCGGCCACGCCGGGTGAGGGGAGGGTCGCGGAGCTCGTCTCGCTCGCCGCGGTCGGTGAGCGCGTGGCCGCCGAGGCTGGGTGCCTGCGGTGCCACACCGTCGACGGGACGCCGCACATCGGGCCGACGTTCGCCGGCCTGTTCGGCGCGCGGATCCCGCTCGAGGACGGCAAGACGATCGTGGCCGACGAGGCCTACCTGACGAGCTCGATGATGGATCCGGCGGCCCAGCTGCACCGAGGGTTCACGGCGGTGATGCCGAGCTACCAGGGCCTGCTGTCGGCGCCGCAGGTCGGCGCGCTCGTCGAGTACATCCGCTCGCTCCAGTACGTGCCCCGCGTGGACGGGAACGTGCCGTTGCCGGCGGACACCGGGCAGCCGGTACCGCTCGTCACGCCCTTGCCGCCGGTGGAGCAGCAGGCGGCGAATCCTGCCCAGGCGCCAGGCGCCCGTCCGCCGCTGCGCAGCGAGCAGCCCGCAGGCGCCGGCAAGCAGCCGCCGCAGATCGAGGCTCCCAGCGGAGTCGTCGTGCCTGGAGAAGGTGACCGATGAAGAACTACCTCAACGCGACGCACGGCCTCCGGTCCTGGCTCCTGACGAAGGACCACAAGCGCATCGCCGTGATGTTCCTGATCGCGGTCCTGATCTCGCTGATGCTCGGCGGCGTGTTCGCGATGGTCCTGCGCCTCGAGCTCCTCACGCCCGGGGAGAGCTTCCTCGACGCGCAGACGTACAACCAGATGTTCACGCACCACGGCGTGGTCATGACGTTCCTGTTCATGATCCCGGGGATCCCGACGGTGTTCGGGAACTTCTTCCTGCCGATGATGGTGGGAGCTCCCGACGTGGCGTTCCCTCGTCTGAACCTCCTGAGCTTCTACCTGCTCGTGGTGGGCGCGATCATCATGCTGGTCGCGCTGTGGTTCGGCGGTGTCGACACGGGCTGGACGTTCTACACGCCATACAGCACGAGCTCGGAGAGCTCCGTCGCGCTGGCGGTGTTCGGCGTGTTCATCGTCGGCTTCTCGTCGATCGTCACCGGCGTCAACTTCATCGTCACGGTCCACACGCTGCGCGCGAAGAACCTGGGCTGGCTCAAGCTGCCGCTGTTCGTGTGGGCGATCTACGCGACGGCGATCATCCAGGTGCTCGCGACGCCCGTCCTCGGCATGTCGCTCCTGCTCGTCGCGGTCGACCACGCCTGGGGCTTTGGCATCTTCGATCCGGCGCTCGGGGGTGACCCCATCCTGTTCCAGCACCTGTTCTGGTTCTACTCGCACCCCGCCGTGTACATCATGATCCTGCCGGCGATGGGGGTGGTCAGCGAGATCGTGTGCACGTTCAGCCACAACCGCCCGGCCTCGTACGTTCTGATCGCGATCTCCTCGCTCGGCATCGCGTTCATCGGGTTCCTCACCTGGGGCCACCACATGTTCGTCTCGGGCATGTCGGTGTTCGACGCCGGCGCGTTCGGGATCCTGTCGATGTTCGTGGGCATCTTCTCGGCGATCAAGGTGTTCACGTGGACGGCGACGCTGCGGAGAGGGCGGATCCGATTCACGGCGCCGCTGCTCTACTTCTTCGGCTTCATGTTCCTGTTCGTGTTCGGCGGCATGACCGGCATCGCCGTCGCGACGTCGTCGCTCGACGTGCACTGGCACGACACCTACTTCATCGTCGCCCACTTCCACTTCATCATGGTCGGCGGCACCCTGACCATGTTCCTCGCGGCCTGCCACTACTGGTTCCCGAAGATGTTCGGGCGCATGTATCACGAGGGATGGGCGCTGGTCGGCGCGATCGGCGTGATCTTCGGCTTCATCTTCGCGTTCACACCGCAGTTCCTGCTCGGCAACTGGGGCATGCCGCGGCGCTACGCGACGTACCCCGACCAGTTCCAGTGGCTCAACGTGACGTCGACGGCCGGTGCGACGATCCTCGGCCTGGGCGTCCTCGTCTCGGTCGTCACGCTGGTCTACGCGGCGTTCCGCGGTCCGGTCGCGCCGCGGAATCCCTGGGGCTCGCGCGGCTACGAGTGGCTCGCGCCGACACCACCGCCCGTCCACAACTTCGACGCGCCGCTCGAGATCAAGCGCGGCCCGTACGACTACCACCAGCCCGAGTGATGAGGTCCTGATGAGCGCGCCTGCGACTCAGCACGAGACGGCCGACGAGACCACGGTCCGGCGGCTCGGCGTCCAGTTCTCGGATCTGGCGAAGCAAGATCACGCCGCTCGCTTCGGCATGTGGGTCTTCCTCGCGAGCGAGCTCTTGCTGTTCGCGGGGCTGTTCGCGCTGTACGTCGCGTACCGCATCAAGTATCCGCAGGAGTTCGCCGACGGCGTTCACCACAACGCGCTCGCGCTCGGCACGACGAACACGTTCGTGCTGATCATCTCGAGCTTCACGATCGCGTACGCGATCCACATGCTCCGCAAGGACCGCCCGCGGGTCGCGTTCTGGCTCCTGATCACCACGATCGCGCTCGGCGCGCTGTTCCTCGTGTTCAAGGGCATCGAGTACAGCGGTCACTTCGCCCACGGGATCTTTCCCGGCCAGCTGTACGCGTTCGCCGAGATGCCCACCGACGGCGCGCGGATGTTCTTCACCCTGTACTTCTTCATGACCGGCCTGCACGCGATCCACATGATCGTCGGGCTCGGGATCGTGATCTGGCTCGCGATGCGCGTGTGGAAGGGGCTGGCGAACGCTCGCTACCACACGGAGGTCGAGGTCGGCGCGCTGTACTGGCACCTCGTCGACGGCATCTGGATCTTCCTGTGGCCTCTCTTCTACCTGACGGGATGAACCTCCATGCACGAACGTGAAGCCGATGACGACCCGAGGCACGTCGGGTCCGGCCTGAAGTACGTCGCGGCGCTCGTCGCTCTGCTGCTGCTCACGATCCTGACGTTCGGGCTGCACTTCGTCCACCTCGGAGTCGCCGGCCCGGTGGTCGCGCTCGTGATCGCGGGCACGAAGGTCGCGATCGTCGCCCTGATCTTCATGGAGCTCCGCGAGTCGCTCGCGGCGACCCGGATGGTCGCGATCGTGACGGTCGCGTTCGTCGCGCTGCTGTGCTTCGGGATCGTCGGCGACATCGCGTGGCGGTGAGCCACCACGCATCGACGGGCCTCAGAAGATCGAGTACACGAACGGCGCCACGTACGACAGACCGCCGGTCGCGAGCAGGAGGAGGCCGGCGAGCAGCAGCACCAGCAACAGCGGGATGAGGAACCAGCGCCCCGGGCTCGCGAAGTGGCGGAGGATGCGCCCGATGGTGCGTAGCCGGTTGCCGAGCCAGCTCATGCCATGCTCCGCGTGATCACGAGGTCACCGATCACGAGCGCGTCGATCGGGTGGCTCACCAGGAACCCCAGGGCGTCGGTCTCGCTCGCGACGATCGGCTCACCCGCCCCGTTGAGCGAGGTGTTGAGCACGATCGGTAGGCCGATCGTGCGGTCTCGCGCGGCGAGCACCTTTGCGAGCTCGGGAGCGCTGGCGGTGGTCACGGTCTGGACGCGCGCCGTGTCGTCGGCGTGGCGCACCGCCGCGAGCCGGTCGCGCCACCCGTCGGCGATCGGACACACCGTGGTCATGAACGGCGCGAGATCGCCGTCGGCGTGCTCGAAGTATCGCGCGGCGTGATCGCGCAGCACGGCGGGCGCGAACGGCCGGAACGGCTCGCGCCGCTTGATGACGCGATTGAGCCGCTCGCGGCTGCCCGGATCCGTAGGGTTGGCGAGCAGCGAGCGCTGGCCGAGGGCGCGTGGACCCCACTCGAAGCGCCCCTGGCACCACGCCACGATCTTGCCCGCGGCGATCAGGTCCGCGGCGTGCTGCGCGACGTCCGCGGGCGTGCGCGCGACGAGGCCGAGCTCGCCCGCGAGTGCGGCCGCGCCGGCGACGTCGATCGGGAGCCCGAGCGCCGCGCTCGCGAGCGGTGGCGGCCGTGGATCGCCGAGCTCGAGCGAGCCGAGGATCGCGGCGCCGACCGCGCCACCCGCATCGCCGGCCGCCGGATGCACGAACACGCGCTCGAACCCGGCCTCTCGCGCGATCCGCGCGTTGGCTCTCGCGTTGAGCGCGACGCCGCCGGCGAGACACAGCGCGCTCGCTTCGGTGCGCCGCCGCGCCGCGCGCGCCAGCCCGAGCATCGCCTCCTCGGTGACCTCCTGCAGCGTGGCGGCGATATCGGCGTAGCGCTGGTCGCTGGTGGTCGCGAGATCCCACGGCCTGTGCGGCGGGCGACGCGGACCGAGCAGGCGCTCCAGCCGCGGCCCGAACCCGAGCTCGGCGTCGGCCAGATACGCGAAGTACGACAGCCCGAGCTCGAACGATCCATCCGCGTGGAGCCGGATCAGCTTCGCGAGCTCGTCGCGGAACCGCGGCCGGCCATGGGCGGCGAGC
>Ga0164243_10003831_pt1 | contig 23887 bp, 19 predicted proteins | sample OricompcompostOP_FD_108781 | JGI IMG/M metagenome (GOLD analysis project Ga0164243, IMG submission 108781) | Organic Plus compost microbial communities from Emeryville, California, USA - Original compost - Organic plus compost (OP) | ecosystem: Engineered > Solid waste > Mixed feedstock >...
ATCCAGGACCAGCGAGCGATGACGATCCCGCCAACGATACCCATGATCGGGTCCATCCACAGCCAGCCCAGGTAACGCCCAGCCAGAAGCGCGGCGATGGCGAATACCGAGGTCAGCGCATCTGCCAGGACATGGAGATAGGCAGACCGCAGGTTATTGTCGCCGCCGTGGCCGTGATGATGATGATCATGCCCATGACCGTGATGATGATCGCCGCCTGACAGCAGGAACGCGCTCGCGACGTTCACCAGAAGGCCAACCACGGCGACGATGATCGCCTCGCCGAAGGCGACGCGGATAGGCTGGAACAGGCGCATGATCGATTCCACGCCAATCCCCAGCGCAATTAATCCCAGCACCATGGCGGACGCGAACCCGGCAAGGTCTCCCACCTTGCCCGTGCCGAAGCTGAAGGAGGGGTTGTGCGCATTGCGCCGGGCAAAGGCATAGGCGGCCGCGGCGACACCCAGCGCACCGGCGTGGGTCGCCATGTGGAAGCCGTCGGCAAGCAGCGCCATAGAGCCGGTCCAGTAACCCGCGACGATCTCAACCACCATCATCAGCGCGGTCAGCAAGACAACCCAAAGGGTACGGCGGGCGTTCTCGTCGTGTGACGCGCCGAGGAAGACGTGATCGTGGGGGCCGTCGAGACTTGGAGCGGTCGCCATAGCTGGCCTACTTCGCGTAGCGGCGGATCACCGCGAGCAGTTCCGCGGCGCCCTCCGCCCGTTCGGCATCGTTGAGGTCCGGCCTGACGACATGGTCCTGCAAGTGGTCCGCGATGATCTCATCAAGCAGGCCGTTCACCGCGCCGCGCACGGCAGCGACAAGGTGGAGCACCTCGCTGCACGCAGCATCGTTCTGCAAGGCACGTTCGACTGCGCCCACTTGTCCGGCGATCCGCCGGACGCGGGCCAACAGGCTGGCATTATCTTGGGACAGGTGAGACATAGGTATACCCCCTATACCTATCCTCGAGCTGAAACAAGCCTCCCTTCGACTGGCGCTCCCCTTTAACGGCTGAGGATGGGGAACCGCTCGTCATCGAGTTCCTGATGAACGATCATCCCGGTCGTATCGTATGCTTCCGCCGGGGCCCCGTTCCAGCGGGCGTCGGACGGATTGACCAGCACCGTATATGCCCATCGCGGGCCTTCTGTCGTGTTGAAGCCGGCTCCGTGAACCGTAAGATTGGAATGGACCGTGGCGTCGCCGGCTTCATAGCGGAAGGGCTCCGTAACGGCGCAGCGATCGCGCATTTCAGGATAAGCCTCCAGAAGGTCTCCCGTGCGATAGTTGCCCAGCGGGCCCAGCCGATGCGAGCCATCGATGAAGGACATCGTTCCCGCCTCGGGCAAAATGTCGGTCAAGGCGATCCAGAAGCCCATGCCTCCACCCCTGTCGAGGCTCCAGTTCGGAAGGTCCTGATGAAAGTCGGTTCGCCCATTGCCGGCATTCTTGGACGCCTTCGACGCGGGCAATTTCACGGCGAAGTTTTCACCGAACAGCCGCACTTCGACATGCGGCTGGCGCTGCATCAACGCCTTTGCATTCTTCCCTATGCCATCGAGCAGCGGCCTTAGCACGGTGTCCGAGAGTGCATCCGCGCTCGCATGGTTGAAATAGTCCTGCAGGATCGGAAGCTGCGGATTGCTCGCACCGTCCTCGCCCATCTTCCGCACGCCGACTTGCCGCAAGCGACGCACCACGTCGGGATGGGTGAAACGTTCAAGCTTTACCCAACCATGCTGCTGATAATGGGCGATTTCCTCGGCGGTGACGGATCGGCAAGGGTAAACAGGCGTGATCATCCTTCAGTTTTCCAATCGTGCAACAGACCGAGTTCATAGAATGCGGCTGAAATCCAAACCCATTGTCTGGATTAAAATGGAAAACCCCTCCCTGGTTCAATGGCAATTGCCTGGACCATCTACGATTTGAAACAGCCGTTGTATTCGAGCGGTAGAATCGGATTCTTATTTGCTCCGCTGTAGATGCGGGCTGCGTAACGGGGATTACCCAGCAAACTGCTCGCCGGTCATTTCCTCACTCTTTGCCCACAACGCCTTGGCTCGTTGCGGGTCGAGCGCGTAAGGCCGAACTCCACTGCCAGAGCTAGTCGTTTCGGCGACGTGGCAATCCTCGCAATAGCGGCCACCGATCAATTCGGCAGGAGCGACGAACGCCGCCCAGACGGTTGTGGCCGCACCTTGCTCCACGGTCTTGACCGCGGGCAGATTGCCTCCCGTCTTCTCCATATTCCGCGCTGATCGTGCCGCCATTTCCTGCAGCATTTCAGGCGGCGTATGCCGGAGCAGCTCGGTCATTATGCCGCCCGGATGGAGCGCCGTGACCCGGACATTGCGGTCCTTCAATCGTCGATCGAGCTCGACGGCGACGAGTATGTTCGCGGTCTTGGATCGACCATAGGCGGCGAAAGCGTCGTAAGGGGCCTGCTCGAAGTTCGGATCCTCGAGATCTACATCCGATGCCGCATGCGCGCTTGAGGACAGGATAACGATGCGTCCGCCATCGGCGATCAATGGAACGATCCGGTTGATCAGCACGAAATGGCCAAGATGATTCGTGCCGAATTGCGTTTCGAAGCCATCCTCGGTGTGACCAAAAGGGCAGTTCATCACGCCGGCGTTGGCGATCACCACGTCGAACCTGTCGCCCCGCGCATGCAACGCGCTGACACAAGCGCGCACGCTGGCGAGCGAAGCGAGATCGCATTCCAGGAGGTCGATCGGAAGCTCATCATAAGGAGCCAGCGCCGCCCGCGCCTTGGCAAGGTCACGCGCAGTGCCGACGACGTTTGCCCCATGCGCGGCAGCGGCACGCGCGGTTTCCACGCCTAGTCCTGCCGACACGCCGGTAACAAGCACGCGCTTGCCGATAAGGTCGACGCCCGCGAGCACTTCCTCAGTCGTGGATTCGGCGCCAAAAGTTCCGCTCATGACTTTCCTTCTCCCATATATTCACCGTGTTCTTCCGACCATGCTCGAAAGCTTCCCCCTTCGCGCGAGATGGGACCGGAGCAGGCGGAAGCCGCTGAATAGGACATTCGCAGCGCCGGTGCATGGCTAATAGCAAGATCGTTGGCGCAGAAGGCATTCGGCTGCCGAACTTTCGTTACACGCTGCCCATCGTTCTAATCTTTGTTAAGGCTGTTTTTCATGCCGCATGAAGGGCAAGCTGTCGCCATGATCGAAGAAACGGAAATCAGAAGGCTTATCGATCGTGCCGCGATCAGCGACGCCGTGACTGCTTACGCGTCAGCGATCGACACTCACGATTGGGATTGGTTCCGTTCGCTATTCACGGATTCAGTTTTCATTGATTTCCGGTCTTTCGATCCAAGCCTTTATCGCGAGCTGACGCTCGACGAACTGGTCGACATCACCAGGCGCCTGGCCGCATTCGATGCGACGCAGCACCTCAGCACCAATCACGTGCACAATATCGAAGGCGACCGCGCGCGATGCATCTCCTACATGCACGCAGGTCATTTCCTGACGCACAACGGCGAGCAGCACTTTTGCTTCCTGTACGGCCACTACACGCATGAGTTGCAGCGATACGGAGATAGCTGGAAAATAGCCCGTTATGGCCTGAAGGTAACGGCGCAACATGGCGATCCCCGCGTATTCGAATGGGCAGGGCTGCGCCAGGACTAGAGCGTCTCCGCAAGCTCCACGTATTTTCGCGAGGCATCGTTCAGCGCAGCTTCCAGTCCAACATCGTCGAGCGGCAGCTCGTTGCACTTGAACAGGAGGAATTCGGTAATTCCCGCGTCCCGGTAGAGTTTCAGGTCATCAGGTGCCGTCCAGCTGAAGATCGCCACGCTGATCCGCAACGCATCGGCATCGCGATCCTGCTCGCGCGCAAGTTCCTTCAGCCGCGCGACACGCGCGGGGGCATCGGCTACCGGCAGGTTGAAAGCGAGCCAGCCATCGCCAATGCGAGCGACACGCTTTTGCGCGATTTCCGTATCGCCACCGATCATGACCGGAATTCCGCCGGGCCGTACCGGACGAGGATACATGTAGGCATCCTTGAACTGGACCGATGCCCCCGAAAACTCGGCGGCGTCCTCGCTCCATAAGGTCCGCATTGCGGTCACGAATTCATCCGTCCGCTTACCGCGTGCTGTCCAGTCGGCGCCAATCGCGTCCATCTCCTCCTTGCACCAGCCGACACCCGCGCCGAGAACCACCCTTCCGTTGCTGAACTCGTCGAGCACGGAAAGCTCCTTGGCCAGAACCACGGGATTGCGCTGCGGCAGGATCAGGATCGAGCTGCCGACTTCGATCGTCGTCGTGGCCGCTGCAGCCCAGGCCATCGTCATCACGGGCTCGTAGAGCGGCAATGTGGGATCGGCGATCGGCGGATCACCCCAGGCCGGATTCACCCCCGCATAAGGATAGGGCGATTCCGGATAAGCACCAAACAACACCACGTGATCGCCTGCCCAGAAGGAGGCAAAGCCGGCCTTCTCCGCCGCCATTGCGGAACGCCTGATGAAGTTCCCCGTAGAGCAAGGACCGACGCCCACGGTGCAGATGCCTACTTTCATGCTTCCTCCCGCAAGGCCATCAGGCCCGTTTTTCTTCCCTTCGCCCCAGTCCGTAGTCGCCCACGATCGTCGTGCGACGCATGATCCGGGTTTCTTCGGGCGGGACGCCGGTAGCGCAGTGAAGCATGCGCCAATTGTCCCACAGCACCATGTCACCCACCTGCCACTTGTGGAAATACATGAGCTCGGGCTGGATCACATGGTCGATCACATCGGCAAGCAATGCATCGCCTTCAGGCGTTTCCATCCCTTCGATACCGTCGGCGAACCAGGGCGAGACATGAAGGACCTTCTTGCCCGTCTCTGCTTGCCGATAGACCAGAGGATGGATCGCGCGGGTCTGAACGGAGGGGTGCTCCATGCCTTTGCGGAACAGCGTGGACATGCGCACGAGCCTGTCGACGCGAACCCCAAATCTGGCTTGGGTGAAGTCCGGTTGGTAGGAGTAGACGACACTCAGGCCCTCGATCCGTTCCTTAAGGCGATCGGGCAGCAGTTCGTATGCAGCGATCTGATCGATAAAGCCAGTGTCACCGCCACAGTTCGGCAGCACCTCCGGCCGCAGGATACCGCCGTGATTGATGCGGTCGACATATGCGCCGTCAAAATGCCAGGGCAAGTAGCCGCCGCGCAGTTCTCCTGCGACTTCGTAGATGTTGCCGTCCTCACGATCGAACTCGACGGGCGCGAGCGCGCGGTGCTCGGTCCTTATATCGGTACCGGCCATCATCGGATGAACTTCGGGCTCGCCGTAGATATGAGAAAGCCGGAGCTGAGTATCGATACCGCCATCGACACCACGGAAGACGACAAGCCCTTTGTCGATCCATAGCTCGTGAAGCGCCCGGCGGACTTGCGGATCATCGATCGCTTCCGGTGCCAGGTCGGTAACGAGCACGCCATAGCGGTCCTGACCAGGTAGCGAGACCGTGGCAAAGCCTATCATAAGCGCTGCCTCATCACGTCCATCGGCACAGTGCGCGTATCGCGTCCAGAGCGCAGCACGGCGCCCGGCAACGCACCGGTATGGACGCCATGGCGAACGATCTCGACACCGTTGACCAGGACGTGGTCGATCCCCTCAGCCTCGGCATAGATGCGATAGGCATTGGCGTCGCCCGGCAGATCGTGGCGACGGCCCATCGCCTGCCCGCCGATAGTCTCCCGATCGAAGACCACGAGATCGGCATGGTTGCCGACGCTGATCGTCCCTCGATCGACAAGGCCGAAATAGGTCGCTGGCCGGGCAGTGATCTGGTGGATGGCTTCTTCCAGCGTGATGATCTTCTGCTCACGCACGCCCTGTGCAAGCACCGTGGTGGCGTAGTCGAAGCTGTCGATGAGATCGAGGTGCGCGCCGGCATCGGATGCGCCCACCAAAGTGCGGTTATCGGCCCAAAGCTTGCCCCTGATCTCCCAGGCGGTGCGATCGTGAGCACCCTGATCAGGAGAGAAAATCGTGCCGAAATCATCTGCGGCGGCGATGTCGAGCATAACGTCGATGACCGCGCGGCTTTCCTCTTGGGCTATGTCCCCGATAGTGCGCCCGTCATACCGCCGGTTTGCCGCCGTCACGGTGGAGATCACCGTGTAACCGGCGAAGTTGGCGAAGGATTTAAGCGGCGCGCTATCGGACAAACCTGCTGCGTCCTCGGCCAGCCGGCGGCGCGCTTCGGGATCGTGGAAGACGGCTTCCCGCTCCGCCGGGGGCCGCCGGAACAGGTCGCCCCACAGGCCTGGCAGCGCGTCGAACATCATGCCGTTCTTCAAGGTCATGTACACCCCAGGGGTGCGCGGCATTGTCAGCGCGATCACTTCTCCACCGCGCTGGCGCGCTAGGTCGCTGACCGCAAGCTGGCGCATCGCGATCTGCTCCGCATCCGTCCGGCCGCTTACCACCAGCACATTCCAGTTCACGGGCCGCTGCCCCGCCACCGAGAAGTCGGCAAGCAGTTCGGGCGTTCCTTCGGGAAAGGTAAGATCGGGCAACATTTCCAGGCCCGTACCTTCGTGTCCTGCCACAACGCGGGCCAGCGCAAGGAATTCCTCGCGATCGGCCCAGCGTGAAGGGACGGGCTGGCCTTCATAATCGCTATGCGTGGGCGAAGTCGTGGTCGAGAAGCCCAGCGCCCCTTCGGCCAGTGAACGGTCCAACAGTTCGGCCATTCGCGCCAAATCGTCGTCACTGGCCTTTTCGCCCACCGCACGTTGACCCATTATCGCGCGGCGGATTGCCGAATGGCCAACGAAGAAACCGGCGTTGATCCCGATACGCCCTTCGACGCGGTCGAGATAATCGCCGAAGCTCGACCAGTTCCAGTCGCTGATAGCCTCGAGCGTTTCCAGTGGCATGCCTTCGACGCGCGAAAGCATGCGGCGGATATAGGGCGCGGATTCGCGCGTGAGCGGCGCGATCGAAAAGCCGCAGAAGCCGCCGACAACGGTCGTGACGCCGTGATAGCATGAAGGACTGAGTGTCGGGTCCCAGAAGACCTGCGCGTCATAGTGCGTATGCGCGTCGACAAAACCAGGCACGACGATGCGGCCTGTGGCATCGATCGTCTCGTGCGCCTCTTCCGCTACCGTGCCGATCGCAGCGACGCGACCGTTCCTGATACCGATGTCGCCAGCAAATCCAGGCTTTCCCGTGCCGTCGACGATCGTGCCGCCGATTATCTTGGCGTCGAGCATCGCACTCGCACCTCTCCGTTTGTTTGCAGATTGCTTATCAGCTGCGCAGGCGGATAGAACAGGCAAAAAGCTGGAACAGGTGAATGCACCGTTCTTCGACGAACTGGGAAGAGCAAATGACCAGAACCGTTTCGCAAATTCGCGAAGAGATGGCCGATCGCGAGGCCATCCGAGATTGTCTCTATCGTTATTGCCGGGGAATCGACCGGATGGATGCCAAGGTGCTCGCCTCGGCCTATTGGCCGGGGGCGATGGACTATCACACCGGCTTCACTGGCACGGTCGAAGAGTTCGTCGAATGGGCCCTGCCCCGCCTCGCCGCCATGGAGCAGAACATGCACATGATCGGCAACATCCTGATCCGGCTGGAGGGCGACACCGCCAAGGTGGAGTCCTATCTCTGGTCGGTCAGCGTGCTACCCGGAGACAATGCGCGGCAGGTCATGGTTTGCGGCCGCTATCTCGACAAGTTGGAGAAACGCAATGACGAATGGCGGATCGCGGAAAGGCTCGTCGTCCACGACTGGTTCCAGGAAGGTCCTGCTACCTCCGACTGGTCGGTAGGCCCGTTCGGCATGCCGGACCTGCTCCGTGGCACCACCATACCCGAGGACGCGAGCATGCGCTGGCTCGGTTTGGCGACATTGGCAACCTAAGCGTTCCGTTCCTGCAGCTTCGCCGTTTCCGCCCTCCATCCGTCTGCTCGTAGCAACGGATTCTGGGACGAGTGCCGTCATCGTTCCAACGTCGGCTTCCAGCGCCCTTTCCTCACCACTCAGAACAATGCCTGATTGGGAGGATCGGACACCTTCCTGAAGTTCCTCGCGAGTCGCAGCGTCGACTGCCTTTTGCCGCCCGAACCCAAAAAGGAACCCAGTGTTACATTTTTGTTGAAACTTACTCCGCCCGATTTAGAATCCCGGAAACGCGAATGGCGGCGCACCTCCGAAGTGTCAGCCAAACCATGACGCACAAGGGAGAGACTGGATGAGCATCGACGAACAGGCTCGACAAATGGCCAATGACCCGCCGGCCTATTTCGATCATTCGGCACGCCTTGCCCACCAGATGCCCCGTGACGAGATCGAGGCGATGCAGTTCAGCGCGCTTCGCCAGCGATTTGACTCGTTGCGCAATCGCGTGGCGGTTCTGAAGGCGGCAGCCGACGAGCAGGGAATCGATGAACTGGCAAGCTTGGCAGACGGCGCCCGGCTGCTGTTTCCGCATACGGTCTACAAGTCCTATCCGGTCTCGCTGCTCGAACGGAACCGCTTCGACCAGATGACCAAATGGCTCAGCCGGCTAACCACTGCGGACCTGAGCGCCGCCGAAGTCAGCCATTGCGACGGGATCGATTCCTGGCTCGAGGCGCTGGAGCAAAGCACCGGGCTGAGCGTCACGCACTCCTCCGGCACCAGCGGAACGATGACCTTCCTACCGCGCACCAGTGATGGCTACCGGATCATGAGCGACGTCTTCGGCATGACCAGCCGCGATTTCAACGAGCTCGACGATGGAGGCGACGCGCGCAACGAGCCGTGGCATACCTTCTATCTCGGCTTCAAGGGCGGGCGCAGCCACGCGGGCCGAGCAGCGGGGTGGGCGCGCGACAATTTCGCCCAATCCGACGAATACTTTTGCACGCTCTATGACGTTGACATGAGCTCGGACGTGATGTTCATGGCTGCCCGGGTCCGACGTGCGGAGGCTCGCGGCGAGCTTTCGCAGCTTGAAGTCAGCCCATCGCTCAAGGCGCGTCAGGCCGAGTTCGAGGCGACCCAGCGGAATGCCGCCCGGGCGCTCGATCGAATTTTCGATCAACTGGTCTCGCTGAAGGGGGAGCGGGTCTATGTCGGCGGAATGAACGGCGCCCTTACCGAGCTCGCTGAAAGAGGCCTCGGGATGGGGCACAGCAATCTGTTCGGCGACAACTGCGTCGTCCAGTGCGGGGGCGGCAACAAGGGCGGCAAGCTTCCCGACAATTGGGAAGAACTCTGCCTCGAATTCACCGGAGCCAGCCGCATCGGCCAGTACTACGGCATGACCGAAGTGACGATGATCACCTCAAAGTGCAGCGAAGGCCACTATCATGTGCCTCCTTGGGTCATCACTTATGTGCTCGATCCGGAGACGGGCAAGCTTGCCGATCAGGAAGGCGTCCAGGCCGGACGCGCCGGCTTCTTCGATCTCGTCCCGCAATCGCATTGGGGCGGCTTCGCGACCGGTGACGAAATCACCGCCGACTGGCGGCCGTGCCCCTGCGGTCGCACCACGGTTCATCTCCACCCGACGATCCAGCGCTTCAGCGAGAAGCAGGGCGGAGACGACAAGATTACCTGCGCCGCGGCCGACGATGCGCATGCGGCCGCCATCGATTTCCTAGTACAGGCCTGAGGCGGAGCGGCACGATGAGCGGAATAGTGGCGCCAGCGGTCATCAGAGGCGAGGTCATCACCGACAACCTAGTCAGCTTCGGTGGTCGCGGTGGGGAAATGGAGTTCCTCTCTCCCGATCCAGACACGATCGCCGATCGCCTGCCTCTGCGCAATCCCGCGGAGATGCGCAGCCTCTATACGCTGACGATCGACGAGATCATCGACTATCTCGTCGAACTTGGGGGCGCGCTCGATCTCTCGGGCAACGCCCATATGCAGGAGGCGCTTGAGCGGTCCTATGCCGCGACCGACCTGACACCGCCGATCCTGCGCTGGCAATATTCGCTGATCCAGCAATACTTCAGCCGAGAGATGATCAGGGGCTTCATCGACGTGCCAATCGGCATTCCCTATGTCGAGGGATGGCAGAAAGTCGCGCTTGCCGACGGGCGGACAGCCTCGATCCGGGCCATGGGTGCGCGTTGCCTGCACATCACCGCCGGCAACAGTCCCATGACCGCGCTGATCTCACTAGCCCGCAACGCGCTTACTCGCAGCGACGCCATCATCAAGTCGCCCTCGAACGATCCATTCACCGCGCTCGCGGTTGCCCGAACGATGATCGACATGGCGCCCGACCATCCGGTGACGAAGCACTTTTCCGTCGCCTACTGGAAAGGTGGATCGGTCGGCTTCGAGGAAAAACTCTACCAGCCCAAGAATATCGAGAAGATCATCGCTTGGGGCGGCTTTGCCTCGGTCAAGCACGTTACCCGCTATATCCAGCCAGGTCTCGAACTGATCAGCCTCGACCCCAAACGCAGCGCCACGATCATCGGCAAGGACACCTTCGCCGACGAAGTGACGATGCGCGACGCAGCGCTCAGAACCGCGACCGACATTGGGGCTTCCAACCAGACAGGCTGCTCTTCGGCGCGGGTCGTGCTCGTTGAAAGCGGCACCGACGATGCCGGCATCGCTCTCCTGCGCCGGTTCGGCGAAATGGTCTACGAAGCGATAATGGGCCTTCCCGGCCATCTCAGCACCAAGCCTAAGAACTTCGACGCCGAGCTGCGGGCGGATATAGAAGGGCTGCGATCCACACCTGACTTTTATGACGTGATCGGCGGCAAGGATGATGAGGGCGCGATCATCATCTCCAAGCTCGACGACGTGGTCGATTTTTATCCGAGCCTTTCCGGACGGGTCGCCAACTTCGTGCCGATCGATAGCATCTTAGACGCCATGCGCTTCGTCAATTCCTACACCCAGACGGTGGGCATCTACCCCGAAGCGCTCAAGCTTCAGCTTCGCGACGAGCTACCGCTGTTCGGAGCTCAGCGTATCGTCACACTAGGCTATGCGATGACCGCCAATCCGGCCTTGCCGCAAGATGCGATCGAACCAATGCGGCGCATGGTGAAGTGGATCGTCGACGAAAGCTGCCCGACGGAGGAATGCCCGCCGCTCTGGGCGATGCATACACCCGAGCCTGCCTGAACCGGGAATTCACCCGATACCTGAGAGGTGATCATGACCGCTACGACCGAGAGCAGGAACAAAGCGACGCCGCTGGAAGAACTCGATCTCTACCATTTGCCCTGGAACACGCCTGAATTGGCGGCGGATCCCTACCCCTATTTCGATGCGGCCCGGCGGAAGCATCCTTGGCTGGCGAAAGCTGACGAAGGCTATGTGGTCATCGGCTATCAGGCCATCAGAGACCTGATGGATCTCGACCGGGACGACAAGCTGCGACCTTCGTTCGATGGCATAATCCAAATTCTCGGAGCGGAGAATACACCCTGGGGGCGCTTCACTGCGGAACAGATGCTGGCGCTTGGCGGCGCCGAACATCGGAGACTGCGCGATACATTCGCGGCTAGGTTTACGCCCCGTTATGCCAACCAGATCCGCCCGCTTATGCGCGAGATCATGTCGACTTTGCTTGAGGAATGGGTTCCGAAGGGCAAGTTCGATTTTGCCGAGTTTTCTTCCTATTATCCGGTTTCGGTCATGACCAGCATGATCGGCGCGCCCCTAGATGCCATACCGGGTTTGCGCGATTCCCTCGAAACGCTGGGGCGCGCCTACAGCCTCGACCCGAAGCTGGAGCCAGCGCTGCAGAAAGCGATCCTTCACATCGATGACTTTTCCCAGAAGCTGGCCGAAGACCGCCACCGGAATCCAGACCACGCGGGACCGGAAGATCTCCTCGACATGCTGATCGAAGCGAGCAGCGAGGGAGGAATTCCCGAGCGGCAGCTGATCGACATGCTGATCTTTCTGTTCGAAGCCGGATACGACACGTCGAAAAACGTATTCACGATGATGATGTACGAGATGACGCGGCATCCGGATATCTACGAAAAATGCGCCGAGGACATCGAATACTGCCGCAAGGTGGTCGAAGAGTTTTTACGCTACTTCAACCCCAGCCATTCATTCCGCTTTACTGACGTTGAGCTCGTCTATGACGGCGTGCTCCTGCCCAAGGACACCATGCTGTTCTTTTCCCTCAATCAGTCTGGCCGCGATCCAGCCATCTTCAAAGCCCCTGAGATCTTCGATCCGGAACGGACAATCGATCCAAGGCATCGGCAGCTGGCGTTCGGCCTCGGCAAGCATATGTGCCTAGGCCAATACATTGCCAGAGCCCAGATCCAGGAGGGACTGCATATGTGCGCAAAGCACATGAAGAACCCGCAGGTCGCCGGAAGGGTCACCTACCGGCCGTTTCCCGGGCTTTGGGGACTCGAAAGCCTGCCACTGAAATTCACGCCGGCATGAACAGGGCGCGCTTCGACGTGCGCGCCGGGATTGGGGAGGACAAATGACGGGAATGTCGAGGAAGCCGCGGATCGTGATCTACGGCATGGGCCAATTCGGTCAGATGATCGCCCGCTTCGCGACGGAGAAGAACTGGCCAATCGTTGCCGCCTTCAATCGCGCCGGCCCCAAGGTAGGGCAGGATGTGGGTCGCCTTTCGGGCCTTGAACAAGACCTCGGCGTGGCCGTCCAGGATTGTGAGACGGGAAACTACGGCAACCTCGACGCCGACATCGCCGTCGTCACGCATCGCGATCTGCTCAAGGACAATATGGATGCTTATCACCGGCTGATCGGTGCCGGACTGAACATCGTCTGCCACGGCGTGCAATCCTATTACCCTGCCTGTCACGACAAGGCGCTGGCAGAGGAAATCGACGCGATGGCCAGGGCGAAGGACGTCACCTTTAGCGGCAGCGGCATATGGGACATGTCGCGCATCTGGTCTGGTATTCTCACCGCGGGACCCTGCACCGAAATCACGTCGATCAACATCACCAGCCTCTCGGATGCCGAGGCTCAGACACATTCGCTCGAGCAGATGAAGCAGTTCGCGATCAGCGAGCCGGTCGAGCGGTTCTATGAAAAGGGCATCGACAAGGGCGTGATAGCCCATGCTTTCAAGTCGGTGCCCGAAATGGTCCTGATTGCTCTCGGTTACGACGTGATCGAAACGACGTCGGTGGTCGAGCCGGTGGTATTCGATGACCCGGTGCCCAGTCGTCATGCGCCTGAAGGATATTTCGCAGCCGGCCTTTGCATGGGCATCCGCATGCGGTCGAAAACGACCACCAAACAGGGCGCGATCGGCACGGCCATGGTGGATTCGCGAATTATCAAGCCCGGCGAGATCGAAGCCATGTACTGGAGCGTCGAAGGCAAGCCGCGCACGCGCACTCACGTCGAGCGGCTTGATTCCGCCCATGCCACGGCCGGCAATCTATTCAACCGTATTCCCGACGTGATCGCAGCCCCACCCGGCATCGTGCCGGTCTTCAAGATGGGCCCGCTGCGTCACACGGCCCTGGTCTGAACGGCCCGCCATGGCGCACTATCCAATCGAGCTTTCGGTAGACGAGTTGATGGCGCGGTCCCGCCAGATCGCGGGCGTCGACATCGTCGACGATGCCATCGTAGAGCCGCTGAGGATCCTTCACCGCGCTTATGGCGAAGAGGCTCAGCTCGACGCCGATGGCGCGAGCGCCATGACCGGCAGCCTGCTTCGCCTGCTTGCCAACCGCCTGCGCATGAAGCGCGACTTCCTTGCCCATCCAGAAATCCACGACCAGCCGATCAAGGGGCCGTTGGTCGTCATGGGAGTCGCCCGATCCGGCACTACGAAACTGCAGAAAGTCCTCGCCTCATCGGGCGACTTCAACTTTCTTCCTTATTGGGTGAATTACAGCTGGGCATCGCGGAGCGGCCGGCCCGACGAACCCATTGATGATCGCATAGCCGATGCCGACGCCCACTGCCACTGGTACGACATGCGCTCGCCCGAGACCAAGCTCGGCCACTCCTTCGAGGCGCTGGAGCCCGAAGAGGAGGCAGTGCTGAGCGAAGGATGCTTCGTTACGCCGACCTTCCTCGGCTACGCTGAAATTCCCAGCTATGCCCAATGGCTGGGCGCCCAGCCGCCTTCGGTATGGTTCGAGTTTTTGCGCGACAGCCTGAAGTATCTCCAGTGGCAAGGTCTTGCCAGCGCCGAAAGGCCCTGGCTGCTCAAGTCGCCCAACTACAACGGGCTGGAGCTGGAAATCCTGAAAGTATTCCCTCAGGCGCGCCTGATCATGGCGCATCGGTCACCGCTCAAGACGCTGACCTCCATGTGCAAGCTCGTCCAGTGTTTCCGCGAGGCGTACAGCGATCTCAAGCCGGATCTCGGACTGATCGTAGAGCACAACTACCACAATCTGGACGCGCACCTGGCCAATCGACGAGCCAATCCCGTGCTTCCGCTGCTCGACGTCCGTTTCGAGAACATCGTCGGCAATCTGTCGCAGGTTATCAAACGCATTTACGGTGACGCTGGGCTGGCATTGGACCAGGCTTCGCTCGCCCGCATGCTGCAATGGGACAAGGACAACACCATGCACAAGCACGGCGAGTTCAAATATTCGCTCCAGGAGCTCGGCCTTGACGAAACCGTGATCCGCGAGCGGATGGCCAACTACTTCACGCTGCTCGACGAGCTTGCAGGAGAAGCCGCGTGAAAGGCCTGTTCGATCTCCATGGGCAGATCGCTCTCGTCACCGGTTCCACCAAAGGTATCGGGCGTGGCATCACCGAAGTGCTCTGCGCACAAGGCGCGATCGTCGGCGTGTCGAGCCGCAACGCGGCCGATTGCGACACCGCGGTGCGGGAATTGAACGCGATCTACGGCGAGGGTCGCGCATTCGCAGCCCCGGCCGACGTTTCCGACCTAGGCCAGATCACAGCCATGGTGGAACAGGCAGTGGCGCTGCAAGGCCGGATCGACATCCTCGTCTGCAACGCCGCGCGGCTACCTCGCATGGAACCGTTCGGCGCCGTAACCACGGAAGAGTTCCTCGCCCATTACGACACCAACGTCGAGAAAACGCTGCGACTCGTCCAATTGGTCGCGCCGGACATGGCCCAGCGGGGATCGGGATCGATCGTGCTGATCTCCTCGCGCGCTGGGATCGCGGCCACGCCGCAGCATCTGGCCTATTCCTGTTCCAAGGCGGCGATGACGCACTTGTGCCGCAACCTTGCCTCCCACTACGCTCCGCAAGGTGTGCGTATCAATTGCCTCGCCCCTGGCCTGATCCGGAGCGACGCCTCGCGCGCATTCCTCCAGGCACCGGCAAGTCAGGCCTTCATCGCCGAAGTCCCTCTGCGCCGCGGAGGGGAAGCGCACGAAATGGGAGGAGCGGTTGCCTTCCTCGCCTCCCCGGCGGCGGGATATATCACCGGCGCGGTGATACCGGTCGACGGCGGGATCGTCGACCTACCGACACCACCTGGCAATGGAGCATCGCTGTTCAAGGCGAACGACGCCGTAGGTCATGCCGGCGAAGCGAACTAACGGCGCTCGTTAGGCAGCGCATAAGCCATGAACGCCCCTGCCGGTGGTCCCGGAATGCCGTAGTGACCGCCGGCCGCGATGACGACGAACTGGCGGCCGGTCTTCGGTGAGACATAGCTCATCGGCGTGGCGACGCCGACTGCGGGCAGCGGCGCATGCCACAGCTCGCGTCCGCTAGTAATGTCATACGCGCGCAACAGCCGGTCCTGCGCGGCTGCGATGAACACCAGCCCTCCCGCCGTGGAGATCGAGCCTCCCATGTTGGGCACGCCCATGCGAATCGGCAGCAGCGTCGGCACGCCGAACGGTCCCGATTTGGCAGACGTGCCAAAGCTCTTGCTCCAGACTGGCTTGCGGGTCTTGAGGTCGAAGGCGCTGATCGTGCCATAGGGCGGCCGCTGACAAGGCACGCCAAACGGCGACATAAAGGTCGATTGCGCGAAGACATAAGGCGTGCCCGCCTGCTCGAAGATCGCCGTACCTTCAGCGCCGCCGAAGCCTTCCGCCGGCGCTTCTTCACGAGGGATGAGACGGCCAAAGTTGGCGAAGCGCAAGGCATTGACCACGATCAGGCCGCGAGCGGGATCGACCGAGACGCTGCCCCAGTTAATCCCGCCCGCCGTTCCGGGATACATGATCGTGTCACGAGTGCCGACGGGCGTGAACTTGCCCTGATATTTCGCTTTCCGGAAGGCGATACGACACAGCATCTGGTCGAGGGGGGTAATTCCCCACATATCCCGTTCGGTCAGATCCGGCCCGGCGAGCGAAGGAAAGCCGGTGGTAAAGGGCTGCGTCGGCGCCGTTCTTTCACCGGGCACGCCACCTTGCGGAACCGGCTTTTCGACAACGCGATCGATCGGCTTGCCATTGCGTCGGTCGAGCACGAATATCTGCCCCAGCTTGGTCGGCACCAGCAGGGCGAGCGTATCCCCTCCCGGCCCCGGCAGATCGATGGAAACCGGCTGAGCCGCCAGATCGTAGTCCCATAAATCGTGGTGGACAGTCTGGAAACTCCAGCGCGTCTGTCCCGTCGTAACGTCGATTGCGACGATCGACGTCGTGAACTTGTCCAACGCTTCGGGCCGCATGCCCCCGAAATAGTCAGGCGGGCTGTTACCGGTCGGCACGAACACCAGGCCAAGCTTCTCGTCCCCGCCCATAACACCCCAGGCGTTGGGGGTAGCCCGGCTATAGGTTTCGCCTAGCTTGGGTGGTCGTTCCGGCTTTGCCGCGTCCCACGCCCATTGCAAGGCGCCCGTTTCAGCGTCGTAGCCCCTGATCACGCCCGATGGCGCCTGCAATGATGCCAGATCAGAGACCGTCTGTCCGATCACGGCCACTCCGTTGATGACCGCCGGCGGAGAAGAGGGGAGCGCCACGACCGCCTGACGGGATGAAGGCAGCGCCGGCTCCAGACCTGCATGGAGATCGACGGCGCCTCCCTTACCGAAAGACGGGCAGGGCCGTCCCGTAGCCGCATCGACAGCTCGGAAATAGCCGTCGGGAGTGGAGAAGAGCACCCGCTTCTGGCAACTCGCGATAGGCTGGGGCGCTTCATAATAGGAAACCCCGCGGCACTTGCCACCGAACACCTTGGTGAAGTCCATCCCGGCGAAGTCGGGCGTCGTGTAACGCCAGATCTGCCTGCCCGTGTCCTGATCGAGGGCAGCGATGATCCCCGGCTGCAGGCAGACATACAACCGCCCATCGACCGCCAGCGGAGTCGCCTCAAAGCTGGGATAAAGCTGCGACGGCACATCGGAATCGAACCGCCAGGCAAGTTCGAGACGACGAACGTTGCCCGTGTTGATCTGGTCGGTCGCGACATATCGCGTCCCCGCGACCGATTGGCCCCAATGGCGCCATTCCGCGGCCTGCGCACGAGCCGGTGATGTGACAGCTGCCACCGTGTGCGAGCCGAAGTCGTCGCGAACCGCAAGACCGCCGGCAACACCCATGGTCGCCAATATCGCAAGCGCCGGTCCGGCGATCCACCAGCGGCTGACCGTTCCGGACAGCTTCCTCGTCGGCATAAGCAGTAGTAGGACACCGAGAATTGCGGGCCCCAGGAGCCGCGGCGCCAGCGCCCAGCCATCGAGACCGACTTCCCAGAGGCTCCAGAGCATCGTCGCGGCCAGCAGGGCGCCATATGCGATAAAGGCGCGACCGTTTCGCCTGGCGAGCATGACTGCGGCAACCAGTACCGCGCAGCCTGCTGCAAGGTAGTAGAGGCTGCCGCCCTCGAACATCAGCACCGTGCCGCCAGCCACCAGCGTCAGGCCGACAGCGGCCAGCACGATGACGAAAAGCCAGATCGCTATGCGCGCCATGCCCTGCCCCCGCTCAAATTCCGGCCCAAAGTGATGGCCTCGCCCTCATCCGACGCCCCGCAAAGGACGGAAGAAAGCGCGAAGTTCGCTGGTGAGAAGCTCCGGCTGTTCGGAAAAGCTGAAATGGCCCCCTCGCGGCAGCACGCTCCAGCGCTGAAGGTTCGTCCCTCGCGCCGCAAGTGCCCGAGGAATCAACATGACTTCCTTGGGACCAATGACATATCCGGCCGGCACTTCTATTGCAGGCATGCGGTCGTGGAGCGGCTCGATCGGCAGCCCACCCGAAGCGGCATGTTCCCAATAAGTACGCAGCGACGTACCGATCGTCCGCGTCAGCCAATAGATCGAAGCCAGCGTGCAAAGGAAATCCTTGTCATAGGCAGCCGGCAGATCGCCGCCGCAATCGCTCCAGGAACGCCGCCGTTCCCATAGCCAAGCCGCGGTGCCGACAGGCGAATCCACCAAGGCATAGGCCAACGTCTGGGGATCGGTGCTCTGGACCGTGAAGTGGCTGGCGACTGTCGATGCGCTTTCGGCCTGCCGGTCAAGCATCCATTGCTCGTCCGCGGCGAAAGCCTCGGGCGTCAGAGCGGCAAGGTCGAGGCCGGGAAAGAATGGAATGGTGGCGAACAGGCCGATGACCTTCTCCGGATAGGCGTGCGCCATCATGTTCGAAATCGCCGCGCCCCAGTCGCCGCCGCCGACGGCAAAGCGCGCATAGCCCAGGACATCGCTCATCAGCGTCGCAAAGAGCGCAGCATGGCGCGGAACATCCAGGCCCGTCGTAGCGAGCGGCATCGAGAAACCATGCCCGGGCAGCGATGGAATGATCAGATCGAAGGCATCCGCCTCCTCGCCCCCATGCGCGAGCGGATCGGTCAGCGGTCCGATCAACGCGTGGAAGTCCATGAAAGTCCACGGCCAGCCGTGGATCAGCAGGAGGGGCATGGGGTTCGTCCCTTTGCCTCTGATATGGGCAAAGTGGATGGGAATGCCGTCGATCGCGACCCGGAATTGCGGCAGCCGGTTGATCTTGCGTTCCTGCGCGCGCCAGTCGTAGTCATCGCGCCAATAGCGGATCATCTCTTCCAGCCACTTGCGCTCGACCCCATAGCGCCAGTCGGCATTTCCGAAGTCGTCGGCCCATCGCACCGCGGAAAGTCGCGCCCGCAGCTCCGCCAGCTCGGCGTCAGAAATGGCGACGGCGAAAGGTTCGGCCTTCATGGAATTTCTCTCCGCAGATGCCGTCAGGCAATCGGCGTGCCGTTCCAGCGCGCTTTGGCGGGCTGCGGCGGCACAAGGTAGGTACAGCGCGGCAGGGGGGAAGCATCAATAGTGGATTCCACAAATGTATTCATGTTCGTCGTTCTCAGGAAAGCAGGCGAAACCACGCACGGAAAGTTACTGAAGCAAATCACTGACCCTTGATGCCCAAAGCAGGTGGCTTGACTTCCCTTTCTCAGGAACACCTGCCTTCGCTGGGTTGCAACCGTTACGAAAGTCGCGAGGGTTGATCTGAAAGACGCGCTTGAACATGCGGCTGAAATGCGCTGCGCTCTTGAAGCCGAGGCTATAGCCGATCTCTGCAATTGAAGCTTCGCGCAAATCCCCGCTTGCCAGAAAAAGCTTCGCCTTCTCCAGTCGTTGCTCCCACACCAACGCGGAGAACGAGGTCCCCTTTTGCTGCAGCAGGGTGGAGAGATAGCGTTGGCTGATGCCACAGCCCTTCGCCACCATGGCCGGTGAGAGATGTGGGTTCGACAGATGTACTTCGATAAAGCGCAATAGTTCCTGTTGCCGGCGCTCCGTAATCGTCTGGTGGCCCGGCGCGATCTCTTCGCGGCCGATCGCCCCGCTGATCAAAGTAAGCGCTGTTTCGACCAGCACCTGCGCCGCTTCTCCGGACAGGCCACCCTGGTCCTCGAACACATCGGTGAGGATATTCTCAGCGATGACCAACTCCGCCCGTTTTGCCGGGACAAACAGCCCGGCGCTGTAATCGCATGGCGCATGCGGGCGCAGGATGTGGGTCGGCACCGTGACATGCAGCACTTCGTGCAGCGAATCGTTATCGACCTGGCATTCGATGAAGAACGGAGACATCGAACGGGTAATCGCGAAATTACCCGGCAGCATGATCTTTCTGCCATACTGGTTTGCGAATATGATCCTGCCATATTTGACGAACCACAAGATCGACAGGTCCGTAGCATCTTCGCGGATGTGCTGACGGGTCCGGCGGAAGAACAGGTTGGTTGCCGACCTTTGCCTGATAATCGCGATCGGCCCGACAGGTTTCCGCTCGGAGTGCACCTCGATCTTGGGGGCGTCCGCTATCCAGAAATCGCCAAGATAATACTCTTGTTCATGATCACCGCGAAACTTGCTTTGGCATTCCTGAAAGTTTCGCCTGTCAAAGGAGAACAACGTCTCCCCCATAGTACTCTCCCTTTTTTCGGCGATTGGCAGCCGATGCACGGCATCACGACCGCTTTTTCCGCGGACCGATGCAGCCTCTCGAAATAGATCACCTGGGATGCCCCGTTCATTTCCATGCTATATTTCGCATAGGAGCGCCGGCTGCCACAGTCCTCCGCAGGACAAAGCTTGGAACATCGGGAACTGTCGTTCCAGCCAATGCCGGCGTCGGGACATCGGTGAAGACACCGATGTGATAGTAACCGACGCTCCAGGCGATCATTGGAACGTGACGAGCGATCAATCCAACCTTGCCGTCTCGCCGTGATGCATTTGCGGCATTCGGCCGCCATTCTGAGCCGATCAGAACTTTGGATGTGCCCGAATCCCCAATCGGGCAAGGAGTGGATTTTCATGGAAGACCCGGTTCGCATCCCGCCGGTTGCACCCGAGAATTTCACCGAGGAACAGGCCGAACTTATCGGCGACTGGAAGCACCTCACGTTCTCGCGGGTGATCGTCAACAATCCCAAGATGTACCGAACATTCGTGCCCCATATCGAGGCGGTGATCGCCAGGTCGAGCTTGCCGCCGCGCGATCGCCAGGTGATCGTGCTGCGGACCCTGGCGTGCTGCAACGATACTTACGAGCTGGCCCACCACATCACGATCTCGCGGAACGCCGGCATCAGCGATGCCGAGATCGCCGCTTTCCAGAGCGGCGAGGGAGATTGTCTCAGCGATTTCGACCGCCCCCTCATCGATGCCGCCGACGAGCTGCGGCACGACCAGTTCATCAGCGATGCGACCTGGCAGCTTCTAGCGAAGCGCTATTCGGTGGAGCAGTTGATGGAAGTCGTCTTCGTGGCCGGATGCTACCAGACGATGGCAATGCTGACGAAGACCTTTGGCATGCAGGTCGAAGCCGCGGACGGGGAGTTCAGCGAGATCAACAAGCTCAGGGCCTACACCTGACGGCCGGCCAGCGTCACCGAGAGAACCCCGATGCCAGCCGGCTCCGAACGTCCCGCACCCGAAGACATCATCCTTTACGAGAAGGCCCCGGGGACGAAGATCGCCACGATCACGATCAACCGGCCCGACAAGCACAATGCCATCACTATCGGCGCACGTCACCGTTTCGCCGAGATCATTCACCGTGCCAATGTAGACGACGACGTGAAAGTGCTCATCATTCGCGGCGTCGGCGATCACTTCGGCACCGGGGACGACCTTCCTGAAATGGCCGACCTCTTCTCCGACAAGGACGTCTCCTGGCTGCACGATTTCCGCATCGGCAAGGACGAGGGCGTGAAATACCCGCCCAAGGGCTCCTATCGACACCTCGGCGCGGTTACGCAGCTCTATGCCCGCATTGGCGAAGGCATGCGCGACTTGCAGGATTTCAAGAAGATCTCGATCGTCGAGGTGAAGGGCTATTGCTACGGCTGGCAATTCTATCTCGCCGGTGACGCCGACATCGTTGTCGCTTCGCAAGACGCGCTCTTCGGCCATGCCGCCTTTCGCTACGCCGGCTGGGCGGCGCGGATGTGGCAATGGGCGCTGATGATGGGCCTGCGGAACTTTCAGGAGATGGTCTTCACCGGCCGACCATTCACCGCGGCCGAGATGAAGGCCTGCAGCTTCGTAAACAGCGTGGTGCCGCGCGAACAGCTTGAGGCCGAGACGATGAAATACGCCCTAACCTGCGCGCGCAATCGGCCGGCAGACACGATCGTCATGCAAAAGACCTTCTTCGAGATCTTCAAACAGCGGCAGGGCGAGCATATGGGTTCGATCCTTTCCGGCTGGCTGGAATCGATGCTGCCGCTGGTCAGGGAGGAAGGCGGCCTCGAAGTCGGCGAAGAGATGTTCGACAGCGGCTTGACCAACGCGGTCAAGGATAACGACGGCAAGTTCCCGCCTGAATGGCGGCTTAGCTACGGCGGACGAAAAGCACGTCGGAAAGAACGGCGTGGTTCGCAGAGTTGAATCACCCTTCAGGGAAACGGTGCCGAACCATTCGGTCTCTCTCGCAATCTCGCGGACGCCTAGGCGAGGGAGACAATGAGCCTGACACCGCAGAACCAGGAAGAAATGGTCGAGCTTGGGCCGCCCTCCACGCTGCCCGCATTGCTTGCGAAAGTCGCGGCAGAGCGGGGCTCCCATCCCGCCATCGTCACGTCGCGCGAGACGGTAAGCTATGCGGAGGTTGAGCGACGCTCGGCCAGCTTGGCACGAGCATTGCTCGCCGTCGGGGTCGGCAAGGGAACACGGATCGCACTCCTGGCGCCCGACGGAGTCTTCTGGGTCACCACCTTTCTCGCAGCACTGCGAATAGGCGCGCTGGTCACTACCGTCAGCACCTTATGCGCGCCGAGCGAGTTGGCCCATGTTCTGCAAGACAGCGATTGCCAGCATCTCATCGCCGCGCGACGCCTGCTCAATCACGACTATGCCGCAACGCTGGAGGCGGCGCTGCCCGACCTCACAAGCCAGTCGGCAACGGGATTACGGATCGACCGCACACCCTTCCTGCGCCGCATCTGGCTTGAGGATTGTGGCGATGTGGCCTGGGCCAGTCCCATCGCCACACTGGAAGCACTGGCGGATCTGCCGAGCGCACCCGACGCGAACCTGCTTGCCGCGGTCGAATGTGAAGTTTCCTCCGCTGACGCGGCAATCGTCGTCTATACGTCGGGCAGCACGGCCCAGCCCAAGGCAGTGGTCCATCGGCAATGGACATTGGCGCGCCATCCGCCCGAGCTGGCACGGCAGTTCGCCCTCACGCCCCAAGATCGGATGATGTGTCTGCTGCCTTCCTTCTGGCTGGCCGGAATGTCGATGGTGCTGCAAGTGCTGAGCATCGGGGCAACGCTGGTCTATCCGGATTCACCGACTATCGATGCTGCGCTCGACGCACTTGTCCGGCTGGGCGTCACCCGGGTCAATGCATGGGGCGACAAGCAGCCTCAGCTGATCCGCGCCGCCAAGGCGCACGCGATCAACATCGATCACCTACCCGACCTTGTCGGCTTCCGCGATCGCGCAGGCAACCTGCTGCCCGACAAGATCGCGATGTACGGAATGACCGAGAGCTTTTCCGCGCACAGCGCTCATCCGCTGGGGGAGCCATTGCAGCCCGGCAAGGAGGCAGCCTTCGGCCGCGCGATCAACGGTTACGAGCGGCGCGTGGTCGATCCCGCGACGGGAGAGGAACTGCCGCCAGGCGAAGTTGGCGAACTGCAAATCCGCGGCCCAGCGATGCTGGCCGGCCTGTACAAACGCGATCGGCGGGACGTTTTCACATCCGACGGGTTCTATCCCACTCGTGACCTCGTACGCATCGATGCGAAAGGCTGGCTTTTCCCCGAAGGCCGCCTCGACGACATGATCAAGACGCGGGGCGCCAATGTTTCGCGACTGGAGGTCGAGGCTGCGCTTCAGGCGCTTCCCGGCGTCGATCAGGCGGTCGTCACCGGCCTGCCCGATGCCGAGTTGGGCAGGATGGTCGCCGCAGCAGTGGTTCCCGCCGAGGGCGTGGAGCTGGAGGAAACTGCTCTGCGTGTTGCGCTGCGCGGGAGCCTGTCGAGCTTCAAGGTGCCCCGGCGAA
>Ga0164243_10003832_pt1 | contig 23886 bp, 22 predicted proteins | sample OricompcompostOP_FD_108781 | JGI IMG/M metagenome (GOLD analysis project Ga0164243, IMG submission 108781) | Organic Plus compost microbial communities from Emeryville, California, USA - Original compost - Organic plus compost (OP) | ecosystem: Engineered > Solid waste > Mixed feedstock >...
CTTGAGGGTGTCGTCCTCGACGGGGTTGTCGGCATCGAGCTGATCGGCGGTGGTCTCGTCGCCGCCGAGGGGTGCGCCGTGCGCGGGGCCCGCGTCGCCCTGGATGGCGCCGCCCGTCGACTCGTCGCCCGAGGCGTCGCCCTGGATGGCGCCGCCCGTCGCGCCGATGGAGCCCCCCGCGTCCGCATCGCCCTGGATCGCGCCGCTCGCGGAGCCGCCGCCTGCGGAGCCGCCGCCTGCGGAGCCGTCGCCCGGCTCGCCGTCGGGTGCCGTGTTGTGGGCGGGGGTGTGCTCGGGGTAGTCGCCGTCCGGGGCCGTGCCGCCCGAGCCGTCGTTCTGTTCGTCGGGGACGCCGACGCCGGGGGCGCCCTCGGCCGGCTCCTCGGGGTGCGGTGTGCGTCCTGTGTTCTCGTCCATGGCAGCGACCATAGGGCCCGCCCGCGACCCTCCGCAGGGGGTTGACAGCCGGCGAGGTTCGTCCTCGTCGACGAGCGGCCGAAGCCCTGAGCCGGATCAGCCCTTCTTGGCCGTGCGGATGGGCGTGGTCGATGCGGCCTCGTCGCTGAACTCCACAGCGTCGACCTCGTCGACGATGCTCAGCGGCCTGGTCTCGTCGAGCGTCATCAGGAACCGTCGGTTCTCGGCGCGGTGCAGGCGGCCGGACGCGACCACCCAGGCGAGGCCGATCGCGCAGGCCAGCAGCCCCGCCACCCCGCCGAGGATGATCGCCATGCGGGGGCCGGCGGCGTCCGCCACCCACCCCGCGATGGGGGCGCCGATCGGTGTCGAGCCCATGATCACGGCCATGTAGAGCGCGAGCACGCGGCCGCGCAGCGCGGCATCCGTCGTGGTCTGCACGTAGCCGTTGGCCGTGGTGAGCAGCGTCACCGTGGCGAATCCCGTGAAGAGCAGGCTCACGGCGTACGTCGCGTAAGTCGGCATGGCGGCGGCGATGAACGCCATGACGCCGAAGCCTCCCGACGCCAGGATCACCACACGCACCCGTGCCCTGTCGCGCCGGGCGGCGAGGAGGGCGCCGGCCAGCGAGCCGATCGCGAGCACCGAGCTCAGTACGCCGTAGCCGTCGGCCCCCGCACCGAACTCGAGCGCCATGGTCGACGCGAAGATGGGGAAGTTCATGCCGAACGCGCCGATGAGGAACACCGTCACGAACACGACCCGCAGGTCGCTGCGTGCCCACACGTAGCGGAAGCCCGCGGCGAGGCCGCCCCTGCTGCGGTTCTTCAGCCGCGGTGCGAGCTGCCCCTGACGCATGAGCACCAGCGCCACGAGCATGGCGAGGAAGGTGGCGGCGTTGGCCATGAACACCCATCCGGACCCGATCGCCACGATCAGCAGTCCGCCGACCGCCGGGCCGATCATGCGGGCCAGGTTGAAGGATGCCGAGTTCAGCGCCACCGCGTTCGACGTGTCGCCGGTCGAGACCATGTCGGACACGAAGGCTTGGCGTGCGGGGGCGTCGAAGGCGTTCACCGTGCCGAACGCGGCGGCGAAGCCGAACATCATCGGCAGCGTCATCACGTCGCTGAGCAGGAGCGCGCCCACGGCGACGGCGAGCAGCAGCAGCAGCGTCTGCGTCGTCATGAGGATGCGGCGCCGGTCGAAGCGGTCGGCCACCCATCCGGTCAGGCTCACGAGGACGAGGGGAGGGCCGAACTGCAGCGCCATGGTCACGCCCATGGCCGCCGCATCGTTGTCGGTGAGCTCGGTGAGCACCACCCAGTCCTGGGCGGTCGCCTGCATCCACCCGCCGATGTTCGACACGAGGGCGCCGGCGAACCAGATGCGATAGTTGACGTTCGCGAACGACCGGAACATGCCGCTCATCGCTCCACCACCTTTCGCATCAGGGCGCTCGCATCGCGCAGGGTCTTCAGTTCCGCGTCGGTGAAGTCCAGGTCGGCGAGCATCTCGGCGAGCAGCTCGTCGCGGCGCTGGACGGTCTGCGCGACGATCTCGACTCCGGCATCCGTGATCTCCACCTGCACGCGACGGCGATCGTGCTCGTCGGGGGTCCGGCGCACGTACCCCTGTTCCTCCAGGCCGTTGATCATGTTGGTCATCGACGGCGCCGTCACCCGCTCGCGTTCGGCGAGGGACGAGATCGTGCGGGTGCCGTGCATGCGCAGCGTGGCGAGCACGGCGAGCTGAGCATCGCTCATCGCGTCGACGGCACGGGCGCAGCGCAGCCGCCGCGCGAGTCGGAACGTCGCCATGCGCAGGTCTGTGGCGGTGAGGCGGAGGGCTTCATCGGACGCAGACATTACTTAGATAGTCTAACTAATTTTCCCTCGAAAGGGAAGCTCCGGTGTCGACCCGTCGCGAACGCACAGTGCGGAGCGCGCACACCCGCCATCTGCGACGGCTCGGTGAGGCCTGAGTAGGGTGGGGGCGTGACCGAAACCAGGGAGTTCACGGATGCCGACGGCATCGCGATCGTCTACGACGTGCATCCCGCGGCGGGGGACGCCCGCGGCGTCGTGCAGCTGCTGCACGGGGTCGGCGAGCACGCCGGTCGCTACGGCGCCCTGATCGGGGCGCTCACCGAGGCCGGGTTCATCGTCTACGCCGACGACCACCGCGGGCACGGCCGCACCGGCATCCGCCAACACGGCGGGCCGGCCAAGCTCGGCCGGCTCGGCAAGGGCGGACTACGCGCCGCGAAAGAGGCCCTCTGGCAGCTCACCGGCATCATCCGCACCGAGCATCCCGATCTGCCGCTCGTGCTGCTCGGGCACTCGTGGGGTTCGTTCCTCGCCCAGATGCTCGTCAACGAGCACCCCGAGGCGTACGACGCCGTGATCCTGTCGGGATCGGCGCTGCGGATGCCGGGCTCGCTGAACGCCGCCCCGCTGAACGCGCGCTGGGCGGGGCCGGACGCCACCGGCTTCGAGTGGCTGTCGCGAGACCCCGCCGTGTGGAAGGAGTTCGACGAGGACCCGCTGACCACGGACGTCCCGCTGCTGAAGCTGTTCGGCCCGATCGAGGCCGCCCGCCTCTACGGTCGCCCGCGCAAGGACCTCGGCCGCGACATCCCGATGCTGCTGCTTGTCGGCCGCGACGACCCGGTCGGCGGTCCGCGCAGCGTGCACAGGCTCGCCGACGAGTACCGCCGCCGCTCCGGCCTCACCGACGTCACGACCCTCGTGTACCCCGACGCGAGGCACGAGATCTTCAACGAGCTGCAGCAGCACGAGGTGCGCGCCGACGTGCTCGCCTGGCTCGACCGCCGCATCCCCGCCCGCTGAGCGCGAGGCCCTGCTCTCGCGCGGAACATTTCGCTCGGTGTCGGCAGGTTACGCCGGGTGCACCGGTGTGACGTCATCTTCGCCCCGCCCGCGCCCGCCGTCGTAGATTCGCGGCGGATGCGGCGAGACGAAGGGCGGCGGATGAGCTTCGAAGACGACTGGCACGCCTGGCACGCCTCTCGGGAGAGGTACGCGGGCGCAGAGTACGGGCCGTCGGCGCTGGAGTCGACGAACTGGCTGATCACCGAGCCCGCGGCGGTCGACGGTGTGCCCGGCCTGTGGGCGCTGACGGGCGACGGCGGCATCCGCGGCACCGACCTCGGCTCGGCGGGAGCGAGCATCACGCTCCGCGGCGCGGACACCCGGCGGTTCGGGCGCCGTGAGCTGCGGGTGTTCGACCGCGACGGCGCCATCGCGCTGCGCGTCTTCAATCCGCTGCGGCCGCAGCGCGTGCACTTCACCGCGATCGACGCCTATCCGCCGCGACGCACGTGGCGCCTGCCTGCGACGTTCCGTGCGACCCCCGGCGAGCGGGTCGCCGTCACGGCGGTCGACGGCGTCGAGCGCGACGTCGAGATCGCGGGGCGGCTGCACTTCGACCTCGACGGCTTTGCGCTGAGCCTCGCCGTGACGCGGGGGAGCGGGGGCGGGCTGAGGGCGGCGTTCGGCGACGCGACCAACGGCACCGAGACCTACCGGTTCCGCTTCCTGCCGGTCGACGAGCCGGAACTCGACGGCTCCGCCGTGATCGACTTCAACCGGGCGTACCTGCCGCCGTGCGCGTTCTCCGACCAGTACGTGTGCCCGCAGCCGCCGGACGGCAACCGCTACCCGGTATCGATCAGGGCCGGCGAGCGGGCGGTGATCCTCGGCGGCTGAGCCGCCGTCGTGCGCGCGCCTTAAGCTGGAGTCGTGCACGGAGAATACAAGGTCCCCGGGGGAAAGCTCGTCGTCGTCGACCTCGACGTGGAAGACGGCCGGATCGCCCGCTTCCGCCTCGCCGGCGACTTCTTCCTCGAGCCGGACACGGCGCTCGACGCCATCAACGAGGCCGTGACCGGGCTGCCCGTGGAGTCCGACTCGACGGGCATCGCCTCTGCCGTGCGCGGCGCCCTGCCCGAGGGCGCGCAGCTGCTCGGCTTCACGCCGGAGGCCGTCGGCACCGCGGTGCGCCGCGCGCTCGTCACGGCCCCCGGCTGGCGGGACTTCGACTGGGAGATCCTGCACGAGAAGGCCGTCTCGCCGCGCATGAACCTCGCGCTCGACGAGGTGCTGACCTCGCGTGTCGGCGAAGGGCGCCGTCGTCCCACTCTGCGCATCTGGGAGTGGGACGAGTCGGCCGTCGTGATCGGCTCGTTCCAGTCGTACCGCAACGAGGTCGACCCTGAGGGGGCGGCCAGACACGGGTTCGACGTCGTGCGCCGGATCTCCGGCGGTGGGGCCATGCTCATGGCCGCGGGGCAGATCATCACATACTCGCTGTACGTGCCGGCATCGCTCGTGGCGGGCATGACGTTCGCCGACTCCTACGCCTTCCTCGACGACTGGGTGCTGCAGGCGCTCCGTTCGCTCGGCATCGACGCGGTCTACCAGCCGCTCAACGACATCGCCTCGTCGACGGGCAAGATCGGCGGTGCTGCGCAGAAGCGGCTCGCGAACGGCGGAGTGCTGCACCACGCCACCCTCTCGTACGACATCGACGGCCAGGTCATGACCGAGGTGCTGCGCATCGGCCGCGAGAAGCTCAGCGACAAGGGCACGACGTCTGCGGCCAAGCGGGTGGACCCGCTGCGCAGCCAGACCGGCCTGCCGCGCGCCGAGATCATCGAGCGCTTCATCGAGACGTTCCGCTCGCTCACCGGCGCAGAAGACGGCGCGATCACCGCCGACGAGTACGCGGATGCCGAGGCGCTCGTCGAGTCCAAGTTCGCCACCGACGCGTGGCTGCACCGGGTGCCGTGACCGCCGCATCCGAAGATCGGGTGGCCGCGGCATCCGATATTCGGACGGATGCCGGATTCTCGGACGATTCGGGTGGAATCGTCCGAGAAACGGCGGATGCTCCGAAGAACGCGGAGCGGCAGCGCGGAGCCGTCACGATCATCGAGGGCGACAACCTCGACGTCGCGGCGACCCTGCCCTCCGGGTCGTTCACGCTCATATACCTCGACCCTCCTTTCAACACCGGGCGGATGCAGGAGCGGCAGGTCGTGACCGCGCGGCGGGCGCCGCAGGATGCCTCCGCGCCAGCGTTCACCACTCCGGAGAACTCGCGGGATGCGTCGCCGGAGGCGGCCGAGCCTGCGGAGGCCGACCCGGATCTCCGGAGTTCTTCGCGGGCGGAGGCGGAGCACGAGATCCGCCACGGGTTCCACGGACACCGGTACGAGCGCGTGCGCGGGATGCTGCGCGCCTACGACGACCGCTTCGACGACTACGGCGTGTTCCTCATGCCGCGGCTCGAGGAGGCCTGGCGGCTGCTCGCCGACGACGGCACGCTGTACCTGCACCTCGACTACCGCGAGGCGCACTACGCCAAGGTCATGCTCGACGCCGTGTTCGGCCGCGACTCGTTCCTCAACGAGATCATCTGGGCGTACGACTACGGGGCCAAGTCGCGGAGCCGCTGGCCGACCAAGCACGACACGATCCTCGTGTACGTGAAGAACCCGCGCTCGTACGTCTTCAACGCCGACGAGGTCGACCGCGAGCCGTACATGGCCCCCGGCCTCGTCACCGCCGAGAAGGCCGCGCGCGGCAAGCTGCCGACGGACGTGTGGTGGCACACGATCGTGCCGACGACGGGCCGTGAGAAGACCGGGTATCCGACGCAGAAGCCCGAGGGCGTGCTGCGCCGCATCGTCGCCGCGTCGAGCCGCCCCGGCGACCGCGTGCTCGACCTGTTCGCGGGTTCGGGAACGACAGGGGCGGTGGCGTCGGCGCTCGGCCGCGACGCCGTGCTCGTCGACGACAACCCCGAGGCGATCCGGGTGATGGCAGAGCGGATGCCGCACGCCACGGTGCGCTGATCCCCGCCCGCTCCCGTGCCGTTTGTCGGGAGCTCACGCGGATCCGGGCCCGACACGCCGGGAGAACTCCCGACAGGCGGGAGAACTCCCGACAGATGGACAGGGCCGGGGACGGATGCCGGAGACGGATGCCGCGGATGCCGGGGATGCCGGGACGACCGCGGGCTAGGGGCGCAACAGCACGAGGAACCGCTCGATCTCGGCGGCCATGTCGATCGTGGGGTCGAGCATCCACGCCGGCTGCAGGCCGTCGGCGAGGGCGTGCGTGGTGCGCACGATCCAGTCGGGATCGACGTCGTCGCGCAGCTCGCCGCGCTGCTGCGCCGCGACGATCGCCTCTCGTGCGACGGCGTGCACCTGCGCGGTGCGGCGTGTGAAGAAGGCGTGCGCCGGATGCGCGGGGTCTCCGGCCTCGGCGGCGAGCTGTGAGTAGAGCTGCACGAGCCCGGGCACGGCCGTGTTGTGTCGCGTGATCGCGAGGAAGGCCGTGAGGAAGTCCTCGTCCTCGTGCTCGCGGCTGTCGCGCTCGTCTCTCGCTTCGAGGATCGCGACGAAGAGCTCCTCCTTGGTGCCGAAGTAGTGCAGGAGGCCGGCGGGGCTGAGGCCCGCGGCATCCGCGATCTCACGCACCGAGGCCTTGCGGTAACCGTGGTCGGCGATCACCGCGAGGGCTGCGTCGAGGATCTCCTCGCGCTTGGCGACGCCCTTCGCGTACGCGCCCCGTGCAGCCATGCTCCCAGCGTAGCCAGCGGTGCTCGCGATCACGAAAACCAAACAAAGTTCGGGAATGGCTTGCACGCGCCGATGCGGTCTGTCAGCATGTCGATCAATACCGAACGACGTTTGGTATTGAATCCGCATCCGCTCAACGAGGAGCCTCCATGTCCATCTCCCCCCTGGATCCCACGGCCGAGGCCGCGCCCACCGGCGTCATCCGCACCGAGCCGCCCGCGCCTGGCGAGCCCGCCGCCAGCCCGCCCGCCACGCGGCGGCTGCTGCCCAGCCTGCTGGTCGCCTCGCTCACCCTCTTCGCCACCTACGGCGGCCTCATCGCGATCCTCCTGCCCGTGCAGGTCGCACTGCTCGACGAGGCCAACAAGGTCGCGAACCTCGCGATCGTCACGACCACCTCGTTCGTGTTCACGCTGTTCGCACAGCCGTTGGCCGGCGCGTTCAGCGACCGCACGCGCTCGCGCTTCGGCCGCCGTGCGCCCTGGATGGTGGTCGGCGCGATCGTCGGCGGCATCTTCCTTTTCGGTCTCGGATCGCTCACCGACATCCTCTGGATCACCGTGTTCTGGGTGATCATCCAGGTCTCGCTGAACTTCCTGCAGGCGCCGCTCACGACGATCACCGCCGACCGCTTCCCCCGCTCGAAGCGCGGCGGCGCGAGCGCCATGATCGGTCTCGGCACCCAGCTCGGCATGACCGTCGGCGTGATGCTCGCGGGAGGGTTCGCCGGTCAGGTCGGCATCGGCTACTCCGCCTTCGGCGCCGCCGTCATCGTCGTGACGATCCTGTTCGTGATCGTCAACCGCGACTGGTCGTCGACGCACGCCGCCGTCGAGCCCTTCCGGTGGGGAGCGTTCTTCGTCGGCTTCTGGATCAACCCGCGCCGGCATCCCGACTTCTTCTGGGCCTTCACCGCGCGATTCCTGCTGATCCTCGGCTACTTCGTCGTCTCCACATACCAGCTCTACATCCTCACCGACTACATCGGGCTCTCGCTCGCCGACGCGACGGGCGCCGTCATCACGCTGACCCTGGTCGCCTTCGTGCCCACCCTCGCGGCGATCGCGCTCTCCGGCTGGTGGAGCGACCGGGTCGGCCGACGCAAGGTCTTCATCTACGCCGCGACCCTCGTAATGGTCGTGGGGCTCGCGATGCCGCTGATCATGCCGAACATGACCGGCATGATCACGATGGCCGTCATCAACGGCGTCGGCTTCGGGCTCTACATGTCCGTCGACGCAGCCCTGATGACCGAGGTGCTGCCGAACGAGGGCGGAGCCGCAGGCAAGGACCTCGGCATCCTCAACGTCGCCACCAACATCCCCCAGGCGCTCAGCGCGCCGATCGCGGCGATCATCATCGGCTCGCTCGGCGGCTATCCCGTGCTTTTCGTCTTCGCCATCGTGTTCGCGGTGCTGGGCGCCGTGGCCACCGCACCCATCAAGGGAGTCCGCTGATGACCGACAAGACGACGATGACCGAGTACGTCGAGGTGCAGACCGCGGCAGGGCGCGTGCGCGGCCGCTGGCGGGAGACCACGGGAGGGCGAGGGATGCCGCGATCGGCGGCGTTCCTCGGCATCCCGTTCGCCGAGCCCCCCGTCGGCCGGCTGCGGTTCCAGGCGCCCGTGCCGAAGGCGCCGTGGGACGGGGTGCGCGATGCGCTCGAGTTCGGGGCGACGGCTCAGCGCGGCGACCCGGGGGTCACGCTCATCCCCGAGCCGAGCATCGAGGGCGAGTCGACGCTCAACGTCAACGTGTTCACACCCGATCCCGAGGCATCCGGTCTTCCCGTGCTCGTGTGGATCCACGGCGGCGGGTACTTCGCGGGATCGCCCGCGAGCCCGTGGTACGACGGGCGCAACTTCAACCGCGACGGCATCGTCACCGTGACGATCTCGTACCGGCTCGGCTTCGACGGCTTCGGCTGGATCGCGGATGCTCCGTCGAACCGCGGCCTGCGCGACTGGCTGCTCGCGCTGGAGTGGGTGCAGCAGAACATCGCGGCGTTCGGTGGCGACCCTTCGCGCGTGACGATCGCGGGGCAGTCGGCCGGCGGCGGCGCAGTGCTCACCCTGCTCGGCATGCCGAAGGCGCAGCACCTGTTCCACGGCGTGTACTCGATCTCGGGTGCGCTCGCCGACGTCTCGGCAGAACGGGCGGAGCGGTTCGGGCGCGAGCTGGCCGCGGCCGGCGGCGTGGAGCCGACGGTGGCGGGCCTCTCGACGCTGAGCGAGGAGCGCATCCTCGACCTGCAGAAGAAGGCGACCTCGCTCGGGCCTGACGACCTGACGACCATGATCGAGGACGGCCTGCCGCTCGGTCCCACGATCGACGGCGACCTGCTCGTGCGCCCGACGAGCGAGTCGCTGAGGGCCGGGATCGGCGCCGGCATCCCCCTCGTGCTCGGCGCCACCGACGACGAGTTCACGATGGCGTTCACGGACGCCGCGGCAAAGCTCCGCTGGGTGCCCAAGACCTTCCTGCTGCGCCGGCTCGGCATGCCGAAGGGGGCGATGCGCCGCTATCTCGATGCCAACCAGGACGCAGTGGGACGCGGCACGGCCGGCATCGCGGGGCGGTTCCTCACCGACCGGATGTTCCGCACCGCGCTGCTGCGCACGGTCGCCGACCGCGGCGAGGCGCCGACCTGGCTGTACCGCTTCTCCTGGCCGTCCGGCTCGTTCGGCTTCGCCGAGCACTGCCTCGACGTGCCGTTCTTCTTCGACTGTCTCGACGGGCCGGCGATGGAGCCGCTCGCGGGGCCGAACCCGCCGCAGTCCCTCGCCGACGAGGTGCACGCGGCCGCGGTGGCGTTCATCGCGGCTGGTGACCCCGGCTGGCCCGCGCACCGCGGTGAGCGGGGCATCGCGCGGGTGTGGGACGTGCCCTCGCGTGACCAGCCAGACGCCTACGCCTCGGTGCGTCCGCTGCAGGAGGCCGCGTCGTGACGGCGGCATCCGTGGGCCAGGTCCCGCCGACCTCGGCCCGCAGGCCGCGCGCGCTGCTGTGGACCTCGCTGGCGCTGTTCGGGGTGTTCGCACTGCTCGCCGCGGGCGTCCTGGCCGCGCCGGAGTCGCCGTGGACGCAGGCGCTCGACGACGCCTGGCGCGGCCTGCTGGGGGTCGGACCCGACTCCGTGTTGCCGGGGAGCGTGGTCGCCCTGCTCTTCCAGAACCTGGGCGCCCTGCCCGGCTTCGCGCTGATGATGCTGCTGCTGCCGCTCGGGCTCGTGGCCGCGGGGCGTTGGCGCTCGGCACTGTTCGTGATCGCGGTGCAGCTGGCGGGTCCCGGCCTGCTGTCGCAGCTGACCAAGAACCTCGTCGACCGTCCGCGGCCCGCCGCCGACGAGGCGGCCGGTCTCTTCGGGCCCCTCGTCATGGTCGATCACGGCTCGTTTCCCTCGGGGCATGCGGTGAGCACGGCGACCGTGATCGTGACGGTGCTCGCCCTGATCCCGGCATCCGCCGTCTGGGCGCGCAGGGTCTGGCTCGTGCTCAGCGTGCTGCTCGCCGCGGGCATCGTGTGGCAGCGCACGCTGATCAACGCGCACTGGTTCAGCGATACGGTCGCCGGGCTCATCGGCGGAATCGCGATCTCGCTGCTGCTGTGGTGGGCGTTCGAGCCGTGGCTGCGGCGTGATCGCGCGCACAGGCCGCGGTGGTCGCGTGCGCGTCTGTCGGGAGCTCTCGGCGATCCGGGGCCGACACGCCGGGTTCCCTCCCGACAATCGTGAAACCTCCCGACAAACCGGCGGGCCAACCGGACCAACCCGACCGGCGGGCCGGCGGGGGCCGGGCGGGAGGCTAGGAGTCGAACCCCATGCCCACGGCGTCGAGCGTGCGCAGGAAGAGGTTGCGTCTGCCCTCGTTGTGGTCGGCGCGGTCCATCGCCGCGCGCACGAGGTTGATGCCGATGGCCGCGGCCGGCTCCGGCGGGAACGGGATCGGCTTCTCGCGCACCATCCGCAGCTCGGTGCGCTCGGTCGGGCGGCCGGAGAGGGCGTCGAGCATGACGTCGGCGGCGAAGCGCGCGGCGCCCACGCCGAGCCCCGTGAAGCCTGAGGCGTAGGCCACGCGCCCGCGCCGTGCAGTGCCGAAGAAGGCGCAGAAGCGGCTCGACGAGTCGATCACACCCGCCCAGCGGTGGCTGAAGCGCACGCCCTCCAGCTGGGGGAACGTGGTGAAGAAGTGCGATGCCAGTCGGCGGTGGCTCTCTGCGCGGTCCTCGTACTCCGGGCGCACCCTGCCGCCGAAATGGTAGATCGCGTCGTAGCCGCCGAACAGGATGCGGTCGTCGGCGGTGAGCCGGTAGTAGTGGAACTGGTTGGCGCTGTCGGAGAGGCCCTGGCGGCTCTCCCAGCCGATCGACGTCCGCTGCTCCGGCGTGAGCGGCTCGGTCATCAGCACGTAGTCGTAGACGGGGACCGTCATCAGCCGGTTGCGCCTGAGCAGTGACGGGAAGGCGTTGGTGGCGAGGGCCACGGCATCCGCCCGCACGGTGCCGGCGGGCGTGACGAGGGTGACGGGTCCCGGCCCGTCGGAGTCGACGCGCCGCACGATCGAGTGCTCGTAGATCTCCACCCCCAGATCGACGGCGACGCGCGCGAGCTCGGCGGCGAGCTTGGCCGGGTGGACGAGGGCGCAGGAGTCGCGATCCCAGGCGCCGGCGAGATACGTGGGCGAGTGCACCTCGGCGCGCACGGCGTCCTGGTCGAGGAACCCCGGCTCGTCGCGCAGCCACTCGACCTGGTGCGGCTCGACGGCCACCGAGAGCGACCCTGTGCGTTCGAAGTCGACCCGCATGTCGTAGCGCGCGACGGTCTGCTCGATCGCATCGAGGTTCTCCCTGCCCAGCTCCTCGAGCCGGTCGATCTCCTCCGGCCAGCGGTTCACGCCGTTCTCGTGGCCGTGGGTGAGGCTGGCCTCGCAGAAGCCGCCGTTGCGTCCGGATGCGGCCCAGCCGATGCGGGCGGCCTCGAGCAGCACCACCCGGCGCTGCGGGTCGCGCTCCTTGGCGCGCACCGCCGTCCAGAGCCCGGCATAGCCGCCGCCGACGACGGCGAGGTCGGCGGTGATGTCGGACGACAGGGGCGGATGCTCCGGACGCTCGACGTCGTCGAGCCAGAACACGCCGAATCGCGTGCCCCGCAGAGACTCGTCGATGACCGCGTCGGCGGGCTTGAGACGTTCGAAGACGGTGCTTCCCATGATCACTCCGTTGCGGGGCCCGCGGCGGGCGTCACCGCGTGCCCCAGTTGTAGAGGTCCTTGTACAGCCCCGCGTACAGCAGGCTCTCGGTGTGCACGACGCCCGGTACGGTGCGGATGCGGGTGGAGATGAGCTCGACGAGATCGTCGTCGTCCTCGCACACCGCTTCGACGAGGATGTCGTAGGTGCCGAGCGTGACGACGACGTAGGCGAGTTCGTCGATGCTCGCGAGCGCGGTGGCGATCTCGCGCGGGTCGCCGTCGACCCGGATGCCGATCATCGCCATGCGGTGGAAGCCGAGCTGCAGGGGATCGGTGACCGCGACGATCTGGATGATGCCGGCTTCGGTCATGCGCTGCACCCGCTGGCGCGCTGCCGCCTCGCTGAGGCCGACCTCGCGGCCGATCTCGGCGTAGGGGCGGCGGCCGTCTTCCTGCAGGAGCTCGACGATCCGCTTCGAGATGTCGTCCAGGGCGGGCTGCTTCGGCGTGCTCATATAACGATGTTGGCAGCTTTCCATGCCGATGACAACAGATTCCGTTGTATCAGATGGCTGAATACTCAGAATCCGTGGCTCAGGCGGTCGTGACGGGGCCGCACGGACGCGGCGGTGCGAGGTCTCGACAAGTATGACGCGATGTGTCATGCTGAGCGGCGACACGACCGGGGGACGCATGGCGAAGCCGATGGCAGGACCGCAGACACTCTTGAGATCGCTCAACGGACGCGCGATCCTCGAGGTGCTCGCGCGCAAGGGAGCACGCACGCGCAGCGAGCTCATGGCCGAGACGGGGCTGTCGCGCACGGCCGTGACCCAGGTGCTGCGGATGCTCGAGGGCACCGGAGCGGTGACGCCGGCGGGACTCGACCGCGACACCGGCGGACCCGCCGCGTCGAGGGTGGCGCTGCACCCCCGCCTCGGCGTGGCCGCAGCGGTCCACGGCGACCACCACGCCGCGCACGTCGTGATCGTCGACGCCACCGGCACCGTTCGGGCAGAGCGCCACGGCCCCTTCCCGCTGCGCGGAGACAGGGCAGAGCACATCGCCGGACTCGTCGAGGAGTGCCTCGCCGAGGTGCGGGCACCGCTGCGCGTCGTGGTCGTCGCCGTGCCGGGGATCGTCACGGCGGACGGCAGCGTCCGCGACGACCAGGGGCCCGATGGCGGCGCGTTCCGCTCTGCCCTCGCCGCCCGGCTCGACTGCCCCGTGCGCGTGGAGAACGACGTCAACCTCGCCGCGCTCGCCGAGCTCACCGTCGGCACTGGGGCCGCGCTGTCGAGCTTCGCTCTGCTGCTCCTCGACGACGGCATCGGCGCCGGCATCGTCATCGACGGGTTGCTCCACCGCGGCGCCTCCGGCGGCGCGGGCGAGGTCATGTACCTGCCGCAGACACCCCTGCCGATCGGAGCACCCGTGCTCAACGAGGCGGTCGTGGGCGACCTGGCGCTCGCCTTCGGGCGCGACGTCGACGCGCCGCTCGGCGAGCACCTCGACGCCGCCGCCGCCGGAGACGAGGCGGCGCGGGGCATGGCCGCCGAGATCGGCCGACGCATCACGCTGATCGCGGGCACGGTCGCCCTCGTGCTCGACCCCGAGGTGTTCATCCTCGGCGGCACCGCGGCGCATCCCGTGCTCGTCGACGCCGTCGAGCGCGTCGCCGAGGAGTTCGCCGTGCAGCTGCCGATGCGGTTCCGTGTCTCCTCGTTCGGACCGGAGGCGCCTCTCGTCGGCGCGGTCGGCGAGGCGGCGTCTGCCCTGCGCGTGAGCCTCGTCAACAGCATCCTCCCCCTCGCAGAGCGGAAGACCCGATGACCGGAGAACTCGTCGAACGGCTGGGACACCCGGCAGGCACCAGGGCGATCATCCTCAACGCCGACGACTTCGGCATGTGCCATGCGGCCAACACCGCGATCACCGAGCTGCTCGCCGCCGGGCGCATCGACTCGACGACCCTCATGGTGCCGTGCGCCTGGTCGCCCGAGGCCATGGCCTTCGCGGCCGCCCGCACCGACCTCGACGTCGGCGTACACCTCGTGCTCACGAGCGAGTGGAGCCGCTACCGCTGGCGCCCGCTCACCGGCACCGGCACGACCCTCGTCGACGCCGACGGCTTCTTCCCCGCCGACGTCGAGTCGGTCGAGAGAGGGGCGGATGCCGCTGACGTGGCCGCCGAGATCGCCGCGCAACTGCGGGCCGCGCTCGACGCGGGCGTCGACGTCACCCACCTCGACAACCACATGGGCTCCGTCTACGGTCTGGCCACGGGGCGCGACTTCCTCGAGCAGGTGTTCGCCCTCGCCGCGACGCACGGCCTGCCGTTCCGGCTGCCCCGCCGCCTCGACGGCATCGGCGACGACCCGGCCATGCAGCGCACGCTCGACCGTGCCGCCGCGGCCGCCGACGCGCTGGGCGTCGAGATCATCGACCGGTTGTGGACGCATCCGTTCGAGCTCGTCGGCGAGGGCACACCCGACGAGGAGGACTACGAGCGGGTGCGCGACGGCTTCGTCGACCTGCTGCGCGCGGTGCCGGCCGGAGTCACCGAGATCTATCTGCATCCGATGGTCGACGACGACGAGCTGCGCGCGGCCGTCGACTACGCCGCGGCCAAGCGCGGATACGAGCGCCGTCTGCTCGACGATCCCATCGTGCGGCAGGCCGTCGCCGACGAGGGACTCGTGCGCGTCGGCTGGCGCGCGCTGCGCGACCTGCAGCGCGGGGGCGTGCGATGACGTCGCTCACCGCGCTGCGCGACCGCCGACTCGACGCGGCCCCCTCACGCGCGCAGTCGATCGCCTTCGGCGCATCGGGGTTCCCGACGCAGCTGATGGCGCAGACCTTCTCCGCCTTCGTCGTGTACTTCTACGTCACCCACCTGGGCGTGCCGCCGGGAGGGGTGGCTGCGGCGATGATCGCCCACGGCGTCCTCAACGCCGTGCTCAACCCCGTCGTCGGGGCGCTGTCCGACCGCCTCCGTACCCCGTGGGGGCGCCGGGTGCCGTGGATCGGCCTGGGGATCGTCCCCCTGGTCGTCGCGTTCGCCCTGGTGTGGATGCCCCCGTCGCTCCCCGTCGCCGGGCTGATCGCCTGGTTCCTCGTCGTCGTCGCCGTGTACGACATCGCGTTCGTCGTGGTCGTGCTCAACATCTCGGCCCTGTTCCCCGAGATCTTCCGCACGACGGAGGAGCGTGCCAGGGGCAACGTGCCGCGGCAGATCTTCGCCATCGTCGGCATGGTGCTCGGCACGGCCGGCGCCCCGGCGCTGTACGGCTCGCTGGGCTGGCCGGGCATGGCCCTCGTGCTCGGCGGGGTGTGCCTGGTGATCCTCCTGTGGTCGTTCGCCGGCGGCATGGTCGAACGACGCGTGCCGGAGGCGGCATCCGAGGCGATGACCTGGCGACGCCAGCTGACGCTCACGTTCGCCAATCGCGCCTTCGTCCCCTACGTGCTCGGGTCGCTCGCCGTGCAGACTTCGATCGCGATCATCCTCGCCGCGATCCCCTTCTACGTGCGGTATTCGCTGCACGCGGAGGAGGGAGCGGGCAGCATCCTGCTCGGCGCGATCTTCGCCACCGCCATCCCCTCGATCGTGCTGTGGAGCGCCGTGGTGCGGCGCACGTCGCCGCGCACCGCCGTGCTGTGGAGCGTCGGGGTCTTCGGCGTCGCCGTGCTCGGCTACCTGCTGCCCACGTCGGTGCTCGGCGCAGCCCTCGTCGGCATCGCCGTCGGCGTGGGAGTGGGCGGCCTGCTGCAGCTGCTCGAGGTCATGCTCGGCCAGATCATCGACGACGACGCGGTGCGCACAGGGCACCGGCGCGAGGGCGCGTACTTCGGCGTGAACGGCTTCGTCGTGCGCGGTTCTGTCGTGCTGCAGGCGATCGTCGCGGCCGCGGTGCTCACGGCATCGGGCTTCGACGCCGCGCTCGGCGACGCGCAGCCGGATGCCGTCGACGGCGGGGTGCGCGTCATGCTCGCGGTGATCCCGCTGGGATTCACCGCCGTCGCGTGGCTGTGCTTCTGGCTCTACCCGATCCGCGCCCGCGACCTGCCGTAGCGGCGAGGCGCGGCCGGAGGCTCAGCGGGCGGCGCGCCGCGCCTCCCAGCCGGTGCGCACCATCTCGTCGACCGTGTAGCGCATCCGCCAATCGAGGTCGCGGGCCGCGAGCTCTCCGGCCGCGACGATGCGGTCGGGGTCGCCGGGGCGGCGCGGCCCGATCTCTGGCGTGAAGTCGATGCCGGTCACCCGGGCCATGGCGTCCATGATCTGCGCCACGCTGAGGCCGTCGCCCGAGCCGAGGTTGTACGCCGGCTCGATCGACTGCCCCGACGACAGGCGCCGGGCGGCCTCGACGTGCGCCGCGGCGATGTCGCCCACGTGCACGTAGTCGCGCACGTTCGTGCCGTCCGGGGTGTCGTAGTCGTCGCCGTTGATGCGCGGCGTCTCCCCGGCGAGCAGCTTCTCGAACACGATGGGGAAGAGGTTGTGCGGGCTCACGTCGTACACCGACGGGTCGGCGGAGCCGACGACGTTGAAGTACCGCAGCGAGGTGTGCCGGAGCGGGCGCTCGGAGCCGGCGGTCGCCACGGCCTGGTCGCGCAGCAGCCACTCGCCGATGAGCTTGGACTCGCCGTACGGGCTGGCCGGCCGCTTGGGCGTGTCCTCGACGACGAGGGACACATCCGGCGTGCCGTACACCGCCGCCGACGACGAGAACACGATGTTCGCCGTGCCCGCGGCCGCCATGGCCTCGAGCACCACGCGCGTGCCCTCCACGTTCTGCGCGTACGTGTGCAGCGGGCGCTGGACAGACACCCCGGCGTACTTGAAGCCGGCGACGTGGATCACGCCCTCGGCATCGTGGTCGCGGAGCGCGCCTTCGACGAGCTCGCGGTCGAGGATGCTGCCGCGTACGAACGGCACGCCCTCCGGCACGAACGAGGCGACGCCGCTGGACAGGTCGTCGATCACCACCGGTACCAGTCCGGCGTCCGCGAGGGCGCGGACGACGTGCGATCCGATGTAGCCGGCGCCGCCGGTGACGATCCAGGACATGCGTTCCTCTCCTGCCGCAGCCGCGGCTCTCGGTCCATTCTTCCAGTCCCGCTCGGCGGGTCCGTCCGGCTCCGCGAGGCGGATGCCGGGTCAGGCGTCGCGGCCCGCGCCCGCCGACGGCACGACGGTGAACAGGTGCGGGGCGGTGAAGCCGGCTGCCGCGAAGGCGGCGGTGACGGCATCCGACACGGCGTCCTCGGCATCCGCCTCGATGAGCGCGATGGCCGCACCGCCGAAGCCGCCACCGGTCATCCGCGCGCCCAGGGCGCCGGCGGCGAGAGCCGCATCGACGGCGGTGTCGAGCTCCGGCACCGAGATCTCGAAGTCGTCGCGCATCGACGCGTGGGAGGCCACGAGCAGCTCGCCGATCGCCCGCGCTCCCCGCTCGCGCAGCACGCGCACGGTGTCGAGCACGCGCTGGTTCTCGGTGACGACGTGGCGCACGCGCCGGAAGGTCACGTCGTCCATGCGCTCCTGCGCCCGCGGCAGGTCGGCCACCGAGACGTCGCGCAGCGACGGCACGCCCATGACGGCGGCGCCCCGCTCGCACGCAGCCCGGCGCTCACCGTAACCGCCGACGGAGTGCGCGTGCGTGACGCGGGTGTCGATCACGAGGATCGCGAGCCCCGCCTCGGCGACGCCGAGCGGCACCGGCACGGCCTCGAGCGAGCGGCAGTCGAGGAAGATCGCGGTGTCGGGCGCCCCCCGCATCGACGCCATCTGGTCCATGATGCCGGTGGGCGCGCCGACCGCCTCGTTCTCGGCCCTGCGGCCGACGCGGGCGAGCGCCGTGCGGTCGAGGCCCGCGCCCCACAGATCGTTCAGGGCGGATGCCGTCGCCCCCTCGATCGCCGCGGACGACGAGAGCCCTGCCCCCACGGGGACGTCGGAGGCGATGGCGATGTCGACCCCGGTGCCGGCGATCCCCGCGGCCTCGCGGAGCGCCCACGCGACGCCGAGCGGATACGCGGCCCACTCGGGCACGGCCGGCGCGGCGCCGGGCGCCGTGGGGAACAGGGTGCTCATCTCGTCGAGTGCGACCTCGACCGGCTCGGCGGCGAACGTCGATGCGACGCGCACCCGTCCCGCGCCGTCGGCGCGGGTGCCGACCGCGGCGACCGTGCGATGCCCGATGGCGAACGGCAGCACGAACCCGTCGTTGTAGTCGGTGTGCTCGCCGATGAGGTTCACCCGCCCGGGAGCAGACCAGAGCCCGTCGGGCTCGCGACCGGTCAGCCGGCGGAAAAGCGCGGAGGCGGCGTCGTGCGTGGCGCTCATGCGGCGGCCTCGTCGGCGCGGGCGATGGCGTCACGCAGGCGCGCAGCGCCCTGTTCGGGAGTGACCTCGGCGGCCCAGGCCCACATGGCGGCCTCCGATCCGGCGAGGAACTTCAGCTTGTCGGCGGCGCGGCGCGGGCTCGTCAGCTGCAGGTGCAGTCGCACGGCGTCGCGGCCGGTGCGCACCGGAGCCTGGTGCCAGGCGGCGATGTACGGGGTGGGAGTCTCGTAGAGCGCGTCGACGCCGCGGAGCAGGCGCAGGTAGAGGGGAGCGAGCTCGTCGCGCTCGGCATCCGTCGTCTCGGCGAGGTCGGGCACCTGCCGATGGGGCATCAGGTGCACCTCGAGGGGCCAGCGCGCCGCGAAGGGCACGAAGGCGGTCCAGTGCTCGCCCCGGAACACCACGCGCTCCGACTCCTGCTCGGAGTCGAGGATCCGCTGGAACAGGTCGGGTGCGGTGCGGTCGATGCTGTCGAGCACGCGCGCGGTGCGCGGGGTGACGTACGGATAGGCGTAGATCTGCCCGTGCGGGTGCGGCAGCGTCACGCCGATGGCCTCGCCGCGGTTCTCGAAGGGGAACACCTGCTCGACGCCGGGGAGCGCCGACAATGCGGCCGTGCGGTCGGCCCAGGCCTCGATCACCGTGCGCGCGCGGGTGACCGTCTGCGTGCCGAACGACCCGGTGTGCTCGGGGCTGAAGCATACGACCTCGCAGCGGCCGACCGCGGTGCGTGTGCGGCCGAGGCCGAGGGCGTCGAGGTCGTCGAGGCCCCGCGGAGCGTTGCGGGCTGCGGGGGCCGTCCCTGTCGCCTCGGCGAGAGCGGGGCCGAACGCGGGGGAGCGGTTCTCGAACACGGCGACGTCGTAGCGCGACGGCACCTCGGAGGGGTTCGTCGCCGACTGCGGCGCGAGCGGGTCGGCGTCGGCACTGGGCATCATGACGCGGTTCTGCCGGTTCGCGGCCACCGTGATCCAGTCGCCGGTGAGCACGTCGAGCCGCATCGTGGCGGTCTCGGGGCGCGGGTCGAGGGTGCGTGTGTCGACCGAGCGCTCGGGGCCGAGGGTCGTGCCGGGGTCGTCGTAGTAGATGAGCTCGCGTCCGTCGGCGAGCACCGTGGCCCGCTTGACGACGCCCGCGCCGAGGGTCTCTGCGCGCAACTCCGGAGAAATCTGCGTGTTCACGTAAACATGGTGGCATAGTGGCCGTGATAACGTCAACATTCCGGGCTCGTGAAGGGGGATGCCGATGGACGGAGCGCTCGGACCGGCCGGCGGGGCGGCTGCGCCCCGATCGCGCGGGCGGACGGGCCGCGTCTCGATGGCGATGGTCGCCGCCCGTGCCGGTGTCTCGGGACAGACCGTCTCCCGCGTGGTCAACGACAGCCCCCGGGTCGATCCCGCCACGCGCGAGCGCGTCGAGCGCGCCATGGCCGAGCTCGGCTACCGGCCCCATCGCGCCGCACGGGCCCTGCGCACCGGGCGCTCGCAGACCATCGGGCTCGTGGTCACCACGCTCGCGACCGTGGGCAACTCGCGCATGCTGCAGGCCACCGCCGAGGCGGCGGCGGAGCGCGGGTACGCGCTCACCCTCGTGACGGCGTCGTCGGGGGTCGGCGAGGCGTTCGCGCGACTCGTCGAGCAGGAGGTCGACGGCGCGATCGTGCTGAACGAGGCCTCCGCACAGGTCGGCGACGCGGCGCGCCCGGCGGGACTGCGCCTGGTCGTCGTCGATGCCGCCGAGGGTGCGGGGTTCATCGCCGTGCACAGCGACCACGCCGGGGGAGCGGCGGCGGCGACCGCGCACCTGCTCGCCCTGGGGCATGCGACGGTGCACCACCTCGCCGGTCCCGCCGACTCCTTCGCCGCGGCGGAGCGCGAGCGCGGCTGGCGTGAGACGCTGGCCGCCCACGGCGTCGCGGCGCCCGCGGTCGTCCGCGGAGACTGGAGCGCCGATGCGGGATACGCGGCGGGTGCGGCCTTCGGTGCGGCGTCCGCGGTGTTCTGTGCCAACGACCAGATGGCTCTCGGTCTCCTCCGCGCTCTCGCCGAGGCGGGCCGGGAGGTCCCCGACGACGTCGCGATCGTCGGCTTCGACGATGTTCCGGATGCTGCCAACTTCCGCCCTCCGCTGACGACGATCCGTCAGGACTTCGGGGCTCTCGCCCGACGCGCCGTGGGAGCCCTCGTGGCGGAGATCGAGGGCCGCGATCCCGAGACCGGTCCTGTGGTGGTTCCGACCGCCCTCGTCCGGCGCGCGAGCACCCGCTGAAACCCGCACCGGCCGGTGCGAGGCATCGGCGCATCCGTCGTGTGGTTGACTCCCATCAATAGTTGCGAAAGAGCAACGATAGGTATATGGTTGATAGATATCAACTATCAGGAGCAAGACACCGTGACATCCACTTCCACCACCGCCGCGCCCACGCGCTCGGCCCGCGAGGTCTTCACCGCCATCTCGGGGCTCATCGTCGGCATGTTCGTCGCCGTGCTCTCCGGCACGGTCGTCTCGACCTCGATGCCCGTCATCATCGCCGATCTCGGCGGCACCCAGTCGCAGTACACCTGGGTCATCACGGCCAGCCTGCTGGCCACGGCCGTGTCCACCCCCGTCTGGGGCAAGCTCGCCGACCTCCTCGATCGCAAGATCCTCATCCAACTCGCGCTCGCCCTCTTCACCGTCGGAACGGTGATCGCCGGGTTCTCCACCGACACCAACATGCTCATCGCCGTCCGCGTCGTGCAGGGCATCGGCGTCGGCGGCCTCATGTCGCTCGTCATGATCGCCGTCGCCCTGATCATCTCGCCGCGCGAGCGCGGCAAGTACATGGGCGTGGTCGGCGGCATCATGGCGCTCGGCACCATCGGCGGCCCGCTGCTCGGCGGTCTTCTCACCGACCTGTGGGGATGGCGGTCGAACTTCTTCGTCGGCGTGCCGTTCGCCATCGTCGCGCTCGTGCTGCTGCAGTTCACGCTGCACCTGCCCAAGCCGCAGAAGGCCAAGGTGTCGATCGACTACATCGGCATCGTGCTGCTGGCCGTCGGCGTCTCGACCCTGTTGATCTGGGTCTCGATGGGCGGCAGCCAGTTCGAGTGGGACTCGGCGACGAGCATCACGCTCGCCATCGTCGCGGGCGTCGCCATCGTCGCGTTCGTGGTCGTCGAGTTCTTCGTCACCGAGCCGATCGTGCCGATGACGCTGTTCCGCAACCGCACGTTCACGCTCTCGGTGATCGCGTCGATCGCGATCGGCGTCTCGATGTTCGCGACCTCGGTGTTCCTCGCGCAGTACTTCCAGCTCGCGCGGGGAGCGACGCCGACCGAGTCGGGTCTCATGACGATCCCCATGATCGTCGGGCAGATGGGCGCGTCGATCATCATCGGCCAGCTCGTCAGCCGCTTCGGCAAGTGGAAGGGCTGGATGCTCGCCGGCTCCGTGCTCACCGTGGCCGGCGTGGTCCTCATGTCGACCCTCCGCTACGACACGCCCTTCTCGCTCGTCGCCACGTACATGTTCGTGCTCGGCGCCGGGCTGGGCATGGTCATGCAGAACCTCACGCTCATCGTGCAGAACGACACCCCGCCGACGCAGCTCGGCGCCGCCTCGTCGAACGTGAACTTCTTCCGCACGATCTCGGGCACGATCGGCGTGACGATCATGGGCTCGCTGCTGTCGACGAACGTGGCCTCGTACATCACCGACGGCCTGGCCGGGTTCACGCCCGCGTCGCAGGACGAGATCGGCGCCCTGAAGCACCTGGCGTCGAGTGACGTGCCGAAGGTATCCGAACTGCCGGAGACCATCCGCCGCATCGTCGAGTCGGCCTACGGACACGGCATCGCCGACGCGTTCATCATCGCCATCCCGCTCGCCGTGATCGGCGTGATCGCGATCGCGTTCATCCGCAACAAGCCGCTGTCGACGAAGAATGCCGCAGAGCAGCTGCGCGAGCAGGCCGAGGACTCGGCCATCGGGGTCGCCGAGGCCGAGGTGGGCGCCGCCTACACGCCGACCGGCAGCATCCGCGTCGTCGACGCCGATGCGGCGCCGGCGACCGGCTCGGTGCAGGTGCTGGAGCGTGAGGATCGGGAGCGGGGGCGCTGACATGGCCGCCGCCGACGCGACGCTCGTCGATCTCGACGAGGCGCTCGCCGACCTCCAGGGGCAGCTGAACCTCATGTTCGTGCGCGCCCGGTCGCTGTGGAAGGAGTCCGCGGCGAGGATCCACCCGGAGCTGCCGCCCGCCGCGTACAAGCTGCTGACGTTCATCGCGCACGCCGGCAGCACGAGCGCCCACGAACTGGCAGACCGGTTCGAGATGGACAAGTCGATGGTCAGCAGGCAGACGAGGATGCTCGAGGAGCTGGGGCTGCTGCAGTCGCGGCCCGATGAGCGCGACGGCCGGCTGCGTGTGCTCACCGCCACCCCCGTCGCGCGCGATGCGCTCGCCGCGGTGCGGCGCGACAACGCCGAGCGGCTCCGCGACGCGATCGCCGAGTTGAGCGCCGAAGAGCTGCAGGCGGCATCCAAGGTGTTCCGGGTGCTCTCTGAGGCGTGAGCCCGGATCGCGTCGTGTGGCACGGAGCACGAGGCCCCGCCCCGTTCGGGAGGCGGGGCCTCGCCGTAGACTGACGGCATGATCGCCACGCCCGACGAGACGTCGACCGACGCCCTGCCGGAGCCCGAACACGCCTCGCCGACGCCCGCCGACGAGGCTCTCGACCGGGCGGTGACGAGGGTCGAGCACGAGCTCGGCAGCCTCTTCGCCCGCATCCGCATCGGGTGGCGCGAGGCGGCGGCGACCGTGCATCCCGAACTGCAGCCCCTCGGCTATCAGGTGCTCGTGTCGATCGCCACCGGAAAGGCGACGACAGCGGGCGAGATCATCGAGCGCTTGCAGACCGACAAGTCGGCCGTGAGCAGACACGTGCGCCAGCTCGAGTCGCTGGGCCTCGTCGAGAGCGTCCGTGATCCCGACGACCGCAGGGCGAGGGTGCTCGTGGCCACCGACCTCGCTCGCGAGAGGGTGGCGACGGCACGGGCCGCCTACGAAGGCCGGCTCGCCGCGCGGCTGCGCTCGTGGTCGGCCGACGACCTCGAACACTTCGCCGACCTTCTCGACGCGCTCGCGCGCTGAGCGGGACTTGTGCGAGGGCCCGGCGTCTGCTTCTCTAGTGGGAAAGCGCTTTCCAATCCCGAAGATCCCGACCTCCGACGGTCGGAGCACCCCCGCCAGAGAACGGACCACCCATGCCGCAGTCCCCGACCCGTGAGATCGGGATCATCATGAACGGCGTCTCCGGACGCATGGGCTATC
>Ga0164243_10003833_pt1 | contig 23885 bp, 19 predicted proteins | sample OricompcompostOP_FD_108781 | JGI IMG/M metagenome (GOLD analysis project Ga0164243, IMG submission 108781) | Organic Plus compost microbial communities from Emeryville, California, USA - Original compost - Organic plus compost (OP) | ecosystem: Engineered > Solid waste > Mixed feedstock >...
CTCCCGCATCCTTGTCGAGATCAACAATGTTGCCGGCGCGGCCGGGGACTATCGCCTGAGCGTCGAGGCCGGCGACGGCCTCGCCATCGAGGCGGGCGATCGCGAAAGGACGATCGCGCTTGCCGCCGGCGCGCGGACGAGCGTCCGCCTGCCGATCACCGGCGCGGCACCCGGCGACCACGACATCAAGGTGACGCTCGCGGGCCCAAGCGGTGAAAGCTACCCGGCCGACTTCGTCCTCGGCGTGCGCCCGGCCGGCCAGCCGGTGACGCGGCGAAGCACCATCGCCGTGAACGGCGGCGAAAGGCTGACCATCGGCGCGGATGCCCTCGCCGATTTCGTGCCGGGGACGACCTCGGTGACGCTCTCGCTCGGCGCAGCGGGCGGGCTCGACGTCGCCGGCATCCTCGCCTCGCTCGATCGCTATCCCTATGGATGCGCCGAGCAACTGACGAGCCGTGCCCTGCCGCTCGTCTATCTCGACGAGGTGGCCGTGGCGGTCGGGCTCGGCGGCGACCGTGAGGTGCGCGAGCGCGTGCAGCAGGCGATCACCGCCGTGCTCGCCAAGCAATCCTCCTCCGGCGGATTCGGCCTCTGGGGACCGTTCGACCAGAGCGACCTCTGGCTCGACGCCTATGTCACCGACTTCCTGACGCGGGCGAAGGAGCGCGGCTATCAGGTGCCGGACGTCGCCATGACGCTCGCCACCACCAACCTCTCCAACCGCATCGCCTATGCGCCGGACTTCACCAGCGGCGGCGAGGACCTCGCCTATGCCCTTTATGTCATGGCGCGCGCCGGCAAGGCGGCGATCGGCGATCTTCGCTATTACGCGGAATCGAAGCTCGACGCCTTCTCGACGCCGCTCGCCAAGGCGCAGCTCGGCGCGGCGCTCTCGCTCTATGGCGACACGCGGCGGAGCAACACCGCCTTCGCCGCGGCGCTCGCCGAACTGGACAGCAAGCCGGAGGACAAGTGGAAGTGGCGGGCCGACTACGGCACCAAGCTCCGCGACGAGGCCGCCGTGCTGACGCTCGCCGCCGAGACGAAGCCGGCCGGAATCGATGTCGGCGACCTCGCGCGCCGCATCGCCGCCACAGCGCAGACGACGCGCTCGAGCAGCACGCAGGAACAGGCCTGGATGATGCTCGCCGCGGCCGCTCTCATCCGCGACACCGACCGCCTCGAATTCCTGGTGGATGGGGCACGGGCGAACGGGGCGCTCTTCCGCAAGTTCGACGGCGGACGCCTCGCCGCCTCGCCGGTGCAGGTCGAGAACCTTTCCTCCGACCGGCTCGACGCGGTGGTCGCCACGACCGGCGTTCCGCTCGTGCCGGAGCCGGCGGGCGGCAACGGCTTCACCATCACGCGCGAATATTTCACGCCGGAAGGCGAGCAGGCCGATCTTGCGACGGTCGGCCAGAACGACCGCTTCGTGGTGGTGCTGACGGTGGCGCAGGACCGGGCACGTGGCGGGCGGGTGCTCGTCGTCGATCCGGTGCCGGCCGGCTTCGAGATCGAGAACCCCAACCTTTCGGCGAGCGGCAATGTCGTCTCCTATGACTGGCTGGAGCTCGACACGCAGGCCGCCCATACCGAGGCGCGGACGGACCGCTTCGTCGCCGCCTTCAACCGCGCGGATGGCGACCCGCTCGAATTCAAGGTCGCCTACAGCCTGCGCGCCGTTTCGCCCGGCACCTTCGCCCAGCCCGGCGCGATCGTCGAGGACATGTACCGTCCCGAATTCGCCGCCTGGACGGATGCCGGCCGGGTGGAAGTAGTCGGCCCGCTGCGCTGAGGCGAGCGAGGCGGGATGCCTGAAGCTGGATCCCCGCCTGCGCGGGGATGAGCGGAAAGAAGGGAGAGGCTTGCGGACAAATGGCGCGGCTCGTCTGGATGAGGATTTCGCATGCGGAATGAGCGGATGGTCGGAGGTACGACACCCTTCGCTCATTCCCGCGCAGGCGGGAATCCGGCCATGACCATGCTCCGGCGGGTTTTCGGATGTTGTGCCCTCGCCGCGCTGCTAGCGGGGGGCACGGTGTTCGCCACGATCTCGACGCTCGACGATATCGAGGCGAAGCTGCCACCGATCCCCTCGCTCGCCGGGATCGCGACCTCGCCGGTCGTGCTCGACCGCAACGACAAGCTTCTCCGGCCCTTCACCATCGCCGACGGGCGCTGGCGGCTGCCGGTCGAGAAGGCGGAAGTCGACCCGCGCTTCCTCGACATGCTCATCGCCTATGAGGACCGGCGCTTCCGCCAGCATGACGGCGTTGATCTGCGGGCGCTGGCACGGGCGGCGGGACAATTCGCCCTTGCCGGCCGCATCGTCTCGGGCGGCTCGACGCTCACCATGCAGGTGGCGCGGCTCCTCGAAGGCACGATGACGCGAAGCCCCGGCGGCAAGCTTCGACAGATCGCCATGGCGCGGACGCTGGAGCGGAAATTCGGCAAGGACGAAATCCTTACGCTCTACCTGATGCTGGCGCCCTATGGAGGCAACATCGAAGGCATCCGCGCGGCGAGCCTCGCCTATTTCGGCAAGGAGCCGCGGCGGCTCACCCTCGCCGAGACGGCGCTGCTCGTCGCGCTGCCGCAATCGCCGGAGGCGCGGCGGCCCGACCGGGACGCGAAGGCCGCGAAAGCCGCGCGGAACCGCGTGCTCGACCGTATGGTGCTGGCGGGGCTGATCGAGCCGGAAGCGGCGGAGGCCGCCAAGGGCGAACGCATGCCGGAGGCGCGCCGTCCCTTCCCGCTCCTCGCCGCCCATCTCGGGCAGGAAGCGCTCAAGGCCGCGCCGCAGGAGAAAATCCACCGGCTCACCATCGACCGCGACCTTCAGGGCGCGCTCGAAAGGCTGGTGCAGGAGCGCGCGGCGAAGCAGGACCCGAAGCTCTCGGCCGCGATCATCGTCGCCGACCATCGCACCGGCGAAATCCTCGCCTCGGTCGGCTCGGCGGGCCTCCTCGACGACGAGCGGAAGGGCCATGTCGACATGACGCGGGCGATCCGCTCGCCGGGCTCGACGCTGAAGCCGCTGATCTACGGGCTCGCCTTCGAGGAAGGGCTCGCTCTGCCGGAAAGCTTGATCGAGGACCGGCCGACCGCCTTCGGCGGCTATGCGCCGGGGAATTTCGACAAGCATCATCGTGGCACGGTGACGATCCGAGAGGCGCTGACGCAATCGCTCAACGCGCCGGCGGTCGTGGTGCTCGATGCGGTCGGCCCGGCGCGGCTGGTGGCGCGGCTGAAACGGGCCGGCGCCAACCCGGTGCTGCCCGATTTGACGGCCCCCGGCCTCGCCATCGGGCTCGGCGGCGTCGGCATGAGCCTTCGCGACCTTGTCGGCGTCTATGCGGCGATCGCCCGCGGCGGCACGGCGCTGCCGCTCCACGACGGCGTGACGCCCTCGCCGGCGATCCCAACCTCTGCGCCGCCGGTGCTCGACCGGACGGCCGCCTGGTATGTCTCGGACATCCTCTCCGACGTGCCGCCGCCGCTCAACGGATCTCCGGGACGGATCGCCTACAAGACCGGCACCTCCTATGGCTATCGCGACGCCTGGTCGCTCGGCTTCGACGGGCGGCATGTGATCGGCGTGTGGGTCGGGCGGCCGGACGGCACGCCGGTGCCCGGCCTTTCCGGCGTGACGGTCGCCGCCCCCCTCCTCTTTGAAGCCTTCGACCGGCTCGGGCCGAAGCGCGCGCCGCTCGCATCACCGCCGCCGGGAATCGTCCGGGCCGAAACGGCCGAACTGCCACCGCCGCTCCGCCGCTTCCGCCATCCGGACGAGAGAGTGGTCAAACGCGACACCAGCCCGGAGATCGCCTATCCGCTCGACGGCGTCGAGGTCGATCTCGGCATCGCGGCAGGCGACAGCGCGCCGCTCATCATCAAGGTCAGGAACGGCGCGCCGCCCTTCACCTATTTCGCCAACGGCCTCCCCATCGCCCGCACGCCCTTTGCCCGCACCGAAAGCTGGCAGCCGGACGGACCGGGCTTCGTGACGCTTTCGGTTGTCGATGCCGAGGGACGGTCAGATCGTGTTACGGTATTCCTGCGTTGAGATGAAATCCTTCGACAATTCGATCGATTTCTGAAATCCTCCGCGGCAAGAAGCTTCATCAAGAAGACGAAAATCGCGACCGGACGCCGGTAAATCCGCCGGCCGAACCGGTCGCCCGTCAGGGGAGAAGAAACCGAACCGAAGCCGCATTCCAACCACGCTCAGAAGCGGATCAACCGCCGGACGGGTTCATGCAGCTTCGCATTGCTCTTGGGAGGAACGCCAATGAATCGCCTGCTGGGATCGGCTCTTGCCGGATCCGCTCTGCTCGCCTTCTCGCTGCCCGCCGACGCGGCAGTAACGATGGGTGCATCCCTGCCCATGACCGGCGGCCTCGCCGTCAACGGGCAGAAGCACAAGGAAGGCTATGACCTCTGCATCGAACTCCTGAACAAGGAAGGCGGGCTGCTCGGCGAGCCGGTCTCCCTGATCATCAGCGACAACCAGTCGATCAACGAGACCGCGCAGGCGCAGTTCGAGCGCCTCATCAACGAGGACAAGGTCTCGGTGCTGCTCGGCACCTTCTCCAGCCGCATCACGTTCCCGACCAGTTCGGTCGCGGAGCAGAACGAGATGGTCTATGCCGCGCCGTCCGGCGTCGCGCTGCAGATCTATGAGCGCGGCTACAAATATCTCTTCAACTTCCAGCCGGGCGCCGCCGAATATGTCGGCAAATCCTATCTCGGTCTGATGAAGGACCTTGTAAAGCCGGATCAGGCGCCGAAGAAGGCGGCGATCGTCCATGCCGACGATTTCTACGGCAACGCCGTGGTCGCCGGGCTCACCGGAGCCAAAGTGACGATCGCCGGCACCGACAAGGTGATCGACATGTCGCCGGGCATCCTTGCCGAGGCGGGAATCGAGATCGTGCTCGAACAGCAATGGCCGGAGGAAGGCTTCTCCGACTGGATCACGCTCGCCAATACGGTGAAGCAGTCGGGCGCCGACATGGTGATGGGCTTCACCGCCTCGCCCGACGAAGCGATCCAGCTCGTGCGCGCCTTCAAGACGATCGGCTACCAGCCCTCGACGGTCGTCATGGGACAGGGAACGCAGGCCGAGTTCCATGACCAGCTCGGCGACGCCGCCAATGGCGTGCTCATCCAGTCCTCCTGGCATCCGGCGGTCGAATGGGTCGGCACGCTCGGCGGCAAGGACTTCTCCAACCAGGACTTCGTCGCGGCCTTCAAGGCGAAATACAGCAAGGAGCCGGACGAGGACAACGCCATCCCCTTCGCCACCTGCCAGGGCATGGCGCAGGCAGTCGCGGCGACCAACTCGACCGACAACACGGTGCTGCGTGACTGGCTGGCGGCACGGACCGCGGCGGAGCCGGTGAAGACGATCCTCGGCGATTTCCACTGGGACGAGAGGGGACTGCCGCTGGAGAAGCCCTTCCTCATCACGCAGTGGCAGAACGGCGAGCTGAAATTCGTCTATCCGGTCGGCCAGTTCCCCGGCACCTCGGACCTCATCTGGCCGAAGCCCAACTGGTAGCCGACGCCCTTTCCCCGGCGGGACCGACAGGTCGGTCCGCCGGGAAGGCCGCCCGAAAGCAGCGGGGATTCCCTTGGCCCTTCTCGAAATCCGCGACCTTGCCAAATCCTTCGGCGGCATCCGCGCCGTGGACGGCTGCTCCTTCGACGTGAGGGAGAACAGCATCACGGCGCTAATCGGCCCGAACGGTGCGGGCAAGACCACCGTCTTCAACATGATCAACGGCCTGCACAGGGCCGACAGCGGCACGATCCGCTTTCGCGAGCGGAACATCGAGGCGCTGCCGCCGCACAGGATCACGCGGCGTGGCATCAGCCGGACCTTCCAGATCAGCCGGCAGCTCAGCGACCTCACCGTGCTCGAAAACCTCGTGGTGCAGTCCCCGGCGAAGGGGATCGGCGACCTCGTCAAGAGAAGCATCCTCGGCGAGGAACGCGACTGGGCGATGGAGCTTCTCGAATTCGTCGGCATCGCCGAGCTCGCCAACCATCCCGCCGGCAAGCTCTCCTACGGCCAGAAGAAGCTGATGGACATCGCCGCCGCGCTGATGGCGCGACCGAGCGTCATCCTTCTCGACGAGCCGGCCGGCGGCATCAACCCCGCCCTTCTCGACACGATCATCGACAAGGTGCTGACCCTTCGGGCCGACGGGATCACCTTCCTCATCGTCGAGCACAACATGGATGTGGTGATGAACATCTGCGACCCGGTCGTGGTAATGGCCTATGGCAAGGTGCTCGCCACCGGATCGCCGGAGGAAATCCAGTCCAATCCCGAAGTGCTCGAAGCCTATCTCGGGGTCGGCTGATGGCGATCCTCGATATCAGCGGCATCGTGGCCGGCTACGGTGCCGGCCCGGACATATTGAAAGGGCTTTCGCTCGCCATAGAACCGGAGCGGAGCTATTGCGTCATCGGCCCGAACGGGGCTGGCAAATCGACGCTGCTGAAGGTCATTTGCGGCCTCGTGCCGGCGCGAGAAGGAGCCGTCGTCTTCGAGGGCGACAGGCTCAACGGGCTGAGGACCGACGAGATCCTCCATCGGGGCATCTGCTTCGTTCCGCAGGACCGTAGCCTCTTCCCGGACATGACGATCCGCGAGAACCTGCGGATGGGCGGCTACATCCTCAAGGACCGGCGGGAGGTCGACCGGCGGATCGAGGAGGTCTATGGCATGTTCCCGATCCTCAAGGAACGGAATAGCCAACTCGCCAAGACGCTCTCCGGCGGCCAGCAGCAGATGCTGCTCATCGGCCGGGCGCTGGTCCTCCGGCCGCGCATCATCATGCTGGACGAACCCTCGCTCGGCCTTGCCCCCATCGTCTCCAGGCAGATCTTCGACAGCATGAACACGCTGAAGGCGGCGGGTATCACCATTATCGTCGTCGAGCAGAACGCGCGGATGGGCCTGCAATTCGCCGACTGGGGCTGCGTGCTCGACCTCGGCAAGGCGATGTTCGAGGGCCCCTCCGCCTCCATCCTCGAAGACCCGCGGATCGAGGAGCTCTATCTCGGCCGGCGGCGCAGCCGCGCGGGAGCGGACGCATGACCCAGACCGTCCAGATCATCATCCTTGGCTTGTCGCTCGGCGGGGTCTTCGCACTGATGGCCTCCGGCCTGACGCTGATCTTTGGCGTCATGGGCATCATCAACCTCGCCCATGCCGCCTTCATCATCCTCGCCTCCTTCATCACCTTCGGGCTTTTCAAGTATTTCGCCCTCGATCCGATCCTCTCGATCGTGATCGTCATGCCGGTGATGTTCATCGTCGGCGTCGCCGTCTACCGGATCTTCTTCGCGCGCTCGATCGCCGACCCGAACAAGCGCGGCGTAACCGTACTCCTCACCTTCGCCATCGCGCTGGTGATCGAGGGAACGCTCGGCTTCCTGTTCAGCAATATCTATCGCTCGACCAGCCCGTCCTACGCCTCGAGCGCCATCCTCTTCGGTCCCTACTATCTGCCCGAGGCACAGTTCTACGCGACGATCCTGAGCGCGGTGATCCTGATCGGGCTGTGGGCCTTCCTGCAATATACGCGAACGGGCTACGCAATCCGCGCCACCATGCACAATCGCACGGCAGCGGAGGTGGTCGGGGTCAATGTCGACCGCATTTCCATGCTGGTCTTCGGCATCGGCATGGCGCTCGCCGGGGCTTCCGGCGCGATGGTTTCGTTTCTCTTCTCGGTCTATCCGAGCAAGCACTGGGAGTTCGTGGCGATCCTGCTCTCGCTCGTCGTGCTCGGCGGAATGGGCAGTCTTCTCGGAGCGCTGGTAGGGGCCCTGGTGCTCTCGGTCGCCGCGGCCTTCGTCTCCTCCTATTACGGGCCGGTCTGGTCGCCGGTGACCTTCTACCTCGCCCTTTTCACTATCCTCCTCTTCCGGCCGCAGGGCCTGATGGGCAAGAAGGCGGAGTTCTAGGATGTCGTCAGCCGAATCCGCCCTGTCGCAGAAAAGCGCCCTCGGCGACAGCGTGGCGAGCCGGCGCTTCTTTATCGCCTTCCTGCTCGCGGCGACGGCAGCCTTTCCGCTTCTCCAGGTTGCCTTCGGCGGCTTGAACTACTGGCTGCACATGCTGCTCTTCATCTACATGAACGTCGCGATCGCCTCGAGCTGGAACATCATCGGCGGCTATGCCGGCTACATTTCGCTCGGCCACAATGTCTTCTTCGCCATAGGCGGCTATGCCGCGGCGATCCTCTTCGCCTATCATGGCATCTCGCCTTTCATCTCCGCACCGCTCTGCGGGCTGATTGCCATGAGCAGCGGCCTTCTGATCGGCATGGTGACGCTGCGGACCCGCGGGCCGACCTTCATCATCTCGACCATCGCGCTGGTGCTGCTGACGAAAATCCTCCTCGACAACTGGCGCTATGTCGGCGGAGCGAACGGCATGAGCCTGCCGCTCCTCGACATGCCGGTGGAATTCGTCAAGCTGCCCTTCTACTACGGCATGCTGATCATCGCGGTCGCCTCGGTCTATCTTTCCTTCCGCATCAGGCGGTCGAAATTCGGACTGGGGCTGCGCGCCATCTCGCAGGACGAGACGAAGGCCGAGGTCGCCGGCATCCCGACGCGCTTCTACAAGATTCTCGCCTTCGGGCTTTCCGGCTTCTTCATTGGCACGGCGGGTGCGCTTTGGGGATACTACCTCACCTATCTCAGCCCGGCGATCTTCCTCTCGATCCTCGTCGGCGCGAAATTCGTGCTGATGACCATCCTCGGCGGGCGCGGCACGGTCGCCGGGCCGGTGCTCGGCGCGGTTCTCTTCATCTCGGCCAACGAATTCTTCGTCTCACAGTTCGGCGCGACGGAGCTGAACCTCGCCGCGACGGGGCTGCTTCTCATCCTCGTTCTGATGTTCTTCCCGGAGGGCATCCTCGGCACGCTCAAGCAGAAAGGCCGGCTGCCGAAGATCCTCGACTGGGACTAGGCGGAAAGGCGCAGCCCGAGGAAGGGTGCGACGACGCGGAGGAAGTCGTCCGGTGCCTGGAGATGCGGGCAATGGCCGATGCCCGACATCTCGACGCCGGTGGCATCGGGCAGGCGCTGCGCCAGTTTGTGACCGATCGCGGCGGGCGTCGCGCCATCGACCTCGCCGATGACGATGAGCGCCGGATTGCGGATGCGGGAAAGATCGGGCGTCAGGTCGAGCGCAGCAAGCATCCGGCAGGAGGCGGCGAAGACCTTCGGATCGATCGAGACGAAGACGCGTTCCCGCTCGGCAACGATCCCCGGATTGGCGGCGATGAAGCCTTCCGGGAACATGCGCCGGATCGCGGCCCCGGCGACCGCCGCCATGCCGTCCGCCTCGACCTTGTCGGCCAAAGCCCGAAAGGTGGCGCGGCCCGCATCCGGAAAAGCGATGCCGGTCCCGACCAGCACCATGCGATTGAATTTCCCGCCATGGCTGATGGCGAGCTTCAGCGTGACGAAGCTACCGAGGCCGTTGGCGAGGATATCGGTCGAGGACGGCAGGCCGAGATCGCCCATGAGCCCGGCCACCGCATCGGCATAATCGTCGAGCGAGGAGGCGGTAGCCGGCGAGGCCCCGAAGCCCGGCAGGTTCGCCATGACGAGACGCCGCTGGCCGGCGATCCGCGCCGCCAATGGCTCATAGGCGGTGCGGTCGCTGAGGAGCGCGTTTACGAGGAGAAGGTCTGGTCCTTCTCCGACGATCTTCACGTCGAGGCGCGGAGACGCCATGCCGGCTCTACTTCCCGTCCGCCGTCTCGAGGCCGGTCGGCACCGGCACGCCTTCCGGCTCGAGCTTCATGCCGGAGGCAAGCGCCACCGTCTCGATGAGCGCGGCGAAATCCTCGGCGAGATAGGCGTCCGGATCGTCCTTGAGGGTCGCCGCGCCGAAATGGGCCTGCAGCGCCTCGCGGGTCGCCGCCGTCACCGGCATGGGCACGCCGAGATTGCGACCGGCCTCCAGCCCGAGGTCGAGATCCTTGCGCAGCAGCGCCGGCGTGAAGGTGGTGGTGAAGTCGAGATTGGCGAAGGCGTTCGACTTGTAGCGGGTGAAGATCGACCCCATCACGCCATTGTTCATGAATTCGAGGAAGGCATGGCGCGGCACGCCGGCCTTGTTGGTGAGGATGGTGATCTCGGCAAGGTTCTGGATGACGACGCCGAGCATCACGTTGTGGGCGATCTTGCAGATGCGGGCGAGCTCGCCCTCCCCGACATAGGCGACGCCGCGCGCCGCGAAGGTGGCAAGGAGCGGCTTCACCTCGTCGAAGGCCGTCTTCGGCCCCGAAGCGACGCAGGAGAGCTTGCCGACCTTCACCGTCTTGCCATTGCCGGAGACGGGCGCGCTGATGAAGCTTGCGCCGCGCTCGGCGAGCTTGCCGCGAATCTCCTCGCTCTCCTCGACGCTGATCGAGGAGCAATCGACGAGGATGCGCGGCACCTTGTTCTTGCCGCCGGAGATGACGCCGTCCTTGCCGAAATAGACCTCGTCGAGATCGCCGCCGGTGGAGACCATGGTGAAGAGGACATCGACATCGGCAAGCTCGGACGGCTTGTCACGGAGCGTCGCGCCGATGGCGGTGAGCGGCTCGGCCTTGGAGCGCGTCCGGTTCCATATCTCGGCCTTGTAGCCGGCATTGAGCAGGCGCTCGACCATGGGATAGCCCATGCGGCCGATGCCGATCCAGCCGACTGTCGGGGTATTTGCCATGTCAGTTCGTCTCCTTCGTGTGGCGCAGCATACCGTCAATAGGTCAGTTGCGGCAGCCAGGTGGCGATGATCGGGAATTCGATGATGAGGAAGACCAGGATCAGCATGATGACCCAATAGGGCGCCGAACCGGTGAAGATGCCGGCGAGGGTCACATCGCGGTCGCGGATCGTCGCCTTCACCGTATAGACGAGGATGCCGAAGGGCGGCGTCAGCAGGCCGGCCTCGATGGCTATGATGCCGACAATGGCGAAGCCGATCGGATCGTAGCCGAGGCTGATGGCCAGCGGCGCGAAGATCGGCACCGTCAGCAGCATGATCGAGATGGAATCGATCACCATGCCGAGCACGAACCAGACGCCGATCATGATGAGCAGGATCATGAAAGCCGGCATGCCGGATTCGAGGAAGAGATTCTGCACGGCGGTGGTGAGGCCGGTCATGGCGAGCACGCGCGAATAGAGCGCCGCTGACAGAAGCAGGAGCAGGATCGGCGCCGCCGTCCGGCCGACCGACAGGATGGCGTCGAGAAGCCCACGCGGTCCCGTGCCCCGCGCCATCGCAAAAAGGAGCGCCACGACCGCGCCCGCGCCCGCGCCTTCGGTCGGCGTGAAATAGCCGGTCCATATGCCGCCGAGGACGAAGCTCACCAGCCCGCCGATCATGATGAAGCTGATCAGCACCGTCAGCGGCGAGCGTATCTCGACCTCGGAGAGCGCGACGGCATCGGACACCTCGCCGGCCTTGCCGCGCCGGGCCTCGCCCACCGTCTCCGGACGCAGGATGGCGACCGCGAAGATATAGAGGATGAAGAAGAGCGTGAGGATCAGCCCCGGCAGGACGCCGGCGAGGAAAAGCTGGCCGACCGACTGCTCGGTCAGAATGCCCCAGACGATCATCAGCACGCTCGGTGGGATGAGCATGCCGAGGCAGGAGGAGCCGGCGACCGCGCCGAGGGCGAAATTGCGGTGATAGCCGAGCGCCTTCATCGGCGGATAGGCAATGCGCGAGAAGGCGGCGGCGGAGGCGATGCTGACGCCGGTGACGAAGGAGAAGACGGCATTGCCGAGGACGGTCGCGATGGCGAGCCGCCCCGGCACGCGCTTCAGCCCCTTGTTGATAGCGACATAGATATCCTCGATGGCGCGGGTGCGCCCGATGAACTCGCCCATCAGCATGAAGAGCGGGATGACCGCGAAGTTGAAATCGCGGAGCGCCTCGGTGGCGGTGCTCGCCACCATGCGCTGGACGACGTTCACATTGCCGGTGATGAGATAGATGCCGACGACGCTGGCGATACCGAGCGCGACGGCAATGTGGGTGCCGAGCGCGATGAGCACGCCCATCACGACGACAAGGATGGTGGCGACGGTGGAGTCGAACATGGATGCTTCCCCTGTCGATCAGATGGCAGGGGCCTGCTGTTCGCTATCGCGGCGTTCGGGGTCGAACACATCGATATAGAACAGGACCATGTAGTTCAGGATCGCCAGCGCCGAGCCGATGACGATGGTGAAACGAGTCGGCCAGACGGGAACGCGCAGCGCTCCCTCCCCCTCGAACTCACCATTGACGAAGGAGCGGATGGCGGGATCGAAGCCGCCGAGCAGGATGATGAGGAAGAAGGCGATGCCGAGGATATCGGCGAAGCCGAGCGCGACGCGGCGGGCATTCGGCCCGAGCACGTTGAGCAGCACCTCGGTGCGCAGCATGGAATGGCTGCGGATGGCATAGCCGGCCTGCAGGAAGACGATCATCACGATCGAATTGGCGACGATCTCGATCGTGCCGTGGAGCGGGGTGTTGAGGAGCGTCCGGCCGACAACATCGGCGAGGATGAGGAAGCAGAGAAAGAAGGCCCAGAGGGCCGCCATCACCATGAGTGCCTTGGCAAGCGTATCGCTCAGTCGGATGATTGACATTCGTCCCCGCAGGTCAGTCGCGATCAGTGGAAGAATGGAGGGGCCGGCACAGCGCCGACCCCCAAGCAGGCGCTACTCGATCTCGTAGCGGACCGGCCAGCTGTAGCCGGCATCCTCGGCGGCCTTGAGCTGCGCCTTGAGGACATCGCTGGCGGGAAGGCCCTTGCCGTCCAGTTCCTTCGCCACCTGCTGCGGCCAGGCGGCAAGCGCCTTCGCCCAGTCGGCGCGGACCTCGGCGGGAAGCTCCTTGACGGTGGTCAGGCCACGAAGCGTCTCGACCTGCTTGTCATACTGCTCCTTGTTGACCGAGCCGGTCTTCTCCTCGAATTCCTTGGCGACCTCGACGACGATCTCCTGCACTTCCGGCGGCAGGCCGTTCCATGTGTCGAGATTGATGGTGAGGCCGTGCCAGGTGATCGCGCCGAAGCCGATCAGCGTGTAATAGGGCGCCGGCTCGTAGAGCTTGAGGTTCACCCAGGCGCTCGGGAACATGATCCAGCCCTCGTACACATGGGTGCTCATGTTCTGGTAGGCCTCGGGCAGCGCGCTCTGCACGCCGACCACCTCGGCATAGTTCAGCCAGTTGAGATTGAGGCCGGCGCCCGCGATCTTCTGGCCCTTGAGGTCGGAAAGCTGGTTCCAGTCGAAGGTGGTGCCGAGATTGTAGGAACCGTCGGTGATGCGGGCGAGGAGCTTCTGGTTGAAGTTCTCCTCGAAGACCTCCGTGAGATAGGGCGTCGCCGCATAGACGGCCTGCGACGCCTTGAGGCTCTGCTCGGGGTCGGTTGGCCCGAAGGGCAGCATCACCTGAAAGGCGTGGAGCGGCAGGTTGGACGGCTCGAAGCAGAAGCAGAAGCCGCCAATGTCGATGATGCCGTCCTGAACGCCTTCCAGCGTCTCGTTGGTCTTGACGATGGAGCCGGCATAGCCCTCGACGAAGGTGACGGTGTGGTCGGTCCGCTCCTCGACGCGCTTCTTCAGCTCGGGTTCGAAGAAGCCCTTCATCAGGTCGACATAGACGACGCCCTGCGCGTGGCCGGAGGCGATGCGGAAATTGAAGGCTTCGGCCGACGCGCTCTGGGCGCTCAGGCCAGCGAGCAGGCCTGCGGACGCAATAAGGGCGATGGTCTTCCCTGACATTCCTCGATTCCTCCCAATGGTTCAGCAATGGCCCGGCTGGGCCGGCTTGGCGTTGGCTGGGTTCCCTCGCCCGTCTTCGCGGGCTTCAGGGAAGGCATGGACAACAAGGGGAGAGAGAACTCCCCTTGCTTAGTAACGATTGGCGATGGGCAATTCCTCCGCCGGGAAGAGCGAAATGACGCGGCAGCCCTTGTCGGTGACGACCACCTCTTCCTCGATGCGGGCAGCGGAATAGCCGTCAGTCGCGGGGCAATACGTCTCGAGCGCGAAGACCATGCCGGTCTTGATCTCCATCGGCGCGTCGAGCGAGACGAGACGCGAGATGATCGGGCGCTCGTGCAGGGCAAGGCCGAGGCCGTGACCGAATTGCAGGCCGAAGGCGGCCATCTCGTCGGGGAAGCCGAATTCCTCGGCCTTCGGCCAGACAGAGGCGACCTTGTCGGTGGAGACGCCCGGCCTGATCAGCTCGATCGCCTTGTCGAGCCATTCGCGGCATTTCTTGTAGGCGTCGTGCTGCACAGGGGTGGCGCGGCCGACATTGAAGGTCCGGTAATAGCAGGTGCGGTAGCCCTGATAGGACTGGAGGATGTCGAAGAAGGCCTGATCGCCGGGACGCAGATAGCGGTCGGTGAAATTGTGCGGATGCGGATTGCAGCGCTCGCCGGAAATGGCGTTGATCGCCTCCACATCGTCCGAGCCCATGCTGTAGAGCATCTCGTTCGCCTTGGCGACGATATCGGATTCGCGGACGCCCGGCTTCAGCTCCTCATAGATCATGTGATAAGTGCCATCGACCATGGCGGCGGCCTGGTTGAGCAACACGATCTCGTCGATATTCTTGATCTCGCGGGCGTCGAGCATGACCTGCTGGCCGTCCACGACCTTCATGCCGGCCTGCTGCAGCTCGAAGAACATGGCGGTCTCGGCGAGATCGACGCCGACCGGCTCATTGGCGACGCCCGCCTCCTGAAGGAGCGACATGATCTCGGCAGCGTGGCGCTTCATCAGGCCGGCCGAGGGCGGGACCGTGCCGCGCATGCCGAGCATGCCGGCACGGCAATTGGCCGGGTCGAGCCAGTCGCAATAAAGGCGGTGGTGGACGGCAGCGGAGCCGAAATCCCAGACGACCGGCTCCTTGCCGCGGGCGAGCAGCGCGAAGCGGCAGAGCTTGTCGCGCTCCCATTCGCCGATCTTGGTGCCGGAGACATAGCGGATATTGTTGACGTCGAAGAGAAGCAGCGCGCCGAGATTCGAATTCTCCAGCGCCTGCCGCGCCCGACTGATCCGGTAGCGCTGGAGGCGACGGAAATCGACGCGGGTCTCGAAATCGACCGACATGTGGCCGGGAGCCGGAATGGCGCGGTCCCAGTTCCAGTTGGGTTTCAGCGCCTCGGCGACAGCCGCATCGGAATCGATCACGCGCGGCGAAAGCTCGACCTTATTCATCGGCGTCGTGCCCCTCCCAAGGCATCATTGTCTTACCGTATGATTGCCCCGACGATTGAACACCCGGCGGGGTCAAGTCAATCCGGAGCGGGCCACAAAGCCCATCCTTGCAAGGCTCTCGTTCAAAAACCGGCCTCTTCGCAACCAAGCCATGATGCATGAGGGACGGACGGTGTCAAAGCATCCCGACCCTCGCCTCCCCCATGCGCGGAATGATGCCAATATCGCCATGCGAAGCCGTTCGATTGCGGCTATTGTCCGGCCCGTCGATTCATGGCGTCCCCGATGGGCGCAGTACGGAGAAATCAATGTCGATCAAGCGAATCCAGTCCGGCCCGAGAATGAGCCAGGCCGTCGTCCACGGAAACACCGTCTATCTCGCCGGGCAGGTGGCGGGTGATCCCGTCCCCTCGGTCACCGAGCAGACCAAGCAGATCCTCGCCACGATCGACGGGCTTCTCGCTGAAGCCGGCACCGACAAGACCAAGCTCCTGTCGGCGACGATCTACCTCAAGGACATTGCCGGCTTCGGCGAGATGAATGCGGTCTGGGACGGCTGGGTGGCGCCGGGCGCCTCCCCCGCCCGCGCGACGGTCGAGGCCGGGCTGGCGCGGCCGCCGCTCCTCGTCGAGATCATGGTGACGGCGGCGATCGACTGATCGCACCCTACCGAAATGCAGAAAGGGCGCCGTTCAGGCGCCCTTTCTTTATTCTTATTTTGCCTTAGCAGGCGGATCAGCCCGCCATCAGTTCCTCGGCGCTGACCGGCATCAAGACTTCCTTGCCGCGCTTGGCGGAGAGGTCCATCGCCATGGTCATGATGAGGTTGCGGTGGCCTTCCTCGGCCGTCGCATGGGGCGTCGGCTTGTTGTGATAGATGCGCTGGAACCAGGTATTGGTCTCGTCCCGCATCGGCCCCCAGAGTTCGCCGCCATAGAGATCGCCCGGCGGGAAGCTCGTCAGGAAATCGACATGGCGCTCGGTCTCGACCTTGAGGCCTTCCGGCTTGTAGCCGGCGCCCTGCGGATGATGGCTGGCGAGCACGAGGTCGCGATGGGTGTCGTCGATATCGATGACACCCTCGGTGCCGACAATGCCGATCTCGAGGCCATAGACGGAGCCCGGCCAATAGGCCGGCAGGCCCCACGAAATGTTCATGCTCCAGATGGCACCGCCCTCGAAGGTCCAGACCCCGAAGGTCGAATCCTTGGTGCCGAGAGGGCCGAGAATCTTGTCGGTCGCCTTGGCATAGACCGAGACGGGCTTGGGATCGTTGAGGATCCACATGCAAGCATCGAGGCTGTGCGTGCCGGAAATGACCATCGGGGTCATCCAGCGCTTCTGCTCGGGCGTCGCGTTGCGAAGCTCGCCGGCCGGCGTCATGCGGTTCATGAAGGCGCGGGTGACGGCGGAGACCGGCTCTCCGATCTGCCCGGAATCGACCCGCTGCTTGACCGCGAGGAAGCGGCGGCGGAAGCGCTGGGTGTAGCCCATCACCGCGTCGATGCCCTCGGCCTTGATGGCCTTGGCGATCATCTCGGATTCCCGCGCATCGGTCGCCAGCGGCTTCTCGATGAAGAGCTTGTGGCCGCGCTCGATGGAGGCCATGGTCGGCTCGAGATGCTGGAAGGTCGGCGTCGCCACGATGACGGCATTGACCTCCGGCCGGGCGATCAGTTCCTTGAAATCGGTGGTGAAGAAATCGGCCTGGGAATCCTCGGCGAGCTTCCGCCCGATCTTCTCATTGACATCGGCAATGCCGAGCCATGCGACACCGGGGAAATCGCGCGCCAGCATCGCCCGGATGCGGCCGACGACGCCTGCCCCGACTACCGCGAGGCCGATTTCATTCTTCTCTGCCATTTTGAACCTACCCACTCCCATGGATCAGCGGAGCCGGGCGGCTCCGGGGTCATGCGGGAGCCGGGCCAAAGGCCCGACGCCCGCGCTGGCGCGCACCATTTCCGAACTTGTCGGACTTGTCGAGATGCGATCTGCCGATTCCCGCCGATCAGACCGCATCGTGGGAGGCGACCGCCACCCGCGCCGGCTTGCCCGAGCGGTTGGCCCAGGCATGGGCCGTGCCGCGCTGGACGACCGTATCGCCCTCGCAGAGCGTAACCTCGCCATCCTCCAGGACAAGGGTGGCCTCCCCTTCGAGAACAAAGCAGAAATCGACGGTTTTCGTCTTCTGCATATAGGGGTGCGGCGCATTTTCCGACCAGACGGACGCGCTGGGCGAACCCATCGACTGGAACCAGGCGCGGACCTCCTTCTCGCCGACCCTGCCCTGCCAGGCGGCATCCGGCGGAATGTCGTAAACCCGCAGGACCGAGCCGTTCTTCGGCGGCTCCAGCGTATTGGGAAGGTGCACGGTCTCGAAGACGATGCGCGCCGGGGTCTTGTCGGTCACCCAGAGGCGGGTCGCGGCAAAGCCGGGACGGGCCGGATCGAGACGAACATCGGGCGCCGGACCATCCGAGACGAGGCTCGAAATGCCCGGCTCGCGGTCGATGGTGACGATGCGGCGGACCGGCTTCACGCCTTCCGGCAGCTTCGGCTCGACGGGCTTGTCATTGCCCTGACCGAGGCCGACCGGACCATCGACGAATTCGGCGCCGATCATGTCGAAGGCCATCAGGCCCGCCTGATTGGGGCTTGCCCAGGCGTGAAAGGCCCCGACCTGGATGACGATGTCGCCGGGACGCATGGGCAACTCGACGCCATCGAGGACGAGGATGCGCTCTCCGGCCAGCAGGATGCCGTAATCGACCGTCTGCGTCTTGTGCATGGCCGAGGTGTAGCCATTGTTGCCGCCGCGATCCCACATGCGGCCGGACGGCGTCGGCTTCGGCTCATGGAGCGGAATGGCCTCGGCATCGTTCTTGGCGACGAAATCCGGCGTCGGCGAATTGGCCTGCACGACGCGGATATGGCCGCCTTCGGCCGGGCCGGGAAAGACATAGCCGAGCGTGCTGCCGTCGGTCTGGTCGGAAAGGGAGAGCGGCGCGGCGTTCCAGATCCAGAGGTCGGTATAGCGGCGGCCCGAGCCCATTTTGGGCGTGCTGACCGCGGGGGCCGGCCCGTCCATGGCAACGATCGATCGGCCCTTCTCATTGACGCCGGTGACGACCCGGCGGATGGGGATCATGTCCCCGGTTATTTTAATCGGCACGATGGGGTTCCTCCTCATGGTCAACTTGCAGCGCGACGAGAAAGCGCGAGACAAGATTGTAAGCGGCGATTGTTGCCGTCAGTTCTGTCATCTCGCGCGGATTGAAGAAGCGCGAGACCTCGGCGAAGACCGCATCCGGGACCTGGATGGTCTTCGTCATGGCGTCGGTATAGGCGAGCACGGCGCGGTCGCGTGGCTTGTAGATGCCCGCCGTCTCCCAATCGTCGAGGGCGTCGATCTCGGCCTGGCTGGCGCCTTCCTTAAGCGCGAAGGGTACATGGGCGGCGTGCTCATAGGGCGCGCCATTGATGAGGGCGATGCGCAGGATCGCCAGCTCGCGGACCTTGCCGGAAAGCGAGGCCTGCTGGCGGATGGCGGTCAGGAGGTTCAGCCAGCCGGCGGCCACCGGGGGGCTATTGAGAAGCATCTTGTAGAGATTGAGGAGACGGCCGCCGCGTTCCTTCACGATCCTGTCGCGGAGCGCAACGAATTCGGGATCGTCATTGTTCTCGGCATAGGGAATACGCGCCATTTCCTGTCATCCTTCCGTGATTTCGGGGGTCTTCAGGCGGGCGCCGAGAGTCCCTCCGGGCGAGGCGGGAGGCGACAATTACATCATTCGCGGGGAATTTCACCCCTATGGTCAAACGTAAGACCACGCTAGAAGGAGCCGGAAAGGGAGGGTGGACCATGCCCCGGCCATTGCAGGGAATAAAAGTCCTCGAGATCGCCAATTTCATCGCCGGCCCCTATTGCGGCGCGATGCTGGCCGACATGGGGGCCGACGTCATCAAGATCGAATCCCCGAACGGGGACATGACCCGGCCGATGCCGCCGCAGATCAATGGCGAGAGCGTCAGCTTCGTCGTGGTCAACCGCAACAAGCGGAGCATCGTCCTCGACCTGAAGACGGCGGAAGCGCGCGAGATCGTGCTGCGCATGGCGGCGGCGAGCGACGTCCTCATCGAGAACAACCGGCCAGGCTCGATGGAGAAGCTCGGCCTCGGGCCGGAGGATTTGAAGAAGGTCAATCCGAAGCTCGTCTACATCTCCGTCTCGGGCTTCGGACAGTCCGGCCCCTATCGTCGGCGGGCGGGCGTCAACCTCATCGCCGAGGCGGCCTCGGGCACGCTCTCCGTGCAGGGCGACCCGGACGATCTGCCGATGCGGCCGGGAATCGAGACGGCCGACATGTTCGGCGCGCTCTTCGCCGCCTATGGCGCGGTCTGCGGGCTTCTCGGCGCGCATCGCTTCGGCGAGGGCAACACCGCCGATATCGCGCTGGTCGAAGCCTCGATCGCCGCCGCGCCTTGGCAGACGAGCGGCTTCCTCGCCACCGGCGAGGTGCCGCGGCGGCTCGGACACCGGCACCGACAGAACGCGCCCTATCAGGTCTTCCGCACGGGCGACGGGCGGCATGTCGCGCTCGGCACGCCGAACCACGAGCTTTTCATCCGGCTGATGAAGGCGCTCGGCCTCGACCATTATCTCGATGACCCCCGCTTCGCCAGCTATGTGAAGCGGAAGGAGAACGAGGAGGCGATCGTCGCCATCGTCTCCGAGGCGCTGCAGGGCTGGACCGCCGACGCCATCGAGGCGCGCCTGATGGAGGAAGGCGTCCCCTGCTCCAAGGTCAACAATTTCGACGAGGTCTTCCGCGATCCGCATATCGTCGAGCGCGGCGTCGTGGTGGAGATCGAGCATCCGAAGCTCGGCACGGTGAAGGCCGTGCGCAATCCGGTCAATCTCGCCCATAACGGGCCGACGATCGACCGGCCGGCGCCGCTCCTCGGCCAGCATTCCCGCGAGGTTTTGCGCGAATTCGGCTATTCGGACGAGGAAATCGCGGCTTTCGCCCGCTCCGGCGTGACCATGATCGGCGAGGAGCCGGCGGCGGAAGCGGCGGAATAGGGACGCCGAACGGCCCGCCGCTTCCAGGTCACCCACCTCAGGCGGCGCGCTTTCTGCCGGTTTCGGCCGACTCCCCATTGAGATCGTCGGCAAGCATAGTGAGCTTCTCGTCTGCTGCCTTTTCTTCCTCCAGCGTTTGCACGAGGAGATCGACGGCATCGTCAAGGCCGAGTTCCTTTGCCCAGGCGGCGAGGGTGCCGTAGCGGGCGATCTCGTAATGCTCGACCGCCTGCGCGGAACCGATGATGCCGATGTCGCGGATGGCCTTTTCATCCACATCCTTCAGGACGTGATCGCCTTCCTCCGAAAGACCGACCATCGCCTCGCATTTTTTCCCGCGGGCCGCCTTGTCGATCATGGCGAAAACCTGCTCCAGCCGCTCGACATGGCCTTCCGTCTCGACGCGATGGCTCTCCAGTGCCTCGGCAAGCTCGGGGCTCTGGGCCTTCTTCGCCATTTTCGGAAGGACTTTCAGAAGCTGCTTCTCTGCCCAGTAAACATCGCGGAGCGTTTCGTAGAAAAGGTCTGACAGGGAGCTGATCGACACGGCTATCCTCCTGAGTTTGTCGGATTTCCTGATTCAACGTGCCGTTCGTCCCTCCGTTCCTCTTCGTTTTCCATATTGACGATTTTCCTTGAGAGGCTGAGCATTCGGAACCAAAGTTCCTTCCCTTGAATTACCTTCGCTGTTTCCGGAGGTTCGAGTGGCACCGCGAGCAAACTGGAAAGGCTATCTGAAGGTCGCCGAGCTCGCCTGCCCGGTGGCTCTCTATACAGCCGCATCCTCCAACGACCGGATCGCCTTCCACACCATCAACCGGACGACCGGCAATCGCGTGAAGCGACAATATGTCGACAGCGAAACCGGCAAGCCGGTCGAGGCCGAGGATCAGGTCAAGGGCTATGAGGTCGGTTCGGGCGAGTTCATCGTGCTCGAACCCGAGGAGGTCGCTTCCGTCGTTCCCGAGAGCGACAAGACGCTGTCGGTCGAGAGCTTCGTGCCCTTCGACGAGATCGACACGGTCTATTTCGACCGGCCCTACTACGTCGCGCCAAGCGACCCGACCGGCGATGAGGTCTTCGCCCTCATCCGCGACGGGATGAAGGAGAAGAAGGAGGCCGCGCTCGCCCGCGCTGTCCTCTTCCGCCGTGTGCGCACCGTACTGATCCGGCCGGAAGGCGCCGGGCTGATCGGGATGACGCTCAATTTCGACTATGAGGTGCGCCCGGCTCAAGAAGCTTTCGGTGGCCTCAAGGACATCAGTATCAAGGGCGAGATGCTCGACCTCGCCCGGCACATCATCGACACCAAACGCGGCACGTTCGACCCTGCCGAATTCGAGGACCGCTACGAGGCGGCGCTGGCCGAACTCGTCGCCGCCAAGGCCGAAGGCCGCGCCATCGAAACCCGCAAGGAGCGGCGCTCGGAGAAGGTCATCGACCTCATGGAGGCGCTCCGCGAAAGCGCCAAAGCGGCGGGCAAGGCCGCCTCTTCCCGCAAGACAGCGGCGAAATCCCGGAGGACCGCCGAGCCGCGACGGAAGGCGGGCTGACCGATGGCGCTCGCCACCTACCGGAAGAAGCGCGATTTCGCCAGGACGCCCGAACCGAAAGGCGGCAAGGCGCGAAAGGCCGGCAACAGCTTCGTCATCCAGAAGCATGCCGCACGGCGGCTGCATTACGACTTCCGGCTGGAGATGGACGGCGTCCTCAAAAGCTGGGCAGTGACGCGGGGACCGAGCCTCTATCCCGGCGACAAGCGGCTCGCCGTCCATGTCGAGGACCACCCGCTTGAATATGGCGATTTCGAAGGGACGATCCCGAAAGGCGAATATGGCGGCGGCACGGTCCTCGTCTGGGACTGCGGGACGTGGGAGCCGGTCGGCGACGCGAAGAAGGGTTACGCCAAGGGCCATCTCGAATTCGAACTCGACGGCGAGAAGCTGAAAGGCCGCTGGCACCTCGTGCGGATGCCGAGAAAGGAGCGCGACAGGCACGAGAACTGGCTGCTCATCAAGGCGGATGACGAATTCGCGCGCGGCCCGAAGGACCCCGACATTCTGGAGGAGCGGCCGGAATCGGCGAAGACCGGCCGCATGATCGAGGATGTCGCCGGCGAGGCGCCGGGCTGGTCGTCGAAGACGGGAAAGATCGACGCCAAAACGCGCACCAAGCCAAGCCGCGCGAAAGCCAGGGCGGAACCGGACGACAGCAGCGAGGCCCCTGCCGAGAGCCTTCCCGATCCGTCGCGGATCAAGGGCGCGCGCAAGGCGCCGCTGCCGCCCCATGTCGAGCCGGTTCTCGCGACGCTGGTCGATCATGCGCCGGACGGGGCGCGCTGGCTGCATGAGATCAAGTTCGACGGCTATCGCCTCGAAGCGCGCATCCAGGCCGGACGGGTCAAGCTGCTGACGCGCACCGGGCTCGACTGGACGAAGAAATTCGGCAAGGCGATCGTCGAGGCCTTTCAGGCGCTGCCCGTTGGCACGGCGCTGATCGACGGCGAGCTGGTGGTGGAGAACGCGGCCGGCGCCTCGGACTTCTCGGCATTGCAGGCAGCGCTCAGCGAGAGGAAGACGGACCGCTTCGTCTTCTATGCCTTCGACCTTCTCCATCTCGACGGCTACGACCTGACCCGCGCCGCGCTCATCGACCGCAAGACGGCGCTCGAAGCGCTGGTCGGCGACGGTAACGGCCTCATCCGCTACAGCGCCCATTTCGAGGGCGACGGCGATGTGGTGCTCCGCAATGCCTGCCGGCTGAGCCTCGAGGGAATCGTCTCGAAGCTCCGCGACGAGCCCTACACATCGGGCCGGGGCAAAAGCTGGCTCAAGGCAAAATGCTCGGCACAACAGGAATTCGTCGTCGCCGGCTATGTCCCCTCGACCACCTCATCCAGGGCCATCGGCTCGCTGGTGATGGGCGTCCATGAAAAGGGCGGGCTTCGCCATGTCGGCCGGGTCGGCACGGGCTACACACAGACCGTGGCGCGCGATCTCTTCCGGCGGCTGGAGCAGATACGCATTCCGAAAAGTCCCTTTGCCGAGCGGCTCGGCGCCGATGCAGCGCGGCAGGTGCGCTTCGTCGAGCCGGAACTCGTCGCCGAGGTGGAATTCCGCGGCTGGACGGCGGACGGTCATCTCCGCCACGCCTCCTTCCGCGGCCTCAGGGAAGACAAACCCGCGGAGGAAGTCGTGCGCGAGACGAAGAAAGTCGCGGCCGAAGCGAGGCCGCAGCGACAGACCGTGAAGCTCACTCATCCCGACCGGCTCTACTGGCCGGATGACGGCGTCACCAAGCAGGGCCTTCTCGACTACTATTCCGATGTCTGGCCTTTCATGGAACCTTTCGTCACCGGCAGGCCGTTGGCGCTGCTCCGCTGCCCGGAAGGGATCGACGGGCAGAAATTCTTCCAGAAACACGCCTGGAAGGGCCTCAGCAAAAGCATCGTGCTGGCGCAGGATCCGAAGGAGGAAGCCGACGAGCCTTATATCAGCATCAAGGATTTCGACGGGCTCGCCGGTCTGGTGCAGGGCGCGGC
>Ga0164243_10003834_pt1 | contig 23879 bp, 19 predicted proteins | sample OricompcompostOP_FD_108781 | JGI IMG/M metagenome (GOLD analysis project Ga0164243, IMG submission 108781) | Organic Plus compost microbial communities from Emeryville, California, USA - Original compost - Organic plus compost (OP) | ecosystem: Engineered > Solid waste > Mixed feedstock >...
CCCACCCGCAATGGCCGCCATGGCGTGGCGTTCACCCGCCATGGGGCCATCAATCTGAAAAATGCGCGGCATGCCGACGACCCAAGGCCGCTGGATGACGAGAGCGATCATCCGCCGACGCAGACCTATTCGCGGGCCTATCTGCATCATCTCGTCAAGGCCAACGAGACGCTTGGCGCCATGCTGTTGTCACAGATCAACCTGGCTTATTACCAGGCGCTTATGAAGGGGGCCCGCGAGGCCATCGCGGCGGGCCGTTTTGCCGATTATCGGCAGGCGGTGAAGGCTGGCTGGGACCGCGGCGATATCGATGAGGAGCGGCGCTTGTAATATGCGCCCGAAACCGGTTTGGTGGACCAAACCAAGGAGAACTGATGATGAGAATGCGAGAGATTGGACGCCGCAAATTCGTGGCCGGCGTGTCGGCGGCGGCCCTCGGGGCCTCGATGTTGCTGGGCACCCAGACCCATGCCGTGGCGCAGAGCTATCCTGATCGCCCGGTGCGTCTGATCCTGCCATTCGGCGCCGGTGGCGTCGCTGACGTCACGACCCGCCTCGTCGCCGACAAGCTGAGCCAGAAGCTTGGCCAACGTTTCGTGATCGAAAACAATCCGGGCGCCGGCGGCATCGCCGCGGCCCGCGCCGTGCTGCAATCCCCGGCCGACGGCTACACGCTTGCCGTCTTTTCGAATGGCACCGCGATCAGCGTCAATCTGTTCAAGAGCCTGCCTTTCGATCCTGTGAAGGATTTCACGCCGGTTTCGGCAATGGGCTATTTCGATCTGATCTTCGTGACCAACGCCACCGGTCCCTACAAGACGCTGGGCGAATTCATGAAGGCCGCCAAGGAGAAGCCGGGCGCGCTCAACGTCGGCACCATCGCCGCCGGCTCGACCCAGAATCTCGGCGCGGAATTGTTCAAATCGGTGACCGGGCTTGATTTCGTGATCGTGCCATTCAAGACCTCGGGCGACGTGCTGGTCGGCCTTGAGCGCAACGACATCCAGATGGCGTCGGAATTCTTTGCGGCCCTGCGTGGCAGCCTCGAAGCCAAGAAGTTCATTCCTGTCGGCGTGTCCGGCGAGAAGCGCGGCGAATATCTGCCCGACGCGCCGACCGTGAAGGAAGCCGGCGGCGGCAACTTTGAAGCCACGTCCTGGAATGCGATCTTCGCCAAGGCCGGTACGCCGCCTGAAATCGTTGCGACGCTGAACAAGGCGCTCAATGAGGTGCTGGCCGACCCGGAAGTGCGCACGAAAGCGCTGGAGATGGGCATCGACGCCCGCGGCTCGACGCCGAAGGAACTGGAAGATCGCCTGAAGTCCGACATCGTCAAGTGGGGCAAGGTCATCGACGATGCCAAGATCGAAAAGCGATAAGATCGGGAAGCGATAATCATCAATGTCTGCCACTCTTGATTTCTCGACACGGCGTCGGCCGGCCTTCACCTTGCCGGCCGGCGCCACCGATGCGCATTGCCATGTGTTCGGTCCCGGCAATGTGTTTCCCTATGCGCCGAACCGGCGTTACACGCCCGAGGATGCGCCAAAGGAAATGCTGAAGGCGCTGCATGATCATCTCGGCGTCGAACGCGCCGTGATCGTGCAGGCGAGCTGCCATGGCAGCGACAACCGGGCGATGCTCGATGCGCTGAACTGGCGGCCGGATCATTATCGCGGCGTTGCGATCCTGGATGAGAATTCAACCGGATCGCAGATTGCGGAAATGGCGGGGGCAGGGGTGCGCGGTGCGCGCTTCAACTTCGTCAAGCATCTCGGCGGCTCGCCGAATATGGAGGTGTTTCACAACATCCTCCGCCGCATCAAGCCGCTCGGCTGGCATGTGGTGCTGCATGTCGATGCGCCCGACATCATTCCGCTGTCGGACATGATCAAGACGCTGCCGCTGCCCTTCATCATCGATCACATGGGCCGCGTGCCGGCCAAGGACGGTGTCGATCAGAAGCCGCTGCAGGCGCTGCTGGAACTGGCCAAGCTCGACAAATGCTGGATCAAGGTCTGTGGCTCGGAGCGGATCGACTTCCCGCCCTATGACAAGGCAGTGCCGATCGCCAAGAAGATCGTCGACACGATCCCGGACAAGGTGTTGTGGGGCACGGATTTTCCGCATCCGAACTCCACCCATGAGGCCGACGAAGCGGATCTCGTCGACCTCATTCCGAAGATCGCGCCCGATCCCGCCGTGCAGAAGAAGCTGCTGGTCGATAATCCGGCGAGGCTCTACGGCTTCAATCCGGTCTAGGGCTCAAAACATCCTCCACTAAAAAAGGCTGCTTCCGGGCGATCGGGAGCAGCCTTTTGATTTTTGAGAGCCAGTGGTGCCCGGCCGAGCCAATGCCAGGCGCCGTATCGCGCGAAAGTTGCGTGAGCGTCGTTTCAGACGCTTTCCGGCAGATCCAGCAATGTCGCAAATTCGTGGTCGCAGCTTTCGCAGGACCAGGTATGGCGGACATGACCGCCGCCGAGAAACTCAGTAGCCTTGGCGGCAAACAGCATATCCCCGCAATTCGGGCAGGCGGGCCGTTGAAAGGCAAGGTAGGGAGGGCAAGCGGAATCGCACGATATCACTCTCATGTCGTCCTCCTGTTTATCCCCCGGTAAAAATTGCAAACGATCGCTTTCCCCGATCAGTTTTCGACGTGTACGGGTCGTTCGTGGCAAGATCGCGACTCATTTTCGGAAGTGCCGTGGTTGTTCAGTGATCATTTCACCGAGCAACGATGGTGCTTTGAGTTTGAGTTGGATTTGTCGGGTGTCTGCCGCGCGTTTTGTTCGCAAATGCAGCAGATCGAAATGACTCTAAAGGCTTTCCCGCTTTTGAATTAAAGCGGGACGCCTTCGGTGTCTTTGGTTTGTCGCATTGTCTTCACGCGAGCCGGCGTCCACTTCGCTGAAAACGCTTTAACGCGTCGAATCATTGAGGGGTCAGTGCTCAATTATCTGCCGTGGAGCAGCAGCGATCTGGAAAGCGTCGAGCGCGCGCTCAAGCGTTATCGCCTGATGGGGCTGGAGGCCAATTTCAACCTCGACCGCTATGAAGAAGGCATCGTCACCATCTCGCAGATCGATCCGACGGTGATGAACGCGCCGCTGATCATGTTCGAAGTCCACAAGTTCGTGAGACCGGACAGTATCGGTCGTCCGCATTGGGTGGTGCAGACCCTGTCGATCGATGGACGCAGCCAGATGTTGCAGGCGCATGGCTGCGTGTCATCGCCCATTCTGATTTTCGCGCTCGCCAAGGCCGAGAAGGATCTGGCCGAAGGGCTGACCAACACCGACACTTTCGATCTTGCCGCCAATCAGGACTGGCTGAAATAGCTGACCGTCGCGGCATGCGGGTGGGTGTCGCGAGCTTTTGCCGAAAAGCTTTCACAGGCTGCAAACCATTCCCGCTTAGGCTGAGCCGGCCAATTTTGGAGTGCAGAATGCTGAGGATCTGTCTTGCTCTGCCGCTGGTCGCGGCGCTCATGGCTACCGCGCAGGCGGCGCCTGTCGTTCAAAAGATCGACGTGCAATCGGCCGTCGAGCATGTCGCCGATGGCTGCGGCGCCCGCAAATATCGCGGACCCGGTGGCGCCTGCCACTGGTATGGCCGTGGACCATTCCCCGGCGGCTATTATGGCCCGTATATGTGGGGCGGCCGCAGCTGCCCGCCCGGCTATTGGCGCGGTCCCTGGGGCCATTGCCGCGACACGCCGTATCACGGTCGTCTGCCGGGCGGCGGCTGGAAGCCGTAAGACCCAGCTGATTCCGATCGAATGTATCGAGCCCGGCCGCGTCCCGCGCGCCGGGCTTTTTGATTTGTCAGATCCTGCGAATTCGCCTGCGAAGGCGACGTAACAATCTAGGATTATATAACGCAATCTGCTAAACTTATAGTGTATTCTTGGTGTTGTCTTGGCGTGGCTGCGGTGTTGACGGACCAACATTGAAAACGTGCTGGGGTATGAAACCGAAGATCACGCTTCATATAGGACTCGGCAAAACCGGCACCTCAGCAATTCAGGCTGCTCTTGCCCGCAACCATGATGTGTTGAAGGCGAATGGTGCGCTGTATCCGGAACACGAATCTTTCCATAGCGCTCGCTCCGGCGAGGTCACGTCAGGAAACCTCGTGCCAAAAGGAGCGAATTGGTTCGAAGACCAGCTCATGGCCAACGTCCGCAAGAATCCTGGCTATCCGGCTTATATTTTCTCGAGCGAGTTCATGTGGTGGCAGATGGACTCGTTTTTCCGCGCCGGTCTGCAATACCGCAGCGACTACGACTTCGATGTCGTTTTGTTTCTTCGCAATCCCTTTGAGCTCCTGAACTCTTGCTATCAGCAGAAAGTTAAGAATGGCGGTTTCTTTCTTGGCATCCGAGAATTTTCGCCGACGCTGAGGTCATTCCAATTCGTGACCATGCTGCTAAAGAAATTTGAAGACCATGACATCCGCTACAAGTTGTTCAATTATTCAGTGATGAAGCGCGATGCCGTGAAACAGTTTTTCATGCATCTTGGTCTCTGGGAGGTTGTAGAGGCTGACGCCGTCAATACCGGTGTGGTCAATCGGTCATTGACCATCGCTGAGCTGGACTTCATCCGATATGTGAATCAGATTTTCGGCAAGCAGCATGGCACCCGGATATCGAACGCGCTCATCGCTCAATTACCTGACATCGCCGCGGACATTGTGCCGATCGATGAAGAAACCCGGCGGGCCATTTGCGAAGGAAACGAGCGCTATATTCGCTATCTCAACGAGCGGCTGCCGAGCTCTGAGCAGCTCACCTTCGAGCCGCTGCAGCCGTCTGTCAAGGTCGAGGGTCGTAATGTCCTTTCTCCTGAGCAGATCGCAGTCATCAAGGATGCTTTTCTCGGCTTGCCCTCAGGTGGGACGGCGAGTCCTGATGCGGCCGGAAAAGCCAGCGATCGATCTGAAGTTGTGAAATTGCGTTGCTAAACAAGTAGCTGGCTTGTTGCGCGCTGGGGCTTTGACACCGGCGATGTCACATCAGGAGACCCGCCTTTCGGCACTCTTGATAGCGATCAGGTGCTGTCTCCGGATCAGATTGCAGTCACCAGATTCTTTTCTCGGAGCGCTGTTCAATTCGACGACGACGAAGGGTGAGGGGTCCGAAAAACGCTAGCGTCAATTATCAGGTCGTCTTGCCCAACAAATAGTGTGACTGGTTACGCGTGCTGGGGAGTGGCTATCGTCACGCCAACGAGACCGTATTTTAGTGATGAGACCGAAGATTACGCTCCATATCGGCATCGGCAAGACAGGCACCTCAGCGATCCAGGCGGCGCTCGCGCGCAACCACGACGCACTGAAGGCCCACGGCGCGCTATACCCGGAACACGATTCTTTCGATCTGGCGCGCTCTGGCCAGGTGACGTCGGGAAACCTCGTGCCAGATGGAAAAGGCTGGTTCGAAGACCAGCTTATGACGACTGTTCGCAAAAATCCCGGCTACTCGACCTATATTTTCTCAAGCGAGTATCTGTGGTGGCAGATGGATTCTTTTGTGCGCACCAGTGCTTTATATCGCGATGATTATGATTTCGATATTGTGCTTTTTGTTCGCGATCCGTTTGAATTTCTAAATTCGAGTTATCAGCAGAAAGTAAAGACAGGCGGTTTCTTCCTGGGCCTTCGGGAATACTCGCCGCTTTTGGTGTCGTTTGGAGGTGTAAAGGCGGTGCTTGAGGCGCTGGAGAAGCGGGGCATTGGCTACACAATGTTCAATTACTCGGTGATGCGGCGCGAGGTCGTAAAGCGATTTTTTAAGCATCTTGGATTGTGGGATGTTGTCAGTTCTGATCCCGCCAATATTGGAACGATCAACCGCTCGCTGACCGCCGCCGAACTGAATTTCATCCGTTATGTAAACCAAATTTTTGGCGCGTCTTATGGCACCCGGATCGCCAATGCACTTGTCAGTCAATTGCCTGCAATCACCGCTGACATCGTACCAATCAATGAAGAAACTCGTCGGGAGGTTTGCGAAAAGAACGAAAGCTATATTCACTATCTCAACGAGCGATTGGCGCCTTCGGAACAACTCACGCTTATTCCGCCGCAGCCCTCGAGCGCGCTCGGCGATGACTATGTCCTGTCCCGCGAACAGATCGAGGTCATCAAGAACGCCTTTCTCCAAGCCCTGCTGGAGCAGAGGGGGGTCACAGAAGTGGGAGAGAGAACGCACGCCCTGTCTCGGGCTGCATCAGAACGTTGTGCGGATTAGAGGCGCGGGAAGGACCTGAATCGTAGCGAAGGATCGCAGCAGCGACTGTCTGCAAACCACAGTTTCAAATGCGAAAAAGTGGTGAGCCCGATGGGATTCGAACCCATGACCTACTGATTAAAAGTCAGTTGCTCTACCGACTGAGCTACAGGCTCCCGAACCTTTCGGGATCAAGCGGCGAGGGCGACGGGAAATCGGCCGCGCAGCCAGGCCGCGAACGGCTGGCCGGACACATAAGCCGATAATGGCGGCAGGACAACGAAAAATTCCGCCCCTGTGGGCGAAAGCCACCAGCCGCTTGCCCGACCACCTCGGGCCCAGCCAGCGGCCAAAGGCCGCCACCGGTTGCCCTGATCACGCCGCCGGGATTTACTGCGGACAAATCCCAAACTGCGTCGTTTGCCGGAGCCGCTATGCCGATTGTGAACCGTATTGCCGAGTTCCATCCCGAAATCACCGCATGGCGGCGCGACCTGCATGCGCATCCCGAAACGCTGTTCGATGTCCATCGGACGGCTGGCCTCGTCGCTGAGCGGCTGCGGGCCTTCGGCTGTGACGAGGTGGTGACCGGCATCGGCCGGACTGGCGTGGTCGGGGTCATCAAGGGCAACAAGCCCGCCGGCGGAGGCCGGGCGTCCGTTATCGGCCTGCGCGCCGATATGGACGCGCTGCCGATCGAGGAGGCCACCGGGCTGTCCTATCAATCCACCACCAAGGGCAAGATGCACGCCTGCGGCCATGACGGCCATACCGCGATGCTGCTGGGCGCCGCCAAATATCTTGCCGAGACCCGCAATTTCGGTGGCACGGCCGTGGTGATTTTCCAGCCGGCCGAGGAAGGCGGTGGCGGCGGCCGCCTGATGGTGTCCGACGGCATGATGGAGCGCTTCGGCATCGAGGAGGTCTATGGCATGCACAATTATCCCGGCATGCCGGTCGGCGAGTTCGGTCTGCGGCCGGGGCCGATCATGGCTTCTGCCGATTACGTGTCGGTCGAGATCGAGGGCAAGGGCGCGCATGCGGCCTGGCCGCATCTCGGCGTCGACCCGATCCTGGTCGGCTCGCAGATCGTCAACCAGTTGCAGTCGATCGTGTCGCGCAATGTCGATCCGCTGGAGACGGCGGTGATTTCGATCTGCGTGTTTCAGGCTGGTACGACCAACAACGTGATCCCGCAGACGGCAAAGCTCGCCGGCACCATCCGCAGTCTGACCGAGGAGGTGCGCGACCTTCTGGAAAAGCGCGTGCGCGAGGTGGTCGATGGCGTCGCCAAGTTGCATGGCGCGACCGCGCGCCTGACCTATCATCGGGGCTATCCGGTCACCCGCAATCACGCCGACCAGGCCGCGTTCGCGGCATCGGTCGCAAAGTCCGTCGCCGGCACGGAGCGCGTCAATGACGAGATGCCGCCGATGATGGGCGCGGAGGATTTCTCCTACATGCTCAATGCGCGCCCCGGCGCTTTCATCTTTGTCGGCAACGGCGATACCGCGAGCCTGCATCATCCGGCCTATGACTTTAACGATGAAGCGATCCCGGTCGGCGCGTCCTATTGGGTGAAGCTGGTCGAGACGGCGTTGCCGGCGGGGTGAGGCCGCCGTTGCCAAGGCCACGGAGACTTGTGCCAATAAAAAAGGACCGCTTGCGCGGTCCTTTTCATTGTCGCAACGGACCGGTGTCCGGTCTGATTACTGCGCCGTGTCGGCCGGTGTCTCAGCCGCCGTTGCGGCAGCGGCCGGGACATCAACGATGGCCTGCGCCAAAGCCGGAGCCTGCGCCGCGGTCAAAGCCGGACGACGCCACATCGAGGTCAGGCGCGGCCGCAGGTCAGCCCAGAAGGCGAACTCGTTGATCCGGCTGCCTTCCAAAGCCGCCATACCGGCAGCCGACAGGAAGGGCAGGCTCTGCACCACGAGAACACCGGCGAAGATATAGATCTCGGTGATCTGCAATTCGTTGGTAGCGACCAGCGTGATCGCGCCAATGATGAGCAGGCTGCCGAGGATCAATTCCCAGAAGCCTTCGAACTGCACCGACTTGCGGGCGCGGTTACCCTTGGCGGTGCGGGCGAAAGGCAGATGCTCCTTGATCACGCCATCGGCGACAGCGCGGGCCACGGTCAGCTGCAGGGACATCGCCGCGAACATCGCGCCGAAGGTCTGCTTCTTGGGGATCGCAACGCGCAGGCGATACAGCACCACGAAATGCGCCAGCGACACCACGAAGGCCGCCAGGATCGGAATGGTGAGGATCTTGTCCGGGATGGCGATGCCGACAAAGGCCACCACCGGCACCCAGAGCAGGTTGAAGATCGCCACCACGACGCCCAGCGCTTCCGCACCCAGCCAGTTCAGCCAGCCAAGCAGGAATTCGCGCTTCTGGTCGCGATTGAGGCTCGAGACGCCCGGCAGGAACCGCCGCCAATGCTTTTTGACGATCTGCACGCCGCCATAAGCCCAGCGATGGCGCTGCTTCTTGAACGCGCCGAAGGTGTCCGGCAGCAGGCCAAAGCCATAGCGGCGGTTGGTGTAATGCGTCTTCCAGCCAAGTTCGATCATGGTCAGGCCAAGATCGGTGTCTTCGCAGATGGTGTCGCTCGACCAGTTGCCGGCAGCGGCGAGGGCGGCACGACGCATCAGGCACATCGTGCCGTGCACAACGATGGCGTTCTTCTCGTTGCGCTCGACCATGCCGATGTCGAAGAAGCCGGAATATTCGCCGGCCATGGCATAGTGCATCAGGCTGCGATCGCCGTCGCGATGCTCCTGTGGCGCCTGCACGAGACCGACCTGCGGATCGGCAAAGGTCGGAACGAGATCGGTCAGCCAGCTCGGCGCCACGATATAGTCGGCGTCAAGGATGCCGATGATCTCGGCGTCAGGCGCGGTGCGCTCCAGCGCAATGCGCAGAGCGCCGGCCTTGAAGCCTTCGACCTTGTCTTCACGCAGGAAGATGAAGCGGTCGCCAAGCGCGCGGCAATGCTCCTCGATCGGCTGCCAATAGACCGGGTCCGGCGTATTGTTGATGATGACGATGCATTCGAAGTTCGGATAGGTCAGGCCGGCGACCGCATCGAGCGTTGCCTTCAGCATATCCGGTTCTTCCTTATAGGCCGGGATGTGGATCGAGACCTTCGGCGCAAAGCCGGCCGCAACGGCGTCCGGCGCGATCGAAGGCGACGCCAGCTGCAGCAGGCGCTGCGGCTTGCGGCCGAAGGCGATGCCGGCGATTTCCTCGATGCGGGCGAGGGCGATCAGCACCAGCGGCACGAGCAGGACAACACCCACCGCCAAAGCGGCGGCCGCGCCCGGCACGAAGTAATGCCCCTTCCAGAAAGCGAAGATTGCGGTGAACCAGGCGCCGACAACATTGGCGGCCGTGGCCAGCACCATGCCCTGCGTCATTGTCACGGTCATGCTGAGCAACGGCAAGGACAGGAGGAGACCGAGCAGCACCGCCAGAACGGCGAGCTTCCAATGTTCAGGATCGGTGACAGGGCCGGTCCAGTTGAATTTCTGTTCGCGGGCGTCGTTGAACATGCCCCAGTACGGGCCGACGCTACCTTCAAAGATCTTCCACGGCTGATCGACGGCTTCGACGATGTTGTAGTCGATGCCCATCGCATCGGCGCGGGAGATGAAGTCGCGCAGGATCACAGCCTGTTCGAAAAGGCCGGGCTTGGCGTCCTTGAAGTTATAGCCCGCGCTCGGCCAGCCGAACTCGGCGATGACGATCCGCTTGCCGGGATACATCTCGCGCAGCTGGTGATAGCCACCCATGGCAGCATCGACGGCGGCCTTGTCGGGCGTGCCTTCCCAGTAGGGCAGGATATGCACGGCGATGTAATCGACAGCGGCGACGAGTTCGGGATGGTCGCGCCAGACGCTCCAGATTTCACCGGTAGTGACCGGCACCGACACTTCGCGCTTCACGCGCTGAATGGTCTTGATCAGGCGGGCGACATTGACCTTTTCCTTGAGCTTGTTCTTTTCGTCGGCGTCGTGGGCCGTGCCGATCAGGTCAAGTTCTTCCTTGGTCAGCTTGTCGTCGCCAAACAGGATGGTCTCACCGCGATACACCGACTCGTTGGCAACCACGATGCCGGTGATGTTCGAATTCTTGCGGGCAAGATCGATGATCGAACGCAGCTCGCGTTCGTTACGGGCCGGGTCGTTGTCGAGCCATGCGCCGGCGGTGACCTTGAGGCCGAACTCGGCAGCCACCTGCGGAACGAGTTCAACGCCGCCGGTGGCGGAATAGGTACGGACGGCGCGGGTGTAAGGCGCCAGTGTTCTCAGGTCCGACCGGATGCGAGCGATGTCGGTCTTGGCCTTGTCGACATGAGTTGCGCCCTGGAACGGCGCGTAGGACATGGAATTAACCGGTCCGTAAACGTCCGGAGCGGCAACCTTCTTGTTGGAGAGTGCCCACAATCCTGCATGCATGCAGGCGACGAGCGCGACGACAATCGAGACGAGGCGCATAAACGCGAAACCACGTGGGGCTGAGTGAAGGCGATCGCTCCGTCCCCTGGAGCAAGGCCTGCGACGACGATCAATCGCCTCTCACAAAGAGGCTAATTTTCAATTGCAGCGGGCCGTGGCGAATTGATGACATCGTTTCGCGAAACCACAATTCGATCACTACTGGTTTGTTCCTTGCGCCGGTGTCGCGGCAGCCGGTGCAGGCGCGGCTGCAGCAGGAGGGGATGCCGGATTAACCCAGCATGAATGGACGCGCGCGTTGACGTTGTCCTGCTTCTGCGGCTCGGCCGGAGTCGACTTCAAAACGCAACGGAAGGCGGCCTGCACATGGCCGCCGGGGCAGCCGAAGCGGTCGTAGAGTTCGAGATGGCGAAAGGCGGTATCGAGATCGTTGGCATAGATGCGGCCGACGATGTTGCGGCCGACCCAGACGCATTCCGGATTGCCGGCCGCGCCCTGGAGCTGCTTGGACACTTCGAGCAATTCATTGACGCGCGGGGTGTCTTTCTTCTGCTCACCCTGCTTGGCTTTATCGCCTTGATTCGGATCGTTTTGTGCCAAGGCTGGAGCGGCGGCAAAGGTGAAGGCGAGGCAAGCGATCGACACGGCTTTGGCAAGGCGGAACGACATGATAGCGGGTGATCCGGATTTCGGCTGCTGTTGGCGAACAGCGTGCGACTTGAATTGACAGGAGCTCACGTTGCATCGGAATCCCGCCCGCAATGGGGCTGTTTTCCAACGCTTCCAAGCTTTCCGCCTTTTTTGGGATTTGTCCAGCACATCCGGTAGGTTAGTGCCGACGTTTCGAGACGAAATGAGCGCGTATGCCGCAGTGCGGTGATGTGTGTTCTTTGCAATAGAGAAAGATGAAGCGTTTTCCATCATGCATGAACACTCGTTAATCCGCGCAGTCCCCGCGCTCCTGTTTTTCGCTGTCGTGTCGGTGCTGGTCTTCGTCGCCTGGTGGTGGCTTGGACGCGCGGTGCCGATGCCTGCTGGCGCGGCCCTTGGTGAGAAGCTGCAATGCGTGTCCTACGCGCCGTTCCGGGGCGAGCAGTCGCCGCTCACCGCATCGACCTTCATCCCCGCCGCGCAGATCGAGGATGACCTGACCCGGCTCAAGCAACTGACCGATTGCATCCGCACCTATTCGACCGAGCATGGCCTCGATCAGGTGCCGGCCATCGCCCAGAAGGTTGGGCTGCGGGTGATCCAGGGGTTGTGGCTGTCGAGCCAGCCGCAGAAGAACCGCCAGCAGGTCGAGAGCGTGGTGGCTCTGGCCAAAAAATTCCCGGACGTGATCCAGTCGGTCGTGGTCGGCAATGAAGTGCTGCTGCGCGGCGAGCTATCGGGACCCGACGTTGCCGCCTTCATCCGCGAGGTGAAGGGGCAGGTATCGATGCCGGTTACTTATGCCGACGTGTGGGAATTCTGGCTGCGCCACCGCGAGGTCTATGACGCGGTCGACTTCATCACCATTCACATCCTGCCGTACTGGGAAGACTACCCGATCCCGGCCAAGGACGCCGCCGCCCATGTCGAGGCGATCCGCGAGAAGATGGCGGCGGCCTTTCCCGGCAAGGAAATCCTGATCGGCGAGACCGGCTGGCCGAGCCAGGGCCGGATGCGCGAAGGCGCCTTGCCATCGCTGGTCAACGAAGCGCTGATCCTTCAGGAGATTCTCGCCATCGCCAAACAGCGCGGCTACCGCGTCAATGTGATCGAGGCCTTCGACCAGCCCTGGAAGCGGCGGCTGGAAGGCACGGTCGGCGGCTATTGGGGCCTGTTCGACGATGCAACCCGCGAGCCGAAATTCCAGTGGGGCGCGCCCGTTTCCAATCATCCGCGCTGGCTGTCGCAGGCCGGCATCGGCATTGCCTTTGTGGCGGTGATCTTTGCCGCCGCGGCCTGGAGCCGCCGTCCCGACGGTGTGTCGTCCAGGAGTGCGTGGCTGGCGGTGGCGGTGATCGCGCTGGCCGGCGGCACCATGCTGGGTCTGGCGGTTGAAAAGGCCGTCTATGAAAGTCTCGGCCTTGGCGGCTGGCTGCGTTCCGTCGCGCTGGTCGCCTTGGCGGCCTTCGTGCCTTTGGCTGCTGCGGGTACGGTGATGCGCGGCGCCGTCGTGCCGTCCTTTGCGCAGGCGCTGACGCGTGGCCGCATGGCGGCGGCGTCATCGCGGCTCGACGGCCTGACCGGATGGCTGATTGCCGGCGTGACCGTTCTCGCCATTCAGGTGGCGCTCGGCCTCGTCTTTGATCCGCGCTATCGCGACTTCACCTATGCGCCGCTGACGGCGGCGATCGTGCCGGTCGCGGTGCTGGCGCTGGTCAGCCGCTGGGGACAGCGCGGGCTTGCCGAAATCGTCGCCGGCTGCACGCTGCTCGTTTCGGCAATCTACATTTTCTTCAATGAGAGCTACGCCAACTGGCAGTCGCTGTGGTTCTGCGCCTTGCTGGCAGTACTCGCGGTCAGTCTTCTTCTGCGCCGGCCGGCGCCGGTCGCGCAAAGCTCATGACCAGAATGGCGAGAGCGAGACCCGACAAGCCGGCATTGTAAAGCACGATGCCGGCGGCGCCTGAGGCCAGCGCGATCGCGAACAACACCAGCGACGGCCGCATGAGGTTGAGGAGCGCCGCCACCAGCGCCACCCAGCCGAACACCGAATTGTTGAACAGTGCCATCAAGGCCTGACGCGATGAGCACAGCCAGGTGTTGGCGCCGGCCTGGCACGACAAGCCGACGCTCGTCAGTTCGATCGCCATGTAACGCATATACAATGCGTAACCGAGAGCGAGGAAGCCGAGCGTGATCAGCCAGCAGGTCTGCGCGGCGGTCGGGCGAAAGAGCGGTCGGGTGTTCATGTCACCTCTATGCCGGGGATGACGCGGGCGGGCAATTGCTTCGTCGTCACACGCTTTGGTCGTTACGCTTTCGTGGTGACGACCTTAAGGCTGGCGCATGGCCAGCCGCTGGCCCTCAAACGGGGCGGGCTGGCAGGCCGGCCCTGACACCGCAAAGAGCGCGGCGCAGATCTTGCCGGCCTCAGCCGCATTGGACAGCGGGCCAACCACCAGCCGCAGCTCGATCTGGCCACGGCCATTGTCGCGCACGCCGATGACAGGACGCAGGCCCTCGATCAGCGAGCCATGGTCGCGGCGGATCTGATGCCAGACGATGCGGAGCGCTGCCATTGTCGGCGCCCCGCCCAGATCGATGCCGAATTCGGTCCCGCTGGGGCTCACCGGGACGGTCTCGGTCGCCGGCTGGTCGCGGTGCATCCGCGTGGCGGCAATGGTGGCGACCGGCGCGCTCGGCTGCGGTGGCGGCGCAATCACCGGGGCGATGTCGGGCGAGGGCGACAGCGGGAAAAGCTGTTCGGCCGAGGCGGTGTGCGACGCGGGCGCGGACGTCTGCTGGCCGATCGAGCCGGTGGTGACCGCCTCCTCATAATTGCGCTCCAGCATGGCGATCCGGGCCAGAAGCTGGTCCCGGTCCTCGGACAGATGCCGTAAGGCCTCGGTCACCTGCCGCGTGTCGATCGAGGGCGCGCGTTCCTCATGCGCCCCAATCTGCGCAACGGTCTGCCCGATGCCGCGGTCGGGATGAGCGGCGGCGACCTCTGTCCCGGTCACGGTGCCGAAGGCCGAGGCAATGCGGCTCTGGCCGACCTTGGTCTGCGCCGCAAAGGCCGTCAGCAGCATCGCAACGATGGCCGCGCAGCCCCATACCGCCGGCCGGACCATCTCACGCATGTCCATGCGCTCGCCCAGAAGGTCGGCGCGCAAGTCGGCAGGGGCGCGCCGGGACGCGAACCGTGGCATCGTATGGTCACGAATCATAGTCAGCGATGGTAGCAGGAACCGGTATTCTCAGCCGTGATTCAAACGCGCGCTGCCGGCTTTTCCGCGCCTTTCCGCTCGGTTAAGAGGCGCCTCCGAGGCTAACGCTTTTCAGATCAGGAACGGACCCTATGGCGGAACGGACATGTCTTGCAGTCGTGCTTGCAGCGGGCGAGGGCACGCGGATGCGCTCATCGCAACCCAAGGTGCTGCATGCGATCGGCGGTGAGACGCTGCTCAGCCACGTCCTGCGCGCGGTCGGCGAGGCCGGCGCAACGGCCTGCGCCGTGGTCGTCGGCCCGGATCATGATGCCGTTGCCGCCGAGGCCATCCGCGTCATTCCGCAAGCGAAGACCGCGCGGCAGATGCAGCGGCTTGGCACGGCGCATGCGGTGCTTGCCGCCCGCGCCGAGATCGAAAAGGGCTTCGACGATATCCTGATCGTATTCGCGGACACGCCGCTGATCCGCAAGGAGACCTTGCAGCGCCTGCGCGACGCCTTGAAGGACGGGGCGGCGGTCGCTGTCGCCGGTTTCTCGCCGGCCGATCCGACCGGCTATGGCCGGCTGATCGTCAAGGACGGCCAGTTGGTCGCGATCCGGGAGCATAATGATGCGACCGAAGTGGAGCGGGCGATCGGGCTGTGCAACGGCGGCCTGATGGCGCTCGATGGCCGGCAGGCGCTGGCTCTCCTGGATCGCATCGATGACAGCAATGCCAAGAAGGAATTCTACCTGACCGATGCGGTGGCGCTGGCCACCAAGTCCGGTCTGCGCGCGGTGGCCGTAGAAGTCGACGAGGACGACGTGCGCGGCATCAACACCAAGGCGCAGCTGGCTGAAGCCGAAACGGTGTTGCAGCAGCGGCTTCGCAAGGCCGCGCTGGAAGCCGGCGTCACCATGATCGCGCCGGAGACGGTGTTTCTGTCCGCCGATACCACATTCGGCCGCGACGTGACGATCGAGCCCTATGTGATTTTCGGGCCGGGCGTGACGGTGGAATCCAATGCCGTCATCCATGCCTTCTCACATCTCGCCGGCGCCCATGTCGGCGAGGGCGCGTCGATCGGTCCTTACGGACGGCTGCGACCGGGCGCCCGCATCGGCAAGAAAGCGCGCATCGGTAATTTCGTCGAGGTGAAGGAAGCCGTGCTGGAGGATGGCGCCAAGGCCAATCACCTGTCCTATATCGGCGATGGCCGCGTGGGTGAGGGCGCCAATATCGGCGCCGGTACCATCTTCTGCAATTACGACGGCACCAGGAAACAGCGCACCGATGTCGGCAACGGGGCCTTTGTCGGCTCCAACTCGGCGCTGGTCGCCCCGGTCAAAATTGGCGACGGCGCTTATGTCGGATCTGGCTCGGTCATTACCGAAGACGTGCCGCCGGATTCGCTGGCGCTCGGCCGGGTTCGACAGGTTGTTAAGGAAGGCTGGGTTTCCCGCCTGCGCAGCCTGAAGACGGTAAGCAAAAAAGAACCGGGTTGAGCTTAGCTTCGCGCGCTCAGGTCCTATCTGTCACACGCGGAAACGGTTTTTGATTTCCGATCATCACGAGATGCCGGTCTAACGAGCGCGTTGGACGGGCGGCGGGGAAAAAGCACGCATGTGCGGAATTGTTGGAATTTTGGGGCAGGAGGCTGTTGCCGGCCCGCTCGTCGATTCGTTGAAGCGTCTTGAATATCGCGGCTACGATTCAGCCGGCATCGCGACGGTCGAGAACGGTCACCTCGAGCGCCGCCGGGCCGAAGGCAAGCTCAAGAACCTGCAGGAGCGCCTCACGCGCGAGCCGCTATCCGGTCGCACCGGCATCGGTCACACGCGCTGGGCGACCCATGGCAAGCCGACCGAGAATAATGCGCATCCGCATGCAACCGAGCGGCTGGCCGTCGTCCATAACGGCATTATCGAAAATTATCGCGAGTTGCGCGACGAGCTGGAAAAGCAGGGCGCGACCTTCAAGACCGAGACCGATACCGAAGTCGTTGCTCACCTGGTGACGGTGGAAATGGACAATGGCCGCTCGCCGGTCGAGGCGGTGCGCGCGGCATTGCCGCGTCTGCGTGGCGCTTTCGCCCTGGCCTTCATCTTTGCCGGCGAAGACGATCTGATGATCGGCGCGCGCAAAGGCTCGCCGCTTGCGATCGGTCATGGCAATGGTGAAATGTATCTTGGCTCGGATGCCATCGCGCTCGCGCCTTTCACCGATTCTATCTCGTATCTCGACGAGGGCGACTGGACCGTCGTCACTCGCAAGGGCGTGCAGATCTTCGATGCTGCCGGCAATGCGGTGAAGCGGCCGGTGGTGAAGACCAGTTCGTCGGCCTTCCTGCTCGACAAGGGCAACCATCGTCATTTCATGGCGAAGGAAATTCACGAACAGCCGGAAGTCGTCGCCCATACGCTGTCGCACTATATTGAGATGGCGACCGAGCGCGTGGTGTTGCCGGGCAAGCTGCCGTTCGACTGGAAGACAATCGAACGCGTTTCGATCTCGGCTTGCGGCACGGCTTATTATGCCGGGCTCGTCGCCAAATACTGGTTCGAGCGCTATGCGCGGCTGCCGGTGGAAATCGATGTCGCGTCCGAATTCCGTTATCGCGAAGCGCCGATGCGCAAGGGCGACCTCGCTTTGTTCGTCTCGCAATCGGGCGAGACGGCCGACACGCTGGCGTCGCTGCGTTACGCCAAGGAGCAGGGCCAGCATGTGATGGCGGTGGTCAATGTGCAGACCTCCACTATTGCCCGCGAGAGCGACATCATCATGCCGACACTCGCCGGTCCTGAAATCGGCGTCGCCTCGACCAAGGCTTTCACCTGTCAGCTGTCGGTGCTGGCCTGTATCGCCATTGCGGCGGGCCGGGCGCGCGGCACCATCAGCGCCGCCGAGGAGCGCGAGCTGGTTCACGCGCTGATCGAAGTGCCGCGCCATATGAATGATACGCTGGCGCTCGAAGGCGATGTCGAGGCACTGGCGCGCGATCTCGGCAAGAGCAAGGACGTGCTCTATCTCGGCCGCGGCACCAGCTATCCACTGGCGCTGGAAGGCGCGCTGAAGCTGAAGGAAATCTCCTATATCCACGCCGAAGGCTATGCTGCGGGCGAACTCAAACACGGGCCGATCGCGCTGATCGACGAGACCATGCCGGTGATCGTGACGGCGCCGTTCGATCAGGTGTTCGAGAAGACCGTCTCCAACATGCAGGAGGTGGCGGCGCGGGGCGGGCGCATCATCCTGCTGACCGATGCCAAGGGTGCGGCGGCGGCGACCATGCCGGGCGTCACCATCATCACCCTGCCGGACATGCCGTCTTCGATCACGCCGCTGATCTACGCGCTGCCGGTCCAACTGCTGGCCTATCACACGGCCGTGGCCTTGGGCACCGACATCGACCAGCCCAGGAACCTTGCCAAGTCGGTCACCGTGGAATAGCTCACGGCGGTATTCGGGCCTGTAGATTGTAAGTTCTACGCGCCTTACAGTCCGCCCTTGCAATCCGCCCACGGCGTGCGCGTGACGCCCGCGTCATAGTGATTGAAAAGACCGATGACCGAGCCGCTGCCGCCTGAGGATATCGTCGAGAACGACCTGCCGCCGAGCGGTTTGGGCGCGCGCTTGCGCAATTATTTCCTCACCGGGCTCGTCGTTGCGGGGCCGGTGGCGGTCACCGCCTGGCTGATTACCGCCTTCGTCACCTGGGTGGATAACTGGGTGCGACCGCTGATCCCCGAGGCCTATCGCCCGGAGACGTATCTGCCGTGGCAGATCCCGGGTTCGGGGCTCGTGATTGCCCTCGTCGCGCTGACGCTGCTCGGTTTCCTCACCGCCAATCTTGTCGGCCGCACGCTGGTTCAGCTGGGGGATAAACTGATCGACCGGATGCCGATCGTGCGTCCGATCTATAAGACCATCAAGCAGGTGTTCCAGATGCTGTTCTCGAAATCGGGAACGAGCTTCCGGAAAGTCGGCCTCGTCGAATTCCCGTCGCCGGGCATGTGGTCGCTGGTGTTTCTGTCACAGCCGCCGAGCCATGATGTCGCCAGCCGGCTGCCGGGCGAGGGCGATCAGATCTCGGTGTTTCTGCCCTGGACGCCGAACCCGACCACCGGGTTTTTCTTCTACGTGCCGCGCAGCAAGATCATCGACCTCGACATTCCGGTCGAGGCGGCCGCGACGCTGATCATGTCCGCCGGCATGATCCAGCCCGGTGCGCATAGCGAGAGCACAAATGGCATGCCGGCCATGGCAGCGGCTGCGCGCGCGGCGCAGATTGCAACGCAGGCGCATCAGAAGGAACCCGTCAAGGAGATGTAAATTGCTCTCTGCCTAGGATGGGAGGCGTCGCTGACTTCCGGCGCGACCTGTCCGAGCGGGGATAAAAGCAATGAATTTTTCCGAGGCGATCCAGTCCGGGTTCAATAATTATGCCCGTATCAGCGGCCGGGCATCACGCTCGGCTTTCTGGTACTGGGTCCTGTTCGTCTGGCTGGGAGGATTTGGCGCCGGCATCGTCGATATGGCGATGTTCGGATATGACTCGATCTATCCGTTCAGCTCGATCTTCACATTGGCCACGATCATTCCGAACCTGACAGTCTCCGTCCGGCGACTGCACGACACCGGCCGTACCGGGTGGTGGTTGCTGATATGGTTCATCCCCATCATCGGCTTTATCATCCTTCTGATCTGGTTCATCCAGCAGGGCGAGCCCGGTGCGAATGAATATGGCCCGGATCCCTTGGATGGCGTGCTCGCGCCTATCCGGCCTTGATCAGGCGGATCGCGTCGTCGCGCTCGAACAGATAGAGCAGATACAACAACGCTTTGCCGCGTTCGCTGGCGAGCATGGGATCGCGCGCGAGGATCAGCTGCGCATCATCGCGGGCAGCGGCGAGTAGATGGCTATGCGCATCCGGCAACGCGATGCGAAAGGCCGGCATGCCGCTTTGCCGCGTGCCGAGGACATCGCCTTCGCCGCGTAGTTTGAGATCTTCCTCGGCGATGCGGAAGCCGTCTTCGGTGTCGCGCATGACCGCGAGCCGCGCCTTGGCGATCTCTCCAAGCGGCGCACGGTACAGCAGCAAGCAGGTGGACTTGCCGCTGCCGCGTCCGATACGGCCGCGCAGCTGATGCAACTGGGCAAGGCCGAAGCGCTCGGCATGTTCGATCACCATCACGGTCGCTTCCGGCACATCGACGCCGACCTCGATCACCGTTGTTGAAACGAGCAGCCGCGTTTCACCCGTCGCAAAGCGCCGCATCGCTTCGTCCTTGTCGGCGCCGCGCATCTTGCCATGCACGATATCGGTGATGTCGCCGAAGCGCTTGTGCAAGGCCTTGAAGCGATCTTCGGCAGCGGCGGGATCGACATGCTCGGACTCCTCCACCAGCGGGCAGACCCAGTAAACGCGTTGCCAGTTATCGAGCGCGCGCCCGACCGCTTCCACCACATCGTTCATGCGTTCGAGTGCGATGGTGCGGGTATCGATCGGTTGGCGGCCGGCCGGCTTTTCCCGCAATTCGGAAATGTCCATGTCGCCGAAATAAGTCAGCACCAATGTGCGCGGGATCGGCGTTGCCGTTGTCACCAGCATGTTGACAGCTTCGCCTTTGCTGGCCAGCGCAAGACGCTGATGCACGCCGAAGCGATGCTGTTCGTCGATGATGGCGAGCGCCAGATCGCGGAAGATCACCTCGTCCTGAAACAGCGCATGGGTGCCGACGAGAATGTCGATCTCGCCCTTGGCAAGCCGCGCCAGTCTCTCGTCGCGGTCCTTGCCGCGCTCGCGGCCGGTCAGGATCTCGGCGCGGACGCCGGCGGCTTCGGCCAGCGGCGCGATGGTCTTGAAATGCTGGCGCGCCAGAATCTCGGTCGGCGCCATCAGCGCCGCCTGACGCTTGGTTTCGATCACGGCTGCGGCTGCCAGCAATGCGACCACCGTCTTGCCGGAGCCGACATCGCCCTGCAGCAGGCGGATCATCCGCTCGGGCTTGGCGAGATCGGCGACAATGGCATCGACCGCGCGATGCTGGGAGAGCGTCAGCGAATAGGGCAAAGCGGCGACGATCGCCCGCCGCACATGGCCATCGCCGGCATGGACGCGGCCGCCCTGCCGCTTGTTGCCGGCCCGGACCAGAACCAGCGCCAGCTGGCTGGCCAGGAACTCGTCATAGGCGAGGCGGCAGCGGGCGGGACTGTCCGGTTCCAGATCGGCGAGGCTCGAGGGGCGGTGGAGGGTCTCGAGCGCCTCGGTGAAGCCCGGGAAGGTGTTGCGCCGCTGCCAAGCCTCGTCCTGCCAGTCCGGCACCTGCGGAACCTTGGCCAGCGCGCCAAGCATCGCCTTGCCGATCATGGCTTCCGACAGCCCCTCGGTCATCGGATAAACCGGCTCGATCGGCGGCAGCAGCGCCAGACCCTTCTCATCGACCACGCGATCCGGATGCACCATCTGCAGCATGCCGTCATAGAAGGCGGTGCTGCCGGAAACGTAGCGGGTCTCGCCGACCGGCAGGAGCTTTTCCAGATAGTCGGGGCGGGCGCGGAAATAGGTCAGCACCAGATCGCCGGTGTCGTCGCTGACATGGATCAGATGCGGCGCGCGGCTGCGACCGGGCGGGGCCGGGCGGTGGTAGTCGACCTTGACCTCGACCGTCACCACGCTGCCGGGCTGGACATCGCGCAGTTTCGGCCGGGCCCGGCGGTCGATCGCGCCGGTCGGCATGTGAAAAAGCAGATCAATCAGGCGCGGCTCGTCGCTCCGCCCGAGCAGGCGGCGATACAGCTTCTCCACCTTCGGGCCGATGCCCGGCAAGGACGTGATCGATGCAAAAAACGGGTGGAGCAGGGGTGGCCGCATGTTCCTACGCATAGCGCGGAAACGAACGGGCTGACAGACGTTGCCGATGGACTTATATCAGCCGGCCCGGCCCCGTCCGGGCTTTTGGCGTTGCGGAGCAAGCATGACCGGTACCTCACGATCGAGCGCGGATTTGAGCGAGCGGCAGCGGCGGCTGCTGTTTCGGTCGTGGCATCGCGGGATCAGGGAAACTGATCTGCTGCTCGGGCGTTTCGCCGACGCCCATATCGCCGATATGAGCGACAGCGACCTCGATGATTACGAACGGCTCCTCGACGTGCCAGACCACGACATCTACGGCTGGGTGACCGGCGAAATCGCCATTCCACCGGCCGACCATTCCGCCTTGCTGGACCGCATCCGCGCCTTCCACGCCGCCGGCGAAGGGCTGCGTTGATGGATCAGGCGACGATGATCAAGGGGCCGGCGGAACTGCTGCGGCCGCGCAAACCGCTGACGCTCGCCAATGTCGCCGATGGCGCAGAAGGTCTCGTCGTCAGCGATCTCGCCCGCGCGATCGCCGCGCGTCCGCATGCACCGGCGGTCAGCCTTCTGGTGGTGTGCCGTGACACCGCGCGGATGACGGCGCTGGGCCGTGGCCTTTCGTTTTTTGCACCTGACATCGAGCGGCTGGAATTTCCCGCTTGGGATTGTTTGCCCTATGACCGCGTGTCGCCGCATGCCGCTGTGCTGGCGCAGCGGATGACGACGCTGTCGCGTCTTGCCAATGTCGAGGCGCGCGACAAGCCATCGGTCGTGCTGACCACCGTCAATGCCATCCTGCAGCGCGTGCCGGCCCGCTCGGCGGTGGCCGGACAGTCGCTGTCGGCTGCGCCCGGCAACGTGCTGCCGATGGAGCGCGTCGCCAGCTGGCTTGAACTCAACGGCTATACGCGGGCCTCGACGGTCCGCGAGCCCGGCGATTACGCGCAGCGCGGCGGCATTCTCGATCTCTATGCGCCGGGCATGGACGCGCCGGTGCGGCTCGATTTCTTTGGCGACCAGCTGGAAACGATCCGCTCATTCGATCCGGAGACACAGCGCACGCAATTCGATATTCGCGCGCTCGATCTGGTGCCGGTGTCCGAGTTTCAACTCACCACGGAATCGATCCGGCGTTTTCGTCTTGGCTATGTCGAAGCCTTCGGTGCCGCGACCCGCGACGATCTTCTTTATGAATCCGTGAGCGAAGGCCGCCGCTATCCCGGCATGGAGCATTGGCTTCCGCTCTTTCACGAGCGCCTCGATACGCTGTTCGATTATCTCGACAATACGCCGGTGATGGTCGAGCCGCTGGTCGAGGAAGCAGCCGGCGAGCGCGTCAAGCTGATCAATGATTACTACGATGCGCGCCACAACGTGCCGCCCGGAGCCGGCGGCGTGCCGTACAAGCCGCTGCCGCCGCAACGCCTTTACATGACGCAGGAGGAATGGCGCGATCGCCTGGAGCGATCGAAGCTGGCACGGCTGACGCCGTTCGCCGTTCCTGACCACGATAATGCGGTGGTCGATATCGGCACGCGGCAGGGCTACAACTTTTCCGCCGAGCGTGCCGAACGCGCCGAGAAGGAAAGCAACCTGTTCGACGCTGTCACGCAGCATGTCGCTGGACTGCAGCGTGACAAGAAGAACGTCATCATTGCGCTGTGGAGTGAAGGCGCCCGCGCGCGCATGAGTCATCTGCTGCGCGATCACGGCATTCCCAACCTGACCGACGTGAAGACCTGGCAGGAGGCTTTGGCCCGTCCGAAGACCGAAGTTTCACTGGCGGTATTCGGTCTTGAAGCCGGCTTTGAGACCGATCGCGTCGCCGTCATCAGCGAGCAGGATATTCTTGGCGACCGCATGGTGCGGCCGCGTCGCGCATCCAAGCGCGCGGAAAACTTCATCTCGGAGGCGACCAGCCTGCATGCCGGCGACCTCGTCGTGCATGCCGATCACGGCATTGGCCGCTTCATCGGCCTGTCGACCATCGAAGCCGCCGGTGCGCCGCATGATTGTCTTGAGCTGCATTATCACGGCGGCGACAAGCTTTATCTGCCGGTCGAGAATATCGATCTGTTGTCGCGCTATGGCTCCGAAGATCTCGAAGTCGAACTCGACAGGCTAGGGGGCACCGCCTGGCAGACGCGCAAGGCGCGGATGAAGAACCGCATCCGCGAGATCGCGCACGAGCTGATGAAGGTCGCGGCCGAGCGCAAATTGCGCGAAGCGCCCAAGCTGACCGTGCCGGCCGGCGCCTATGACGAATTCTGCGCCGGCTTTCCCTATGAGGAAACCGAAGACCAGCAGAATGCCATCGATGCGGCGCTTGAGGATCTTGCCTCCGGCCGGCCGATGGACCGGCTAGTTTGCGGCGACGTCGGCTTCGGCAAGACCGAAGTGGCGTTGCGCGCGGCTTTCGTTGCGGCGATGGCCGGCAAACAGGTCGCCGTGGTGGTGC
>Ga0164243_10003835_pt1 | contig 23871 bp, 25 predicted proteins | sample OricompcompostOP_FD_108781 | JGI IMG/M metagenome (GOLD analysis project Ga0164243, IMG submission 108781) | Organic Plus compost microbial communities from Emeryville, California, USA - Original compost - Organic plus compost (OP) | ecosystem: Engineered > Solid waste > Mixed feedstock >...
ACATCATCGAGAAGTACAAGGTGACGATCTTCTACACCGCCCCCACCGCAATCCGGTCGTTCATGAAGCAGGGCCGAGACATCCCGGACGCCCGCGACCTCTCCTCGCTGCGGATCCTCGGCTCGGTGGGCGAGCCGATCAACCCCGAGGCCTACGTCTGGTACCGCGAAGTCATCGGCGGTGGTCGTACGCCCGTCGTCGACACCTGGTGGCAGACCGAGACCGGCGCAATCATGATCAGTCCGCTGCCTGGAGTCACCGCCGGCAAGCCGGGTTCGGCGATGACCGCCCTGCCCGGTGTGGGCGCCGATGTGGTCGACGACGAAGGCAACTCGGTGCCCAACGGCTCCGGCGGCTACCTCGTGCTCACCAAGCCGTGGCCGGCGATGCTGCGTACCATCTGGGGCGACGACGATCGCTATGTCTCGACCTACTGGGCCCGCTTCAAGGACGCCAACAACGGACGCGGCTACTACTTCGCCGGCGATGGCGCGAAGAAGGACGAGGACGGCGACCTGTGGGTGCTGGGCCGGGTCGACGACGTCATGAACGTCTCCGGTCACCGGCTCTCCACGACCGAGATCGAGTCGGCGCTGGTCTCCCACCCCTACGTCGCCGAAGCGGCCGTGGTGGGTGCCACCGACCCCGACACCGGACAGGCGGTGGTCGCCTACGTGATCCTGCGCGAGGATGCCGAGCAGAGCGAGACCACGGTCAAGGAGCTCTCCGACCACGTCCGCAAGGAGATCGGCCCGATCGCGAAACCGCGGCAGATCATGATCGTCCCCGAGCTGCCCAAGACCCGCTCCGGGAAGATCATGCGACGGCTGCTCCGCGACGTCGCCGAGAAGCGCGAGGTCGGCGACACGACGACGCTGGCGGACTCCGGGATCATGGAGTTGATCTCGGCGGGCCAGGCTCAGTCCACCGAGGACTGACCGCCGAGCCGGCGCTCGTGCCGGCTCCCAGACCGCCGAGTCGGCGCTTATGCCCTGCATAAGCGCCGACTCGGCGTTTGCGGGCGTTTGTGGGCCGGTAGGCTTGCTCCTGGTGCGCCGGGAAGTCTGGTCGGCAAGACGTACGCCGACCCCGAAAGGCCCCAGCGATGACGACTCCCGCCCGCCGCCGACTCTTCACGCGCGGCTCCTGGCTGGAGAGTTCACGGGTCGCGGATGTGCTACGCGCCGAGACCACCGGCGGCGTGCTGCTCATCGCGGGTGCCGTGGTGGCCATCGCCTGGGCCAACACGCCGTGGAGCTCGGCGTACGAGCGGCTGCGTGACTGGCAGGTCGGGCCCGGATCGCTCCACCTGCACCTCTCCCTCGGCGCCTGGGCCGCCGACGGCCTCCTGGCGATCTTCTTCTTCGTCGCCGGGCTGGAGCTCAAGCGCGAGTTCGTCGCCGGCGACCTGCGCGATCCGCACCGGGCGGCCCTGCCGGTGGCGGCAGCAGTGGGCGGGATGGCCGTGCCCGCGGTCATCTACACGATCGTCAACGCGGTCTCGGCGAGGGGCGCGCCGATCGGCTGGGCGATCCCGACCGCCACCGACATCGCCTTCGCGGTGGCGATCCTCGCGGTCATCAGCACCCACCTGCCAAGCGGTCTGCGGACCTTCCTGCTCACCCTGGCCGTCGTTGACGACCTGCTCGCGATCACGATCATCGCGATCTTCTACACCAGCGACCTCCAGTTGGCCTGGCTACTGCTGGCGCTGGCTCCGGTCGCGGCCTTCGCGACCCTGGTGCAACACCGGGTCTACACCCCGTTCCTGCTGGTGCCGCTGGCGCTTGTGAGCTGGGCCCTGGTGCATGCCAGCGGCGTGCACGCGACGGTGGCCGGCGTACTCCTCGCCTTCACGGTCCCGGTACGCCGCCGCGACGGTGGCCCCGGCCGCGGGCTGGCACAGCACCTGGAGCATCTGCTCAGGCCGGTCTCGGCGGGGGTAGCCGTCCCGATTTTCGCATTCTTCGCTGCCGGGGTGACCGTCGGTGGCTGGCACGGCATCGGCCGTGCACTGGAGGACCCGGTCACCCTCGGCGTACTTCTCGGACTGGTCCTCGGCAAGACCATCGGCATCGCTGGCTCGACCTGGCTGCTGGCCACCTTCACCCGTGCCGATCTCGATGACGAACTCTCCTGGTGGGACGTGCTGGGTATGGCGATGCTGGCCGGGATCGGCTTCACCGTCTCGCTGCTGATCGGCGAGCTCGCCTTCGGGAGCGCCTCCGTCCACGACGCCCACGTCAAGGTCGGGGTGTTGGTCGGCTCGGTGGTCGCGGCCCTACTGGCCGCCGTCGTGCTGCGGACCCGCAACCGGATCTACCGCCTCATCGAGGCCAAGGAGACCCTCGACGTCGACCGCGACGGCATTCCGGACATCTTCGACACAGAGTGGGATAGGTAAGGTCTGCAGCGGTAACCGGACACTCACCCGACGACGAAGGACACTCATGCCCGATTTCGTGAAAGCCCCCCAGGACGACGACCCGACGATCGGGCGCCTGGTCGCGGACGCGAGCCGGGATATCTCCGCCCTGGTCTCCAAGGAGATCCAGCTCGCGAAGTCGGAACTCAAGGTGAGCATCACCAACGGCGGGATCGGCGCCGTCCTCTTCGCGGCTGCCGGATTCTTCGCCGTGCTCGCGATCATCATGCTCTCGGTGGCGATCGCCTACTTCATCCACTGGGCGGGCCTGGGCCTGCACTGGTCCTTCCTGATCGTCTTCGGCGGCTACCTCCTCCTCGCCGGCCTCCTCGTCTTCGTCGGCATCCGGAAGGTCAAGAAGGTCAAGGCCCCCGAGCGCGCGATCGCCCAGGGCAAAGAGATCCCCAAGGCGCTCAAGGGCAAGGGCTGACGACGGCCGAGTTGCCCCTCCCGCCCGCCGAGTTGCCCTAGCCTCGGGCCAGTTTTCATCCACAGGTACGTCGCCGTGCAAGCCTTTCCACAGACGCTGGCTCCCACCTGACGCCCGGCGTCGTCGCTGGCCCAACCTCGAGGCATGACCGCACTCACTCAAGATCGCCTCCAATCGCCACTGCCGGACAGGCCGTTCCTCGCGGCGGAGCTCAGCGCGCTCGGGCTCTCCCGGGTTCTTCTGCGTGAGCAGATCGCTCTCGGAGCGGTGCGCACGCCATATCTCGGTGTCTACATCCCCTCGCACCTGCCCGACGACCGCGACGTCCGGATCAGGGCGATCGCCATGGTCACGACCGAGCATCACGTCATCTGCGACAGGTCCGCGGGGTGGGTGCACGGTGTCGATACCTATGCCCTCGCAGAGACACAGGTCGTCCCCGAAGTCGAGACCTGCGCGCTTCGCGGTCACAGGACGACCCGGGTCCGCGGCGTCGACGGCAGGACACGCGACCTCTCTCCCGGCGACGTCATGATGGTCGCCGGGGTCAGGGTGACGACGCCGCTGCGGACCGCGCTCGATCTGGGCTGCAACCTCCGGCGCCGTGAGGCCATGGCAGCGCTCAACGAGTTCGCTCGCCTCCACGGCGTGAGTACCACGATGCTCCGCGCCGCGCTGCCACGGTTCCGAGGTCGACGGGGCGTCGTACAACTCCGCGAGCTCGTGCCACTCGTCGACGGGCGCATCGAGTCTCACCGCGAATCATGGGTGTGGCTCGAGCTTCACCAGCACGGGCTGCCGATGCCGACGCCACAACACTGGATCGTGATCGACGAGATCCCCACCTACCGCCTGGACTTCGCGTGGATCTCGGCCAAGGCGTGCGTCGAGTACGACGGCGTCGACTTCCACGAGAAGACCGAGGCCCAGCGACAGCAAGACCGCCAGCGGCGGCAGTGGCTCCGGGATCACGGCTGGACGGTCATCGTCGTACGGCTCGGCGACTTCTCCGGCGACGCGCTCGATCGCTGGATCGGCGAGGTCCGCGAGGCGCTCCGCCCGACGTATTCCACTCGCCGCTTCTGACCACCCGCCGACTTGCCCCTCATCCGCGCCGACTTGCCCCTCATCCGCGTCGACTTGCCAGTTCTCTCGCCCGGACAGGCAACTCAGCCGCCACGACAGGCAATTCGAACGACACGACGGGCAAGTCGACCACCACGAGCGGCAACTCGACCACCACCACAGGCAACTCGACCCGGTCAGCCCGCGCAAGCTCCCGTGGAGACGGCGGTGGTGCGGCCGGTCGCTTGGTGGGCGAGGTCGTCGACCTGGTCGGCGGTGAGGGCGTAGCCGGTGTCCTTGTCGGTGACCGAGGCGGCGAAGACGACGCCGTCGACCCGGCCGGCGGAGTCGACGATCGGGCCGCCCGAGTTGCCGGGGCGGATGAGTCCGCGCAAGGAGTAGACCTCGCGGATGACCGTCCCGGTGCCGTAGATGTCGGGCGAGCGAAGGCGCTGCTGGGCCCGGATCCGGCCTGCCTGGACGTCGAACGGCCCGTCCTCGGGGTAGCCGAGGATGGCCACGCCGTCACGCGGCTTCGCCTGGGTGTCGAAGCGGAGCGGAGTGAGGCCCTGGCTGTCGAACGCGAGGACGGCGACGTCGATGTCAGGGTTGTAGAGAACGACGGTGGCGTTCCGCTCCTCGCCGCCGACGAGAACGGTGGGGCGCTTGACGCCGGCCACGACGTGGGCGTTGGTCATCAGATAGTGCTGAGCGATGACGAAGCCGGAGCCCTCCACTCCTCGGCCACAGGAATTGGCGCCGCGGACCTTGACCACCGACTGGCCCGCGCGTACGACGTCGGGGTCGGTCAACAGCCGTCGCGGTCCAGGGCCGACGTTGACGATGCGCTCGGCGGCGAACGGCTCGAGGTAACGCGGGAAGAAGCTCGCGCCGACGACGTTGTTGAACGCCGAGAGCGCGCTACTCGCCTGGGCCGGCAGCGCCCGGTCCACCTTGCCGAGCAGGGTGGAGTTTCGCACCAACGTGGTGAGGCCGCCGATCTGGGAGCCCGAGACCGCCACCCCGAGCGCCCACGCCACGATCAGCACCGCCACGGCGCTCAGCACGGCGCCACCGCAGGCGTCGAGCAGTCGCGCCGGTTGCCAGGTGATCTTGTCGCGCATCCGCGCGCCGGCGTACTGCAGCAGCGCCTGGCCCAGCGTGGCAGCGAGGATCACGATGAAGAGCGCGCCGAGGGAGACCCAGACCGACGGCTCGGCATTGCCGAGTGCGGTCGGCGCGAGCCACACCCCGAAGAGGCCGCCGAGCAACAGCCCGGCGGTGGCGAAGGCCCCGGTGATGAAGCCCTGCCAGTAGCCCGACAGTGCGTAGGCGATGACGAGGACGACCAGGATCCAGTCGAGAAGGTTCACCGGTCCTCACCGCGTCGTTCGCTCCCCTGGAGCATGTAGTCGGGCAGCTCGACGATCGGCGCCTCAGGCAGATCGGTGATCCAACCCAGATAGCTGAAGAACCGGGCCACGATGCCGCCGGTGAAGCCCCACAAGATGACGTCCTTGTCCGGACCGATCAGGAAGCCGGGAAGGACCCAGTGCGTACGCGGCGAGCGAACTCGGATGCGATGGACCGGATCAACCAGCTCGCGGATCGGCGCGCGGTAGACGGCGTGCACCTCCTCCAGCGACTTCACCGAGACCGGGCTCACATCCCGCCACCACCCGACCACGGGAGTGACGCCGTGGTTGCTCGCCGGTAGCCACAGCTGCGGCAGATGACCGATGACCTCCACACCGGCGGGATCGAGGCCGGTCTCCTCCCAGGCCTCGCGGAGCGCCGCGTCGTCGACGGACTCACCCGGCTCGATCCTGCCGCCGGGGAACGACACCTGCCCGGGATGGGACCGCATCGTGTGAGAGCGCTCGGTGAGCAGCAGATCCGGCCCATCGGGACCCTCGCCGAACAGCATCAGCACCGCAGACTCCCGCGCTGTCTCGTCGGGCGGCACGAAGGCGGTGATCTCCTCGGCGGTGATCGTGGCGGCCGCCTCCACGACCGGCCGCAGCCAGTCGGGAAGACCGTCTGGGGCGTCGGGCGCGGCCGTCACAGGCTGGTCCCGAGCTTCGCCTCGACCAACTTCTTGACCTGCCCGGCCGAGGTCATTCCGCCCTTCTGTAGGAGCTCGACCGTGCCGTCGGCGGTCAACAGGTAGGTGGTCGGGAAGTTCGTGATCGAGAGTGGGCCGCCCTGAAGGTCACCGTCCGGGTCGGCCACCATCGGGAAGGTCACGCCACGGTGGATCGCCTGCCGCAACGCCACTCCTGGGATGGTGTCGAGGGCGTCGATGCCCAGGACCGGCACCGCAGCGCCGTACTTCGCATAGAACGCCTCCAGCGCCGGCATCTCCTTCCGGCACGGGTCGCAGGCCCCCTGGAAGAAGTTGACCAGCAGCGGGCCCTTCAGTGTCGAGAGGTCCACCTTCCGACCGCCGCCGAGGCAGGGCAGCGTGGTCGCGGGCAAGCCGCCCTTGGTCGTCTGCGACGTGGGACAGGCCTGCACCTTCGACTTCGCCTTCATGGTGACCATGTCCGGGGTGGCCACGTCGATCGTCGAGCCGTGCGGCGCGCTGACGACATTCTTGGCACTGCAGCCGGCGAGCGCGGCGCCGGCGACCAGCGCAGCGGCCGCCGCCGCGATGAGCAGGCGGCGCATCAGTTGCGTCCCTCCGTACGCACCAGCTTGGCCGCAACCTCGGGATCAGTGGGCCCAGCGCCGTACGACGGGCAGAGCGGCGCCACCGGGCAGGCCCCGCACGCGGGCCGCTGAGCGTGGCAGCGCCGGCGGCCGTGCCAGATCAAGTGATGACTCAGCATCGTCCAGTCACGCTTGGGGAACAGCGCACCCACCTCGTGCTCGACCTTGACCGGGTCGGTCTGCTCCGTCCAGCCGAACCGGCGAGCGAGCCGACCGAAATGGGTGTCGACGGTGATCCCCGGCAGGCCGAAGGCATTGCCGAGGACGACGTTGGCCGTCTTGCGGCCCACCCCGGGCAGTTTGACCAGTTGGTCGAGCGTGCGCGGCACCTCACCGTCGTACTCCTCCACCAGGCTGGCGCTGAGCCGGAGCAGGCTGTCGGTCTTCGCGCGGAAGAAGCCCAGCGGACCGACCAGCTTCTCCAGAACGTCCCGGTCGGCGGCCGCCATCGCCTTGGCGTCCGGATAGGCCGCGAAGATCGCCGGGCTGGCCAGGTTGACCCGCTTGTCGGTGGTCTGGGCCGACAACACCGTGACCACGAGGCACTCGAACGGGTTGGTGAAGTCGAGCTCCGCCTTGGCGTCGGGGTAGGTCTCTCCCAGGATGCGGTCGATCTTGCGAGCGCGACGGACCAGGCCAAGGTGAGTCTCTGTCGAGAAGCTCCGGGCGGCAGGCACGGGCCCAGGGTACGCGGGAGCGCCGACACCCCGCCCCCTCGGTGGCCGAGACCGAGACCGCCATCACGGGTGCTGGATTCGGACACGATCCGGCACGCGGAGGAGTCCCCCGTAACCCCTGTGAGAAATTCCACGGATAGGATTCACGTGACGCATCCCGCGGGAGCGGGGGATCCCAGGAGGAAGAGACCGCAATGGACAACGACGTACTTCGTCAAGCGCCGCTCTTCAGCGCTCTCGACGACGAGTCGATGCAGGCCCTCCACGCCTCGATGACCGAGACCAAGCTACGCCGTGGCGAGGTGCTCTTCCACGAGGGCGACGCCGGCGACAAGCTCTACGTCGTCCTCGACGGCAAGGTGAAGCTCGGCCGCACCTCGTCGGACGGCCGGGAGAACCTGCTCGCGATCCTCGGGCCGGGCCAGATGTTCGGCGAGCTGTCGCTCTTCGATCCCGGCCCACGCTCGGGGACGATCACCGCGGTGACCGACGCCAGCTTCGCATCCCTCTCCCACGAGGACCTCCTCAAGTGGCTCGAGGGTCGCCCGGGGGTCGCGCGTGGTCTGCTCGCCCAGCTCGCCGGCCGACTACGCAAGGCCAACGACGTCGTCGCCGACCTGGTCTTCTCCGATGTCCCCGGCCGCGTCGCCAAGGCGCTGCTCGACCTCGCCGATCGCTTCGGCCGGACGGCCGACGACGGCGTCCACGTGCACCACGACCTCACCCAGGAGGAGCTCGCCCAGCTGGTCGGCGCCTCCCGCGAGACGGTCAACAAGGCGCTCGCCGACTTCGCCTCCCGCGGTTGGCTCCGCCTCGAGCCGCGCTCGGTGGTCATCATGGACATCGAGCGCATGGCCCGCCGCGCCCGCTGATCGGGGCGATCCTCCTCAACGCTCCGCGAGGTAGTCGAGCTGCGCACGGACGCTGAGCTCAGCAGCACCCCACAGGACCGGGTCGACGTCGGCGTACACGATCTCGACGACCTTCCGTGCGGGGTCCGGGTCGCCCGGCCCGACCTCGATCAGCGCCTGCTCGACCTGCCCGAGACGCTCCTGACGATGGGCGATGTAGAAGTCGAGCGCGCCAAGCGCATCGGCGATCACGGGTCCGTGCCCCGGCCAGACCGCGGCGACCTCCTCCCGTTCGGCGAGCGCATGGAGCCGGTCGAGTGAGTCGAGATAGGCGCCGAGCTGACCGTCAGGGTGGGCAACCACGGTGGTGCCTCGCCCGAGGACGGTGTCACCGGTGAGGACCGCGCGTTCCGCCGGCAGCAGGAACGAAAGCGAGTCGGCGGTATGTCCGGGCGTCGCGACGACGCTGATCTCGAGCCCGTCGACCGCCACCACGTCACCGTCACCGAGACCTTCACTGCCGAGGCGCTGGGCCGGATCCAGAGCACGTACGCCGGCGCCGACTCGTTCGGCGAACTCCTTGGCCGCCTCGGAGTGGTCGTGGTGATGATGGGTGAGGAGGACGACAGCCACCTGGCCGGCAGCCTCCTCGAGCGCGGTCAGGTGCCGCTCGTCGAGCGGCCCCGGGTCGACGACGACCGAACGTCGCGCGCCCGGCTCTCGAAGGATCCAGGTGTTGGTGCCATCGAGGGTCATCATCCCTGGATTGGGCGCGAGCAGGCAGCGGCCGCGCTCACCGAAGGCGCCGCCGGTCCAAGCAGCGGCTTCAGCCATGGCGCGCCTCGAGGAGCGCCCGGTGGTGGTCCATGATCGAGAGCGCGTGCCCACCGTCGATGGCCTCGATGGTGGGCGTGAACATCTCCACCCGGCGGCCCCGGGCCGCGGCGAGGACCCGTGCCGGGTCGGCGTACTGGCCGACCTCGAGGATGTTGAGATAGGTGGGCGGCATCAACCCGATCCGACCCCGGTCGGCCTGGTCGAGCGCCTCCGAGGCAGGTACCCAGGCGACCGATTCCGACTCCGAGGAGACGTCCCTGGTGACCTGTCCCTCGGGCAGGGTCGCCACGAAGAACCAGGTGCGGTAGCGGCGCGGTTCGAAGACCGGAGTCGTCCACGCGCCCCAGGCGCCGAGCAGGTCGCTGCGCAGCAACAGGCCGCGTCGCTCCAAGAGCTCGGTCAGGGACAGCTGCCGCGACTCCAGCGCGATCCGGTCGCTCTCCCAGTCCTCACCGCTGACGTCGGCGACGACCTGATCGGGCGAGGGCCCGGCGAGGAGTACGCCGGACTCTTCGAAGGTCTCTCTGACCGCGGCCGCGAGCAGCGCGCGCGCCTCGTCCTCGCCGGTGCCCAGTCGCTCGGCCCACTCCGCCGGCGTGGGACCCGCCCAGGCCGCCTCGGCCAGGTCGCTGTCGCGCAGGTCCACCCCGCCGCCGGGGAAGACGCACATCCCCGCGGCGAAGGCCATCGAGCTCTGTCGCCGCAGCAGATAGACCTCCGTCTCGGCGTTCACGGCGGCACCGGGACGCAGCAGGATCACCGTCGCTGCGTCACGGGGCTCAACCGGTGTACGTACGCCGGCGGCGTACTCCTCGGCGAGGGCGACCACCTCTTCGGGCAACGTCGCCGGCGGGATCGGGACGCGCACCTCAGACCTCGACGACGATCTCGACCTCGACGGGGGCGTCGAGTGGGAGCACCGCGACGCCGACCGCGGAGCGGGCGTGGACGCCCGCATCACCAAACACCTTGCCGAGCAGCTCCGAGGCGCCATTGGCGACCTGCGGCTGGCCGGTGAAGTCCGGCGCGGAGGCCACGAAGACGACCACCTTGACGACGCGTTTGATCGCCGACAGGTCACCCACCAGCGACTTCACCGCGGCGAGGGCGTTGAGCGCGCACTGCTGCGCGGCGTCGTACCCCACCTCGGGGGTGACCTCGGCGCCGATCTTCCCGGTGGCGAGCAAGGCGCCCGCGCGCATCGGCAACTGGCCGGAGGTGTGGACATGGGCGCCGCTGCGCACCGCCGGCACGTACGCCGCCACCGGCGGCACCACCTCCGGCACGCTCAGACCGAGCTCGGCGAGCACCTGCTCGGGGCTGCTCATCATGCCTCCGTGGGCCGCTTGAAGTAGGCGACGAGATTGCCGCTGCCGTTGTCGGTGATGGTCACCAGCTCCCAGCCATCGACGCCGAAGTTGTCGAGGATCTGCTTGGCTGCGTGGTTCAGGACGGGCGCCACCAGGTACTCCCACTTGGTCATGTCCGCACCCTACTGCGCGGCCAGCGCGGCTTCCGGGGGCGACCACCAACGCTGACATCCGGCTCAGAACGTGTTTGGGAAGTCTCGGCCGTCGCGCCCTCGGCTATGTCGTCGCCAAGCGAGTCGGTGCCGCGCCGGGGACGACGCTCGTGACCCGGGTCGGCGCCCAGAGCGTGGCATTCGCGGTCGCCGACGACGGGCGCGGTGTTGCGCTGCCCGATCCGCCATCCGAGCCCGACCGTCGGGCTCTACTTGGACCGGGAGACCTTCGTGCGGCTCGTCGGTGGCCACGGGGTTGTCGACACGGCAGCCGTGACGATCACCGGCGACGTCGCGCTCGCGGAGAAGCTGATCGCGAACCTCGCGGTCACTCCCTGAGCGCTTCAACCCGACGCCGGGCGGCGTCTTTGCGGGTGGATCGTCTCGTGACGGGCGAGCATGGCGACGTACTCCTCGATCCGGCGCGCCCGGGTCTGCGCGCCCTTGACGGCCGAGAGCCGGTGATAGAGGGCGTACCGATTCTGCGAGGTGAGCACGTCATACATCGCCTGCGCCTCGGGAACGGCGGCGATGGCCGCGAGCAGATCCGCGGGCGTCTCGGCCGTCGCCGGCCCGGCGTACGCCGCCTCCCACCGACCATCGGCCTTGGCCGCGGCCACGGCGGCCCGGCCCGCCGGGCTCATCCGTCCGGCGGCTTCGAGCCGCTCGACATGGGCGACGTTCCGGGCCGACCAGCGGCTGCGAGGCCCACGGGGCGTCCACCGTTGGAACGTCGACTCGGCGTCCCGGCGACGAACCTGGCCGTCGATCCAGCCGTAACAGAGCGCCTCGTCGAGCGCCTGAGCGTAGGTCAGCGCGGTCGCGGCCCCACCCTTCTTGGTGAGGACCAGCCACACCGCCGGAACGGTCGCGTGATGCTCCTCCAGCCAGGCACGCCAGGCTCCCGCATCGGGAACCAGCAGCTCGACACCGCCCGGCCCGGCCATCACCCCACCTGCTCGAACGCGCAGAACTCGTTGCCGGCCGGGTCGGCCAGCACCGTCCAGCCGATGCCGCCCTGGCCCTTCTCCCGGAGGAGGGTCGCCCCGGCACTGACGAGCCGCTCCGGATCGCCCCAGATGTCCCAGTGGATCCGGTTCTTGACGATCTTCGGCTCGGGCACGGGCGGGAAGACGATGCTCTCGAAGGGCATCCCCGGCACCTCCTCGACCCACCACCACGGGCTGGTCTCGTCGTGGCCCGCCCGGCCACCGAGGATGTCGGCCCACCAGGTCGCGATCGGCCCCGGATCGGCCGGCGCATCCACCACCAGCTCGTAGAGCCGGTAGTCCGGCACCTCATGCCGCTCGAAGACGCAGAGCTCGCCGCCCTCGGGATCGCGCAGGACCTTCCAACTGAAGGACTCCAGCTCTTCGGGCACCGCGCCGAGCGCGAGCACGTCCTCCACCGAAGCGGCGTGGACGTCGAGGTGGACCCGCTGTTTGGTCGTCACCGGCTCGGGCACGGTGTTGACCCAGACCCGCTGCTCCGGACCGGCCCCGCTCAGCAGCACCTGGCCGTCGGCACGCTGCTCGTACCGCAGACCCAGCACGGTCGACCAGAACTCACCGAGCCGCACCGCGTCGACGGCGTCGATGCAGAGATCTTTCCAGGTCCCGATGCCCACGACGTCGACCGTACGTCGACGCACCGACACTCCGCACTAGAGTCTCGTTCATGACCACCGACTGGCCGCGCGTGCAGCTGCACGTGGTCACGGGCAAGGGGGGCACCGGGAAGTCCACGATCGCCGCGGCGCTCGCACTCGGCCTGGCCTCGCACGGCAAGAACGTGCTGCTCTGCGAGGTCGAGGGTCGCCAGGGCGTCGCCCGGATGTTCGACGTCGATCCGTTGCCCTATGCCGAGACCCGGATCGCCACCGGACTGCGCTGGTCCGAAGGCGGCGATGACCGTACGCCGGGCAGCGTCTACGCGCTCCACAACGACCCCGAGCAGGCGCTGCTGGAGTACCTCAAGATGTACTACAAGCTCGGCCCAGCCGGCCGAGCCCTCGACCGCTTCGGCGTCACCGAGTTCGCCACCACCATCGCTCCCGGTGTCCGCGACGTGCTGTTGACCGGGAAGGTCTTCGAGGCGGTGCAGCGCAACAGCCGCAACCGAGGCGCGCGACAGTACGACGCCGTCGTACTCGATGCTCCGCCGACCGGCCGGATCACCAGCTTCCTCAACGTCTCCGAGTCGGTCGCCGGCCTCGCCAAGGTGGGCCCGATCAAGCACCAGGCGGACACGATGATGACGCTCTTCCGCTCGCCGAGGACCGCGGTGCACCTGGTCACGCTGCTCGAGGAGATGCCCGTGCAAGAGACCGCCGACGGGATTGCCGAGCTTCGCGCCGCTCGGCTCCCGGTCGGCGGTGTCGTGGTCAACCAGGTCCGCCCCCGTGACCTGCCCGACGAGGCGCTCGAGGCGGCGCGTACCGGCACCCTCGACCGCGCGCGGATCGAGGCCGATCTCAAGCATGCCGGCGTCGAGCCGGCGGGCGGCTTGGTCGAGGCCTTGCTCGAGGAAGCGAAGGAGTACGCCGAGCGGCGCGCCCTCGAAGACGCCCAACGCGCACTCGTCGGCGAGCTGGGAGTGCCCGCCTACGAGTTGGAGCGGCTTGCTGCAGGTGTCGACATCGGCGGCCTCTACGAACTCGCCGCCGACCTGAAGGAGCAGGGGCTGGCATGAAGACGCATCCCCGGGTCGGCCCCCTGGCCGCCAAGGCCGCCGGTGCACCCCTCCTCGACGTCGACGCGCTGCTCGATGACCGCGGCACGCACATCATCGTGTGCTGCGGCTCGGGCGGTGTCGGCAAGACCACCACCAGCGCCGCCCTGGCCCTTCGGGCCGCCGAGCGCGGCCGGAAGGTCGTCGTACTCACCATCGACCCGGCGCGTCGGCTCGCCCAGTCGATGGGGATCGAGCAGTTGGACAACACCCCCCGTCCGGTGCGAGAGCTTCCCTCGGAGACGGCCGGCTCCCTCGATGCGATGATGCTCGACATGAAGCGGACCTTCGACGAGGTCGTCGAGTCCCAGGCGAGCCCGGAGAAGGCGCGCCAGATCCTCTCCAACCCGTTCTACGTCGCGCTGTCGAGCTCGTTCGCGGGGACGCAGGAGTACATGGCGATGGAGAAGCTCGGGCAGCTCTACCGCGATGCCCACGTCGCCGGCGCCGGCGGGGAGGACGGCCGGTATGACCTGATCGTCGTCGACACGCCCCCCAGCCGGAGTGCGCTCGACTTCCTGGACGCCCCCGAACGGCTCTCCAGTTTTCTCGACGGACGCTTCATCCGGCTGATGCTCGCGCCGGCGCGCGGTCCGGCGCGGCTGATGTCCGCCGGGTTCAACCTGGTCACCGGCGCGCTCACCAAGGTCCTCGGCGGCCAGATCCTGCGCGATCTGCAGACCTTCGTCGCCGCGCTCGACACCGTCTTCGGCGGCTTCCGCCAGCGCGCCCAGCAGACCTATGCGCTGCTGCAGGCCGACGAGACGGCGTTCCTGGTGGTGGCGGCGCCCGAGCCCGACGCGATGCGCGAGGCCGCCTACTTCGTGGAACGACTCAGCGGCGACCGGATGCCGTTGCGCGGGCTGGTGGTCAACCGCTCCACCCTGCCGGATACCGCCGCCGGCGACCGGCTCTCCGCTGCCGCGGCCGAGGCGACGGCCGAGCGACTCGACGCCCAACTCGGCGACGATGCCGCGGTGACCGTCGGGCTCCTCCGGCTGCATGCCGATCGGGCCCTGCTCATCGAGCGGCAGGACCAACTGCATACCCGATTCGCCGCCGCCCACCCGCACGTCGCGACCGCGATCGTCCCAGCGCTCGCGGGTGACGTCCACGATCTCGACGGACTGCGTGAGATCGGGGCGCTGCTCTCCGGCACCTGACCGGCTCGCCTCCAGTGCTAAGGAGGCCAGCGCTCAGGAGGGCAGTGTCTCCTTGGTGCGCGCCGCCTCCAGCACGGCCCGCCACGAGGAGTTGGGCCGCCGCCGAAGGAGCGCCCGGCGCTCCCGCTCGGTCATACCGCCCCACACGCCCCACTCGATCTGGTTGTCGAGTGCCTCGGCGAGGCACTCGGTACGCACCGCACAACCGGTGCAGACCTGCTTGGCCTTGTTCTGCTCGGCTCCCCGCACGAACAACTCGTCGGGTTCCTGCCCACGGCAGGCAGCCTTGGGCGCCCAGTCTTCAACCCACATGTGTGTGTCCCCACTCGTAGAGGCGGCATCCCGTCCGTCCCCACGACAACGGAGCCACCCTTGCGTAGAGAAAGGTATGGTGCGAGCGCGATCACAAACAGACCCTTCCGACCCAAGTTGCATAGTCCGAAATGACTAGTCCGTGAGGGCGGTGTCCGGGCTGCGATCGGCCGAATACCGATCTGGAGCGCACAGGTCCCGGGTCGCTCGCGCGGCCCGCGCCGACGATCGGGCATCTGTCACGAGCGTCACGTACTCTTGCACGCATGTCTGCGCCGGTACTCCCTGTCTCGCGCGTGCTCAAGCACCTGTTCGTGATGTGTACCGTCGCCGCGGTCCTGGGTGTCGTGGTCGCCGGGCTGGCGATCCCGTTCGCCGGCATCGCCGGCCTCGGCGCCCGCAACACGGCCAAGACGATGGACAAGCTGCCTTCCGACTTCGAGGTCGGGCAACTCGCCCAGACCACGAAGATCGTCGACGCCAAAGGCAACCTGATCACGACGCTCTACGACCAGAACCGTGTCTACCGGCCGCTCGACCAGATCTCGGCGAAGATGCGGAAGGCGCAGGTCGCGATCGAGGACTACCGCTTCTACCAACACGGCGCGCTCGACGTGAAGGGCACCCTGCGGGCCTTCATCACCAACGAGGCGAACGACGGCAAGGTGCAGGGTGGTTCCTCCATCACCCAGCAGCTGGTCAAGACGACCCTCCTCTACGAGGCCCGCGGCAACAAGAAGCTGCAGAAGGAAGCCACCGAGGAAAGCTACGCACGCAAGCTGCGCGAGCTGCGTTATGCGGTCGCCCTCGAGCAGACCCATTCCAAGGACTGGATCCTCGAGCACTACCTCAACGCCGCCTACTACGGCGACGGCGCCTACGGGATCCAGGCCGCCGCGAAGCACTACTTCAACGTCAACGCCGACCGGCTGACCTGGGCGCAGGCAGCGACCTTGGCGGGCCTGGTGAAGAACCCCACCGGCTATGACCCCACCAACTTCCCCGACGCCGCGATCGCCCGCCGCAACGTGGTCCTCGACCGGCTCGCCCAGCTCAAGGTGATCCCCCAGGCGAAGGCGGACAAGCTCAAGAAGCAGAAGCTTCACCTCAACGTCCAGTCGACCCGGAACGGCTGCGTCAACTCGACCGCACCCTGGTACTGCGACTACGTCGTGAACTACCTGCTGCAAGACAGTTCTCTCGGCGCGACCGAGAAGGACCGCAAGCAGTTGCTGCTCACCGGCGGCCTCACCATCAAGACCTCGATGAACCCCGCCTTCCAGCAGGCCGCCGACCAGGCCGTCTCGAGCCACGTCTGGGCAACCGACCAGGCGATCGGCGGGGTCGCCGAGGTACAGCCGGGCACCGGCGATGTCCTCGCCCTCGCCCAGTCCCGACCGATGGGCGCCAAGATCAAGAAGGGCCAGACCTACATCGACTACACGATCCCCAAGGAGTTCGGGAACGCGCCCGGCTTCCAGGCGGGGTCGACATTCAAGGCGTTCACCATGGCCGCCGCGATCGAGCAGGGCTGGCCACTGAACCGCACCATCGACGCACAGCACACGATGAACATCCCGCAGAGCAACTATGCGAACTGCCCTGGCGGGGGCAACTTCGTCGGGACCTGGCACGTGAGCAACTCGACCGTCGACGGGACGATGAACATCTACCGCGGTGCGCAGAAGTCGGTGAACACCTTCTTCGCCCAGCTCGAGGAATTCACCGGCGTCTGCAAGCCCTGGAAGCTGGCCAAGGACATGGGCCTCTACCTCACCCACCCCGACGGCAACGGCGGCGAGCGCAACCCGTCGTTCACGCTGGGGATCGCCGACGTCAGCCCGCTCGAGATGGCCGGCGCGTACGCCACCTTCGGCGCTCGCGGGAAGTTCTGCGAGCCGCACCCGGTGACGAAGATCCTCGACGCGGACGGCAAGACACTGAAGACCTATGCCAACAAGTGCACTCAGGTGATGCCCCAGGCCACCGCGGATGCGGTCAATGACATCCTCCGCGGGGTCCAGGAGCCTGGTGGCTTCGGTTACGACCTCGGCAAGACGGGCCTTGTCGACCCGAAGACCGGGCAGCGGATCCCGTCGGCGGGCAAGACCGGTACCACCCAGGACGGCAAGTCCGTCTGGTTCATGGGCTACACCCCGCAGATCGCGACCGCGGCGATGATCGCCGGCGCCAATCAGAACGGTCATCCGATCCCGCTGGGCGGCATCTCGGTCGCGGGCAGCTATCACGACCCGTCGGGCTCGGGCTTTGCCGGACCGATGTGGGCTGACACGATGCACCCGATCCAGAGGTATCTGGACGTCGAAGACTTCCACCCCGTCGACGCGAAGACGGTTCGTGGCGTGACGGTCTCCGTGCCCGCGGTCGGCGGCATGTCGGTCTCTTCGGCGATCAACAAACTGAAGGCGGCTGGCTTCAAGCCCACCGTCGGCGGCGGCACCCATTCGAACTACTCCTACGGCACCGTTGCCGGCACCAACCCCTCGGGCACCGCACCGAGTGGCAGCCCGATCACGATCTACACCTCCATCGGGCCCGCCCCGCACAAGAAGAGCGACAAGGGCAAGGGTGGCAAGAAGGGCGGCGGCAAGAAGGGCGGTCACGGGCCCGGCCGCGGTGGCCACCACTAGGTCCCGAGCGATCAGCCCAGTTGGCGGCGTACCTCTGCGGCGACCACGCCGCCGTCGGCCCGCCCCTTGGTCTGCGGGGTGAGCACGCCCATGACCTTGCCCATCGCGCGCATCCCCTCGCCGGCAGCGCCGACCTGAGCGATCGCTGCGGTGACGAGTTCGGCGATCTCGGCCTCACTGAGCGGCTCGGGCAGGTAGTCGGCGATCACGGAAGCCTCCGCGGCCTCCTTCTGCGCCAACTCGGCCCGTCCGCCCTCCTGGAACGCCGCGGCCGCCTCCCGGCGCTTCTTGGCCTCGGTGGAGAGCACACCGACGATGTCGTCGTCGGAGAGCTCCCGCGCCTGCTTGCCGGCAACCTCGGCATTGGTGACCGCGGTCAGGACCATCCGCAGTGTCGAGGAGCGGATCTCATCGCGCGCCTTCATCGCTGCGGTCAGATCGCGACGCAGCCGGTCCTTGAGATTGCTCATGACAGGCATTGTGGCAGCCTTGCCGCATGCCTCTCCCCTCCATTGTCCGCCGGCTCGCCGGACCGGCGGTCGGATGCGTCACCGCCGGTGCCGCACTGACGGCGTACGCCGCGTGGGAGGCGCGCCACTACACGCTGCGCGAGGTCGGTCTGCCGGTGCTCCCGCCGGATGCCCGACCGCTGCGTCTGCTGCACCTCTCCGACATCCACCTGGTGCCCTCGCAGGGCAAGAAGCTGGCCTGGCTGGCCGGTCTGGCACAGCTCCAGCCGGACCTCGTCGTCGACACCGGCGACAACCTCGCCCACCGGGCGGCGGTCCCGGCGCTCCTCGACGCGCTCGGGCCGCTGCTCGACGTACCCGGAGTCTTCGTGATGGGCTCCAACGATTACTTCTCCCCGGCGCTGCGGAACCCGATCAAGTATCTGCTCCCCGACGACGGCAGGCGGCGCACCGACGTGCCGCAGCTCCCCTGGCGTGACCTGACCGCCGGCTTCACGAAGGCAGGCTGGCTCGACCTCACCAATACCCGCGCGCCACTCGAGATCGATGGCCTGCGGCTCTCCTTCGCAGGGGTGGACGACCCCCACCTGCGCTACGACGACCTGGCCGAGGTCGCCGGCCCAGCCGCGCCGGACGCCGACGTACGTCTGGGAATCGCGCACGCGCCCTATCTGCGGGTGCTCGACCAGTTCACCGCCGACGGGTACGACGCGGTCCTGGCCGGTCACACGCATGGCGGCCAGGTGTGTCTGCCCGGAGGTCGGGCACTGACCACGAACTGCGACCTCGACCCGGCCCGCGCGCGCGGCCTGCATCAGCACACCGCCGGCGGCAACACCGCGTGGCTACACGTCTCCGCCGGGCTGGGCACCTCGCCCTACACCCGGATCCGGGTCGCCTGCCGCCCCGAAGCGACCCTGCTGACCCTCACCCCACGGAGCCCGTCTCGGGAGTGAGCGCCGATTACGGGTCGGAGGATCGGCTGGGCTATGCTCACGTGCCTGTGAGCCCCTGGCGACGGGGCGCTCGCATTCGGGGTGTGGCGCAGCTTGGTAGCGCGCTTCGTTCGGGACGAAGAGGCCGCAGGTTCAAATCCTGTCACCCCGACCATTTTTCTCCGCCGCCGGGGACGGTGGGTACGGGTCCCGAACGATCACGATCACGTACGCTCCTCGTATGAGGCAGGTGCCGACGATGCGCGCATGCGCCCCCGTGACCACCCTCGTCACCGCTGTCCTCATCACTCTGCTCCCCACCCTTGCCGCCTCGACCGGTCCGGCCTCGGCAGGAGCGATCGCGGCGCTCTCCTTGGCACTGACGGCCCTGCTCGTGGTGGCTGGCGAGCGGGTGGTGCTCCGGCTCCGCCCGGCAGGAGTAGCCCCCGGTGACGGCGCGCGTACGCCGTCGAGCCCCAGGGGCAGCGCGACCGACCCGGTCCACCACCCGCTGCGCCCGCGTGCTCCTGGACTGCGCTGACGCTCGCCTCCGGCGAGCGAGTCCAAGCGTCCGTCTACCTCAGCCAGGAGCTTCACCATGTCTGTTCTTGCCCCGTTCACCCATGCCCTTGCGGCGGTCCTCGCTGCAACCCACTCGATACTGACCGCCCTCGGCGCTGACCCTTCAGCCGGCTCGACCTGGATGCTCTGCATCGCGGCAGTCGTGGTCGTCGTACGCCTCGCCCTGTTGCCACTCGTGGTGCACGGCGTCCGGCAGACCCATGCAGCGGCCCGGGCACGGCCGGCCCTGCGAGCCCTCACCGCGAAGTACCGCGGCCGCAACGATCTCGACAGTCTGCGCGCACTCCGTGCCGAACGGCGACAGATTGCGGCGGAGCACCGGCTCTCGCGCTGGGGAGCGCTCGCCACGCTCGCGCAGGTGCCGGTGTGGTTGGCGCTCTACGACGTGCTCCGCTCCGTCGCGGGCGGCGTACCCCTCGGGGCTGTCGGCGCCGCTCTGGTGGCGTCGTTGGGCGCCGCGACCGTGCTGGGTGTCCCGCTGGTGCAGCGCGGTTACCTCGGCGGCGGCGCTGCTCATCTGTTGCTGGCGGCCGGCCTCGCTCTCACTGCGGCCACGCTGGCCTACCTCACCCAGCGCTTCTTCGTCGCGCCGAACACGGTCCTCTCCGATCTCCCCGATGCGATTGCCCGCGCCCACCAGTTCATGCCCGCGCTCTCGGCACTCGGCATGCTGCTCGCGGGCTGCGTCGCCCCGCTGGCGCTGCTCGTCTACTGGGTCTGCAACTCGACCTGGACGCTCGCCCAGTCCGCGATCGCGTGCCGGTGGTTCCCGACGCCAGGGTCGCCCGCGGCGGCAGGCTGACCGGGCTCCGGCATGGGACACTGGGCCCATGGGGAACGATTCCGGCAACAAGCTCGAGCCACCGAAGCTGTTCGGACGGAAGAAGCCCGAGCAGCCTGCCAAGTCGGCGAAAGCACCACACGAGACGACCGCCGGCGACGGGCATGCCGCGGACGACACCCAAGTGCTGGAACCGGTGGCTGCCGAACCGACCACGGCCGAGCCTGACAAGGCTCCGACGCCGGCCAGGGCCGCGAAGCCTGCCACGAAGAGCAAACCCGCGAAGAAGCCTCGCGACATCCCGGTCTCCGACGGCCACCTGGCCGCCGCGCTCGTGGGCCTGGTCGTCGGGCTCTTCCTCGCCGTTGCGGTCTGGCTCTGCGAGGAGATCAGTCAGCAGACGCGCGGCACCAGCTCGCTCGGCAGCGCCGGCTTCCCGCTGCTGGTCGGGATCTTCATCCTCGCCGTCGTCGGCGGCGCCGCGCTGCTCCGGTTGGCGAAGACGCCCTCTCCCGGCAGCGTGAGCTTCCTCGGCACCGGTCTGGTCGCGGTGCTGGCGATGCTCTTCCTCTCCGACCACACCGACTCGTTCGCGAGCGCAGTCGTGGTCGTCGTGGTCGCGATCGCCGCGTTCCTACTCTCCCGCTGGGTGACGGTCCGCTATATCGACGCCGAGTGAGGCGCCCGTGACTCAGAGTTGCGCGGCGACGATCTCGGCGAGTTGCACCGTGTTGAGCGCGGCACCCTTACGCAGGTTGTCATTGGAAATGAACATCGCCAGCCCACGGTTGCCGGGCACTCCAGGATCCTGACGGAAGCGACCGACGTACGAGGGGTCCTTGCCAGCGGCGTGCAGCGGCGTCGGCACCTCACGGACCTCGACACCGGGAGCGTCCGCGAGCAGGGCGCGGGCCTTGTCGGGGGTCATCTCCTCGGCGAACTCGGCATTGACCGACAACGAGTGCCCGGTGAAGACCGGCACTCGGACGCAGATGCCGGAGACGAGCAGCTCGGGGATGTCGAGGATCTTGCGGGACTCGTTGCGGAGCTTCTGCTCCTCGTCGGTCTCGTTCAGCCCGTCGTCGACGATGGTGCCGGCGAAGGGAAGAACGTTGTAGGCGATCGTGTCGACGTACTTGACCGGCTCGGGGAAGGCGACCGCCTCGCCGTCGTAAGCCAGCTCACGCGCCTTCTCACCGGCCGCCTCGAGCTCGGTGGCCAACTCATCGACCCCGGCCACGCCGGACCCGGAGACCGCCTGGTACGACGACACGATGAGCCGCTGAAGCGTGGCCGCGTCGTGGAGCGGCTTGAGGACCGGCATCGCCGCCATGGTGGTGCAGTTCGGATTCGCGATGATGCCCTGACGGGCCTGCACCACGGGAGTCATCGCGTCCGGGTTCACCTCGGCCACGACGAGGGGAATCTCCGGATCCTTGCGCCAGGCCGAGGAGTTGTCGATGACGATGACGCCCGCGGCGGCGAACTTCGGCGCCAGCGACCGGGAGGCGGTCGCGCCGGCGGAGAAGAGCGCGATGTCCAGACCCGTCGGATCTGCGGTCTCGGCGTCCTCGACGATCACCTCGCGGCCCTGGAACTCCAGGGCCTTCCCGGCTGAGCGAGCTGAGGAGAAGAACCGGACCTCGCCAACCGGGAACTTGCGCTCGGCGAGGATCTGACGCATCGCGACACCGACCTGCCCGGTCGCGCCGACGACGCCGATGTTGATCGGACGAGAAGACATCAGCCATACACCTTTCGGGGTCCCTGCGAGAGAACGAGGCAGAGGAAGAAGGGGCCTCGGGCGGCGATCATCGTCCGGTCCCGCCGTAGACGACAGCCTCGACCTCGTCGGAGTCGAGGTCGAAGGCCGTGTGCGTGGCCTGCACCGCGGTGTCGATCTGGGCCTCGTCGACGACGACCGAGATCCGGATCTCGGAGGTGGAGATCATCTCGATGTTGACCCCGGCGTCGGCCAGCGCGGAGAAGAACTTCGCGGTGATCCCAGGGTGGGACCGCATGCCCGCGCCGATCAGGGAGACCTTGCCGACCTGGTCATCGTAGAGCAGCTTGTCGTAGCCGATCTCCGACTGCAGCCGGGCCAGCGCGCCCATCGCGGTCTGGCCGTCGGTACGCGGCAGTGTGAAGGAGATATCAGTGAGCGCCGTCGCCGCGGCAGAAACGTTCTGAACGACCATGTCGATGTTGATCTCGGCACCGGCAAGGACCTCGAAGATCCGGGCGGCGTACCCGACCTTGTCGGGAACCCCGACGACGGTCACCTTCGCCTCGGACCGGTCGTGGGCGACACCGGCGATGATCGCCTGCTCCATCTCTTCTCCTGCTGCTGCGCTATCGGGGATGATCCACGACCCCTCCTTGCTGGAGAAGGAAGAGCGAACGTGGATGGGCATGTCGTAGTTGCGGGCGTACTCCACGCACCGCAGGTGGAGGATCTTGGCTCCCGAGGCCGCCATCTCGAGCATCTCCTCGGTGGAGAGCCGGTCGATCTTGCGGGCCGCTTTGACGATCCGTGGATCCGCGGTGAAGACGCCGTCGACGTCGGTGTAGATCTCACAGACATCGGCGCCGAGGGCAGCGGCGAGCGCGACCGCGGTGGTGTCCGAGGCGCCCCGACCCAGCGTGGTGACGTCCTTGGTGTCTTGGGAGACTCCCTGGAAGCCAGCCACGATCGCGATGTTGCCGGCCTTGATGGCCTGCTCGATCCGACCAGGCTTGATGTCGATGATCTTGGCCTTGCCGTGTACCGAGTCGGTGATCACGCCGGCCTGCGAGCCGGTGAACGACTGCGCCTCATGGCCGAGCTGGGCGATCGCCATCGCGACCAGCGCCATCGAGATCCGCTCGCCCGCGGTGAGCAACATGTCGAGCTCGCGCGGCGGCGGCAGTGGCGTCACCTGCTCGGCGAGGTCGCGGAGCTCGTCGGTCGTGTCGCCCATCGCAGAGACGACCACGACGACGTCGTGGCCCTGCTTCTTGGTGTTGACGATCCGCTGCGCGACGCGCTTGATGCCGGCCGCGTCGGCGACGGAGCTGCCGCCGTACTTCTGGACGACGATGCCCACTTGGTGTCCTCGGGTGTTGGTGCGGGATGACACCCAAGTCTAACGAGCGGGGCCGGCGTCTCCTTCCAACATCTCATTCGCCGCCGCGACGTCCTCCTCTTCGCCGGTGAACTCGGCGTCGAGGCGGTCGTGGGAGACCACTGTGACGAGCGCGTTGAGCACCGCGCCGGCGAGATTCCCCCAGTTCGAGACATAGCTGAACTGCCACCACCACAGCGCCTCGTCGACGTCACCGCGCTTGTAGTGACGCAGTCCGTTCTCGACATCGGCGACCACACTGGAGAGATCGTCGGAGATCTGGCTGATCACGATCTCCGGCTCGTACGGGTCGAAGACGAAGCTGTAGGTGTCGACCTGGCCGAGGGTCTCGGCCAGCCCGAGCCGGAGCTCATCGACGTCCGCCTCGGGGCCGACGTCGGGCTGATACTCCTGCCGTGGCTGGAAGTCCTGATGGGCGCCGAGCCGGGCGCCGGCGAGCAGCACCTGGCTCACCTCGAGAAGGAGGAGCGGCACCGCACTCCCGGGGTCGCGCTGGGAGGCGATCGCCCGGACCGCGAGCAGGAAGCTCTCCACCTGGTCGGCGATCTGCACGGCGAAGGTCCGCTCCGGCGTCGTTGCGCCGCTCTCCGTCTGGTCTGTCAT
>Ga0164243_10003836_pt1 | contig 23867 bp, 19 predicted proteins | sample OricompcompostOP_FD_108781 | JGI IMG/M metagenome (GOLD analysis project Ga0164243, IMG submission 108781) | Organic Plus compost microbial communities from Emeryville, California, USA - Original compost - Organic plus compost (OP) | ecosystem: Engineered > Solid waste > Mixed feedstock >...
CCCACGAGCGCCGCGTGCAGCACGCGGGTCGTCGCGGCCGGATCGGCGCCGGTGCGCAGCAGGCCGAGCTGGGCGGAGCGGCGGAACAACTCCCCGAGGCGCTGCTCCCAGTCCGGCACCGGGGTCTCGGCCCGGTACGACAGCTGGGTGCCCGCGCGGATCACCACGTCCCGCTCCAGGATCCGCGCGGCCTCGTCGACGATGCCGACCGCGGTCGTCAGCGGGTCGAGCCCGCGTTCGGTCCAGCGGCGCCACACCTTCGTCCAGGCCTGCGCCTGGAAGCGGACCAGCGAGGTCGCCACCGCCTCCTTGGAGGGGAAGTGGAAGTAGAAGGCGCCCTTGGTGACCCCGCTGCGCCGCAGGATCGCGCTGAGCGGGGTGGCCTCGTAGCCGGCGCGGTCGAATTCCTCGGCAGCAGCGATGACGATGGCACGACGGGTGACTTGCGCCCGGCGCTGCTGGGGCATGGCACGGCTCCGGCGGCTGGCACGCGGATCGCCCCCGGCAAGCACACCCGCACGTTCACCAGGTCGGTGGGCCGATCCACGAAAGGATGATCAACTACGCCACGCGAAGTTACCGCGCCCCGTGCTCGGCTGCCTATGGACCGGTGCCGCGGCCACCCGGTGACCACCGCAGAACCGTCCGGTGACCTGGAGGAAACGGAAAAGAGACCTCGCGGTATGTTCTCCGCGAGCCCCGCGGCGGGCTCTCGCCTTCCCGCGAGGCGGGCCACCGGGGGGTGCACGTCTCGCGGGAAGGCACCCACCGCGCCGACGCGCACGACGAAGATCAGCGGGATCCGCACCGCTGCGCTGCGGACCGCTCGGCCCGCAGCGCGTTCACCTCGATTTCCCGGCGGTTCCGCCGAATCCGCGCAGACCTCCGGACAGCTGCGGGCGCACTCCGCTGTGCACTCCGCACTCGCACTCGGCCCCCGGGATCAGCGGGTGACCGGCGGCTCGCCGTCCTCGTCCGGCACCAGCCCGAGCATGTCCAGCAGCAGCCGGCAGTCCTCGGCGTCGGAGGCGCTGCGGGCGACCGCGACGCGGGCCCGGTGCACCTGCTCGGTCGTGATCCGGGCGGGCTCGCCGCTGCGCGGCGCGGGGACCGCCGAGGACCCTCTGTTGGCGTTCTCCTCCTGCTGCCACAGGAACTTTCGCACGTCCAGCGACCCGTACATGAGGCCTCCCGGGCTCGGGTTTCGGCCGCAGGTTATCCACAGGCTGTCAACAGCCGCAGCCCCCCACAGAGTGATTCACTCCGGACGCTCGGTAATCACCGCGCGTGGCTCGTTCCACTTCGGATCGAGGCCCGTCGCCCCCGCGGCGTCGGCGTTCGGCGGTGATATGTCCGAAGTGGAGCCGAACCGCGGCGGACCGGGGCGTCGCGCTCCGCAACCGGCCGCCTTCGCGCGGGCCGAGGACTCCGGGAGTTCTCCGGAGCCGCGGGCGGGCGCTGTGGATCAGTGGACAGCATTGGCCCGCGTGGACGCATAGTGCGGCTATTCATCGTTGCTCAGCGCTGCCTGCCGGATTCGCCGCGTCACGATCAGGCCGCCGAAGCGGCGAATCGGGCGCCTCCGCGGCCCTGCAGGCGTGCGAAGCCGTCTGTTTAACCGTGAATCCCTCCCCAAAACCGGCTGCGCGTGCCACAATCAACTCGCTGACACACCCCCGGTCAGCGACTGTGGAGATCCCCTCCGGCCCCCGCGCTCCTCCCCCTGGCGTGGGGGTCCTCCGCTGTTCGGGGCCGTTTTCCGGGCACCGTGCGTGAACCTCCGCCGCGCGCCCGTCCTCCTCGCCGGCCGATCGCTGAAGCGCCCGCTCCCGCCCTGGGACAAGTGGGAGGTCGGATTCCGGAATGACCGCGGGTGATCTGTCCTGTTCGGACTGCGATCGCTCCGCGGAACGCACGGGAATCAGAGCGCGGAGATCCGGTGATCAGTGCGGATCTGCGCCGCGCGGTGGGAAAAACGGCGGTCACACGGCCGTGACCAGCGGCGGGACGACGATCAGCGGAGGCCGCGGGGCGGATCGGGCACGGCGGGACGGAGCTCGCGACGTACCCGAAACACGACACGCCGGCGGTGAGTACGGGCACAGGTCTCCTTGATTCGCAATAGAACCGTTATCGTGTCCCGCGTGGCTCTAGGACGAATCAGCAGACCCGGACGACGGCAGGACCAACGCGCCAAGCCCGCGGCCGAGCCGGAGCAGCCGGATCACGAGATGGATTCCTACCTCGCGGCGCTGGCGCCGGAGGGGAACGTCGAGACCACCGGCTCCGGCCAGCGGTTCGGCAACTCGGACGTCTACCAGCTGCGGCTGCCGCTGATGGCGAACGAGCGGCTCAAGGAGCTGGCGGCGCGGCAGGGGACCTCCCCGAGCGCGCTGGCGCGGGACTGGGTGATGCAGCACCTCTCCCAGATCCCCGAGGAACCGGCGGCCCCGGCGAACCCCGGCCCCGCTGCTCCCGCGACCGGCCCCGACCCGATGTGGCCGCAGCAGGACGCCGGCACCCAGCAGTTCAGCGCCACCCCCGGGATGCCCGGCGCGATGGAGGAGACCGACACCGAGATCACCATCCCCCGCGGCCCGATGCGCTGAGCGCGGGCCGGTCGACCCCCGAACCGAGACCCGAAAAACCCCCGACACCACGACTTCTCCCCGAACCCCGAAGCCGCCGCCGGCGGAGGTGCCCCCCGACCACCTCTGCCGGCGGTTTTTCGTGCGCGGGGGTCAGCCGACGCCGAGCTCGCGGGCGATGAGCATCCGCTGCACCTCGCTGGTGCCCTCGCCGATCTCCAGGATCTTGGCGTCCCGGTAGAAGCGGGCGACCGGCGTGTCGTTCATGAAGCCGTAGCCGCCGAAGATCTGCGTGGCGTCGCGGGCGTTGTCCATCGCCGCGTCGGAGGCGGTGAGCTTGGCCAGCGCGGCCTGCTTGCGGAAGTCCTCGCCGCGCACCATCCGGGAGGCCGCGTCGTAGTAGGCCAGCCGCGCGGTGTGCGCCCGCCGCTCCATGTCGGCGATCTTGAACTGGATGGCCTGGTACTCGCCGATGCGGTGGCCGAAGGCCTCCCGCTGCCCGGCGTAGCGCACGCACTCGTCCACGCAGCCCTGCGCGAGCCCGGCGCTGAGCGCGGCGATCGCGACCCGGCCCTCGGCCAGCGTGGACAGGAACTGCGCGTAGCCGCGGCCGCGCTCGCCGAGCAGGTTCTCCGCGGGCACCCGGCAGTCGGAGAAGGACAGCTCGTGGGTGTCCGAGGCGTTCCAGCCGACCTTGGAGTACTTCGGCGCGACGGTGAACCCGGGCGTGCCCGCGGGCACCACGATCGCCGAGATCTCCTTGCCGCCGTCGGGTTTCGCACCGGTCACGGCGGTGACGGTGACGAACGCGGTGATGTCGGTGCCGGAGTTGGTGATGAACGCCTTGGACCCGTTGATCACCCACTCGTCGCCGTCGAGGACCGCGGTGGTGCGGGTGGCGCCGGCGTCCGAGCCGCCGTCGGGTTCGGTGAGGCCGAACGCGCCGAGGACCTCCGCGGTGCACAGCCGGGGCAGCCAGCGGCGCCGCTGCTCGGCGGTGCCGAACCGGTAGATCGGCATGAGCCCGAGCGAGACCCCGGCCTCCAGGGTGATCGCGACCGAGGAGTCGACGCGGGCCAGTTCCTCCAGCGCCAGGCACAGCGCGAAGTAGTCGCCGCCCATGCCGCCGTGCTCCTCGTCCACCGGCAGCCCGAACAGGCCCATCGAGCCCATGGTGCGCACCAGCGGGTACGGGAACTCCTCCCGCTCGTAGTAGTCGCCGATGACGGGGGCGACCTCCTTGCGGGCGAAGGCGCGGACGGAGTCGCGCAGCGCCTCCTGCTCGTCGCTGAGCCGGTGGTCGATCATGGTCAACACCTGCCTCCGGTGGTGTCAGGGTTCCGCGCGCCGGTGGGCGCTGACGGTCGCGAGGGGCTGGTCCAGGTCGACGGACCGGCCCTGGAGCACGTGCACCTCGGTGATCTCGCCGTCGATCGGGGCGGTGATGGTGTGCTCCATCTTCATCGCCTCGACCACGAACAACGTCTGTCCTCTTCGGACCTGCTGGCCGACCTCGACGTCCGCGGACAGCACCGTGCCGGGCATCGGGCTGGTGACCGCGCCGCCGGCGGCGGTGGCCTGGTCGCCGGGGTCGGCCAGCAGCCGGTGCTCGGTGACGGCCCAGGTGCGGCCGTCGGCGGCCAGCCAGGTGGTGTCGCCGTCGCGGGCGTGCCGCCAGCGGCGGGTGCGGCCGCGGAAGGTGGTGGTGAGCAGGTCGCCGTCGAGGTGGGCGCCGGCGGGCCCGCGCTCGCCGGCGAGCTCGACCTCGGCGTCGTGGGCGCGGCCGCGCACGCGGACCTCCGCGTCGGCGAAGCGCCAGGTGCTCCAGGCGGGTTCGCCGAGCCGCCAGCCCCCGGGGACCTCCCACGGGTCGACCACCGGCCCGGCGGGTTCGGCGGCGGCGAGGTCGGCGAGCGCGGCGGCGACCGGCACCTCATCCGGCACCGGGTCGGTGGTCAGCTGCTCCAGGTCCCGCTCGATGAGGCCGGTGTCGAGCCGCCCGGCCTGCACGTCGGGGTGCGCCAGCAGCGCGCGGAGGAAGGCGGTGTTGGTGGTCAGCCCGAGCACCGCGGTGTCGGCCAGCGCCGCGTCCAGCCTGCGCAGCGCGCCGGGCCGGTCGGGTGCCCAGGCGATCACCTTGGCCAGCATCGGGTCGTAGTCGGAGCCGACGGTGCTGCCCGCCGACACTCCGGAGTCGACGCGCACCTCGACGGGTTCGCGCACCGCCAGCACCCGGCCGCCGGTGGGCAGGAAGCCGCGGGCCGGGTCCTCGGCGTAGACGCGGGCCTCGACGGCGTGCCCGGCCAGGTCCAGGTCGTGCTGGGCGAACGGCAGCGGCTCGCCCTCGGCCACCCGCAGCTGCTGCTCGACGAGGTCGAGGCCGCGCTGCCCGCGCACCGTCGTGACCAGCTCGGTGACCGGGTGCTCGACCTGCAGCCGGGTGTTCATCTCCATGAAGAAGAACTCGTCGGGGCGGTCGGCGGAGACGATGAACTCCACGGTCCCGGCTCCGACGTAGCCGACTGCCTTCGCCGCGTCCACCGCCGCGGCGCCGATGCGGGCGCGGGTCGCCGGGTCCAGCAGGGCCGAGGGCGCCTCCTCGACGATCTTCTGGTGGCGCCGCTGCAGGCTGCACTCGCGTTCGCCGAGGTGCACGACGCCGCCGTGCGCGTCGGCGAGGACCTGCACCTCGATGTGCCGGGGGCGCGCGACGAACCGCTCCAGGAACAGGGTGTCGTCGCCGAACGCGGCGGCGGCTTCGCGGCGGGCGGAGGTGATCCGCTCGGGCAGGTCGGCGGGGTCCTCGACCAGCCGCATCCCCTTGCCGCCACCGCCGGCGGAGGGTTTGAGCAGCACCGGGTATCCGACCTCGGCGGCTGCGGCGACCAGGTCCGCGTCGCTCATGCCGGGTTCGCTGCGGCCGGGCACCACGGGCACGCCGGCGGCGGTGACGGTGGCCTTGGCGGAGATCTTGTCGCCCATCGCCTCGATCGCCGCGGCGGGCGGGCCGAGGAACGCGATCCCGGCCTGAGCGCAGGCGCGGGCGAACGCGGGGTTCTCGGACAGGAAGCCGTAGCCGGGGTGGATCGCCTGCGCGCCGGTGCGCCGGGCGGCCTCCAGCACCTGGTCGACGTGCAGGTAGCTCTCCGCCGCCGCGCGAGGTCCGATGTGGACGGAGGTGTCGGCTTCCGCGACGTGCCGGGCGCCCCGGTCGGCGTCGCTGTAGACCGCCACCGAGCGCACGCCGAGGCGGCGCAGCGTGCGGATCACCCGCACCGCGATCTCGCCGCGGTTGGCCACCAGCACGGTGTCGAAGTGCTGCACTGTCGTCATCCCTTCGCCGAGTCGGGTGCGCCGGACAATGCCGTCACATCCGGAAGACGCCGTAGCCCACGGGTTCCAGCGGCGCGTTGCCCGCCGCCGACAGCGCCAGGCCGAGCACCGAGCGGGTCTGCTTCGGGTCGATCACGCCGTCGTCCCAGAGCCGGGAGGTGGCGTAGTACGGGTGCCCCTGGTGCTCGTACTGCTCGCGGATCGGCCGCTTGAACTCCTCCTCGGCCTCGGCGGGCCAGTCCTCGCCGCGCGCGGCCATCTGGTCGCGGCGCACCGTCGAGAGCACCGAGGCCGCCTGCTCGCCGCCCATCACCGAGATCCGCGCGTTCGGCCACATCCACAGGAACCGCGGCGAGTACGCCCGCCCGCACATCGAGTAGTTCCCGGCGCCGAACGAACCCCCGATGACCACGGTGAACTTCGGGACCCGCGCGCAGGCCACGGCGGTGACCATCTTCGCGCCGTGCTTGGCGATCCCGGCGGCCTCGTAGTCCTTGCCGACCATGAACCCGGAGATGTTCTGCAGGAACACCAGCGGGATGGAGCGCTTGTCGCAGAGCTCGACGAAGTGCGCGCCCTTGAGCGCCGACTCACCGAACAGGATCCCGTTGTTGGCCACGATCCCCACCGGGTGCCCGTGGATCCGGGCGAAGCCGGTGACCAGCGTGGTGCCGTAGTCGCGCTTGAACTCGGCGAACCGGCTGCCGTCGACGATCCGCGCGATCACCTCGTGCACGTCGTAGGGGGTGCGGCTGTCGGTGGGCACCGCGGCGTAGAGCCCGGCCGGGTCGACGGCGGGTTCCTCGACCGGGGCGAGGTCCCAGGGCAGCGGGGAGCGCGGGCCGAGGGTGCTCACGATGCTGCGCACGATCCGCAGCGCGTCGGCGTCGTCGGCGGCCAGGTGGTCGGTCACCCCGGAGGTGCGGGCGTGCAGGTCGCCGCCGCCGAGCTCCTCGGCGCTGACCTCGGCGCCGGTCGCGGCCTTCACCAGCGGCGGGCCGCCGAGGAAGATCGTGCCCTGCTCGCGCACGATCACCGCCTCGTCGCTCATCGCCGGCACGTAGGCGCCGCCGGCGGTGCAGGAGCCGAGCACGGCGGCGATCTGCGGGATGCCGCGGGCGGACATGGTGGCCTGGTTGAAGAAGATCCGGCCGAAGTGCTCGCGGTCCGGGAACACCTCGTCCTGCCTGGGCAGGAAGGCCCCGCCGGAGTCGACCAGGTACAGGCAGGGGAGGTGGTTGTGCAGCGCGACCTCCTGGGCGCGCAGGTGCTTCTTGACCGTCATCGGGTAGTAGGTGCCGCCCTTGACGGTCGCGTCGTTGGCGACGATCACGCACTCCCGGCCGGAGACCCGGCCGATGCCGGTGATGATCCCGGCCGCGGGCGCCTCGTCGTCGTACTGGCCGTGCGCGGCCATCGGCGAGAGCTCCAGGAACGGCGAGCCGCGGTCCAGCAGCGCGTCCACCCGGTCCCGGGGCAGCAGCTTGCCGCGTTCGACGTGCCGGGCGCGGGCCTTCTCCGGCCCGCCGCGGCGGATCCGGGCGAGCTGGGCGTTGAGGTCGTCGACCAGCGCGGCGTGCTCGGCGGCGAACCCCGCGTTCGCCGCGGCGTCCGGATCGATCGCGCTGGTCAGGACGGGCGCATCCACTCCAGGAACCTCCCGCTCGGGCGTCGTCGCACCACGTTAGTGACCGTTAACCTGGAGGCGATGTTAACGAGCGCTAACCTCGGCGTCTAGTATCGGCGCCGATGACCGCCACCGCCGGACCGACGCGCCGCGAGCAGATCCTCGACGCGGCCGCGGAGCTGTTCGCCCGCTACGGCTTCCACGGCGTCGGCATCGACGACATCGGCAAGGCGGTCGGCATCTCCGGGCCCGCGCTGTACCGGCACTTCCGCAGCAAGGACGCGATGCTCGCCGAGATGCTCACCGGCATCAGCGACCGGCTGCTGGCCGGCGGCAGGCAGCGCGCGGCCGCCGCCGCGGACCCGTGGTCGGCGCTGGAGGAGCTGGTGCGCGGGCACGTCGAGTTCGCGCTGACCAACCCCGCGCTGATCCAGGTGCAGTTCCGCGACCTGGACAGCCTCGCCGAGACCGACCGGCACCGGGTGCGCGGAGCGCAGCGCGGCTACGTCGAGGTGTGGGTGGCGGCGCTGCGCCGCGCCCGCCCCGAGCTCGACGAGCCCAGCGCGCGGGCCGCCGCGCACGCCGTGCTCGGCCTGATCAACTCCACGCCGCACAGCGCGCACCTGGACACCGCCGCGATGAGCGCCCTGCTGCACCGGATGGCGCTCGCCGCGCTCACCGGCTGACCTCCCCCGGAAGCACCAGCGCCGACGCCGCTCACCGATCACCCGCCGGATCGGATTGCAGCCCGCGCACCCCGGGTCAAGACTTGACGGGGCAGGTGCCGAGCCCGCCGAGGAATCGAGCAGCCGACCCAGGAGTCAGGCATGGCGACCGTGCAGGACCGACCGATCCCGACTCCCACCCGCGCCTCCAGCTCCCCGCGCAGGTCCAAGAGCTCCGTGCTGGCCGAGTGGGCGCGCACCACCGACCCGAAGGCCATCGGCAAGCTCTACCTGGGCACCGCGTTCGGGTTCTTCATCGCCGGCGGGCTGATGGCGCTGCTGATCCGCACCGAGCTGGCCGCGCCCGGGCTGCAGTTCCTGTCCCCGGAGCAGTACAACCAGCTGTTCACCATGCACGGCACGATCATGCTGCTGCTGTTCGCGACGCCGATCGTGTTCGGGTTCGCCAACGTGGTCCTGCCGCTGCAGATCGGGGCGCCGGACGTGGCGTTCCCGCGGCTGAACGCGCTGTCCTACTGGCTGTTCCTGTTCGGCGGGCTGATGGTGCTCAGCGGGTTCGCGTTCCCCGGCGGGGCCGCGGACTTCGGCTGGACCGCCTACGCCCCGCTGTCCCGGTCGATGTTCAGCGCCGGGCTGGGCGGCGACATCTGGATCAGCGGGCTCGTGGTGAGCGGGCTGGGCACCATCCTCGGCGGGGTCAACATGATCACGACGGTGGTCTGCCTGCGCGCGCCCGGCATGACGATGTTCCGGATGCCCATCTTCACCTGGAACATCTTCGTGACCAGCCTGCTGATCCTGATGGCGTTCCCGATCCTGACCGCGGCGCTGATGGGACTGCTGGCCGACCGCCACCTCGGGGCGCACGTGTTCGACCCGGCCACCGGCGGGGCGATCCTGTACCAGCACCTGTTCTGGTTCTTCGGGCACCCGGAGGTCTACATCGTGGCGCTGCCGTTCTTCGGCATCGTCACCGAGATCCTGCCGGTGTTCAGCCGCAAGCCGCTGTTCGGCTACACCGGGCTGGTCTACGCGACGCTGGTGATCGGCGGGCTGTCGGTGGTCGTGTGGGCGCACCACATGTTCGCCACCGGGGCGGTGCTGCTGCCGTTCTTCTCGTTCACCACGTTCCTCATCGCGGTGCCGACGGGCGTGAAGTTCTTCAACTGGATCGGCACGATGTGGCGCGGCCAGATCACCTACGACTCGCCGATGCTGTTCTCCGTGGGGTTCCTGGTGACGTTCCTGCTCGGCGGGCTGACCGGCATCCTGCTGGCCGAGCCGGCGGTGGACTTCCACGTGCACGACACCTACTTCGTGGTGGCGCACTTCCACTACGTGCTGTTCGGGACGATCGTGTTCGCGGTGTTCGCGGGGATGTACTTCTGGTTCCCGAAGATGACCGGGCGGATGCTCGACGAGCGGCTGGGCAAGCTGCACTTCTGGCTCACCTTCATCGGCTTCCACACGACGTTCCTGGTGCAGCACTGGCTGGGCAACGAGGGGATGCCGCGGCGCTACGCCGACTACCTGCAGTCGGACGGGTTCACGACGCTGAACGTGGTCTCCACGGCCGGGGCGTTCCTGCTGGGCGCGTCGATGCTGCCGTTCCTGTGGAACGTGTTCGTGAGCATGCGGTTCGGGGTGCCCGCCGACGTCGACGACCCGTGGGGGCACGGGAACTCGCTGGAGTGGGCCACCTCGTGCCCGCCGCCGCGGCACAACTTCACCGAGCTGCCGCGGATCCGCTCCATCCGGCCGGCGTTCGAACTGCACTACCCGCACATGGCGCAGCGGCTGGAGGAAGAGGCGCACGTGGGGCGCCGGATCAGCGCGGGCGGATCGGGGCACCAGAACACCTGAGTTCGCATTGCGCGGAAAGTCGGCACCGATTCCCGCGAAACTCCGCGCGACACCCTTCGACCGTCCACACAGGACTGACCGGCCGATCTTGGGCGGTCTGCACAACGCCCACGCCGCGAGCCGCTGACCTCGCCCAAATCGTTTCAGCCGAGTAACGCCGCGGCCGGCCCTGGCGATGACCACCACGACGCGCCCGAACGAGTGAGAAGCGTTCCGGATCGCAGTGGTCCGCTTCATATTCGCCTCGGGAACACGGCCGCCGCCGTCTAGTGTTGAACGCGTCCGGGGAGCCGCCAGCGCCAGCCGGTCTTCCTGAAATCGCTCCGCTCACCGCCCGCACCGCGCAATGCCACCCGCAACCGCGAATGCAGCGGCGCCTCCGCGCGCCCGGCGGCGGAGCACCTGACCCGGTCCGGCAAGATCGCAAGTAGGAGACCTCCTTGCCCATTGCCCTGTTGGCACTCGCCATCGCAGCGTTCGGCATCGGCACCACCGAGTTCGTGATGATGGGGCTGCTGCCCGACGTGGCCTCCAACCTGCACGTGTCGCTGCCCGACGCCAGCGGGTACATCTCGCTGTACGCGCTCGGGGTCGTGATCGGCGCACCGCTGCTGACCGCCGCCGGGATGCGCGTGCGGCGCAAGACCATGCTGGTGAGCATGATGGCGCTGTTCACCGTCGGGAACCTCGCCTCCGCGCTCGCCCCCACCCACGAGACCCTGCTGGCCGCGCGGTTCATCGCCGGGCTGCCGCACGGCACCTTCTTCGGCGTCGGCGCCGTCGTGGCCGCGAGCCTGGTCGCCCGGGACAAGCGGGCGCAGGCCATCTCGATGATGTTCATCGGGCTGACCGTGGCCAACATCGTCGGCGTCCCGCTCGGCACCCTGCTCGGGCAAGCCATGGGCTGGCGCTCCACCTTCGGCGTCGTCGCGATCATCGGCGTGCTCGCGCTGGTCGCGGTGGCCGCGCTGGTGCCGCAGCAGCCGAAGCCGACCGAGGTGAGCCTGCGCGGCGAGCTGGTCGCGTTCAAGCGGCCGCAGGTGTGGCTGGCGTTCGCCGTCGTGGTGTTCGGCTTCGCGGCGACCTTCTCCTTCTACAGCTACATCAAGCCGCTGCTGACCGACGTCACCGGCTTCAGCCCGACCATGGCCACCGCGCTGCTGGCGCTGTTCGGCGTGGGCATGACGACCGGGACGGTGATCGGCGGGCGGCTGGCCGACCGGGCGCCGATGCGCACGCTGTGCACCTTCCTCGGGTTGCTGGCGGTGGCGCTGACCGGGTTCCTGGTGACCTCGCAGAGCATGGTGCTCGCCGCGATCAACGTGTTCCTGGTCGGGCTGACCGGGTTCGCGGCGATCCCGAGCATCCAGGCGCGGATCCTGGACAAGGCCAAGGAGGCCCCGGCGCTGGGGTCGGCGAGCATCCAGTCCACGTTCAACATCGCCAACTCGCTCGGCGCCTACCTGGGCGGCGCGGTCATCGGCGCCGGGTTCGGGCTCACCGCGCCGAGCTGGGTCGGGGCGCTGCTGGCGCTGGCCGGGCTGGGCTTCGCCGGGCTGTCGGCCTGGCTGGACCGGGAGCCGGCCGCGGGCGAGGTGGTCGCCTCGCACCGCGCCGAGCACTCCCAGCCGGCGCAGGCCGAGCACGCGCACTGAGTCCGGCGCACCTCCCGGAACGGGCCGCTCACCGCTCACCGGTGGGCGGCCCGCTTCGCTTTCCGGGCCCGCCTCCGCGCCCGGCGGGCACCGGCTCGCCGGATAGCTCCGGGTTCGACGAAGTGCTGAGATGGAACACATCGCAGCCGGGAATCCACGCGCCACCGAGGTGGTTGCACCGGGAGGCGACCCGCGCCCCGCGAGGCGTCCGCGCGGGAACACGAACTTTCCACCTTCGGAGGTACTGCTAGATGACCCAGGTTCCGAACCTCACGCTCAACACCGGTGCGCAGATCCCGCAGCTGGGCTTCGGCGTCTTCCAGGTGCCGCCGGACGAGGTGGTCGAACCGGTGCGGACGGCGATCGAGGCCGGGTACCGCAGCATCGACACGGCTGCGGCCTACGGCAACGAGGAGGGCGTCGGCAAGGCGATCGCCGAGTCGGGTGTGCGGCGTGAGGACCTGTTCGTCACCACCAAGCTCTGGAACGACCGGCAGGGCTACGACAGCACCCTGCAGGCCTTCGACGAGAGCATGACCAAGCTCGGCCTCGACTACCTGGACCTGTACCTGATCCACTGGCCGGCCGCGGGCCAGGACAAGTACGTCGAGACCTGGCGGGCGTTCGAGAAGCTGCACAACGAGGGCCGGATCAAGTCCATCGGCGTGTCCAACTTCCAGATCCCGCACCTGCGCCGGCTGTTCGAGGAGACCGACGTGGTGCCGGCGATCAACCAGATCGAGCTGCACCCGAACCTGCAGCAGGCCGACCTGCGCGCGTTCCACCGCGAGCACGGCATCCTCACCGAGGCCTGGAGCCCCATCGGCCAGGGCAAGGGCCTGCTGGAGGACGCCACGCTGGCCTCGCTGGCCGAGAAGTACGGCAAGAGCCCGGCCCAGATCGTGCTGCGCTGGCACGTGCAGCTGGGCAACGTGGTCATCCCGAAGTCGGCCACCCCCTCCCGCATCCGGGAGAACATCCAGGTCTTCGACTTCGAGATCGCCGAGGACGACATGAACGTCATCGCGGGCCTGGAGACCGGCAAGCGCGTCGGCCCGGACCCGGACGTCTTCGGCGCCTGATCAGCCGCCACGAGAAGGGCCCGCTCGGCAGCTCGCCGGGCGGGCCCTTTCGCGCGATCAGGCCGGTTGCGGGCGCAGCACGGTGCTGCCGGAGCGCAGCGAGACCACCTGGCTGCGGGTGGCGATCCAGCCGGGCAGCCGGCCGAGCCGCTGCAGCGGGGTGTTGCGCTGGGCGGAGGTGAACGCGGCCGTGCGGGACACCTTCAGCACCCGCGAGCGCCGCTCCTGCTCGTAGGCGCGCAGCGCCGGCTCCGGATCCCCCTCGGCCCGGCCGAGCAGGTGCGACAGCAGCCAGGCGTCCTCCAGCGTCTGGTTCGCCGCCTGCGCCACCGCCGGCGGCATCGCGTGCACCGCGTCGCCGATCAGCGTCGTGCGCCGACCGCCCCACACGCGCGGGACCCGGTGCCGGATGTGCGGGAAGAAGCCCAGGTCGTCGGCCGAGACCTCGGCCAGCAGCGGCTCCACCGGGTCGGCCCAGCCGGCGAACGCCCGCCGCAGCTGCGGGACGGTCAGGATCGGGTCGCCCTCCCGCCAGGGCAGGTCGAACCACCAGTGCAGCAGGCCGCCGCCGGCCGGGATGAAGCCGCAGGCCGCGCCGCGCCCGGCCACGTTCAGCGTGCGGTGGCCGCGGGCCACCGGTAAGTCGCTGCGGGTCAGGCCCTGCCAGCTGGCCCAGCCGGTCAGCCGGGCGTCGCGGCCGCCGAGCACCGCCTTGCGCACCACCGAGCGCTGGCCGTCGGCGCCGATGAGCACGTCGCCCTCGGCGCGGCTGCCGTCGGTGAACTCGGCGACCACCTTCTCCGGGGTCTCGGTGACGGCCGCGCAGCGGCGGCCGAAGTGCAGCACCCCCGGCGGCAGGGCCGCGGCGAGCTCGCCGGTGAGCAGCCGGCGCGGGGTCTCGATGGTCGGGTGGCCGAGGCGCTCGGTGACGTCGGCCAGGTCGGCCTCCCACAGCAGCCGGCCGGTGTCGGTGATCGACCGGAGGCTGTGCAGCACCCGGCCGACCGGGTCCAGGGAGACGCCGAGCTGGGACAGCGCCGCGGTACCGTTGCTCCAGATGGTCACGGCAGCGCCGCCGTCCCGGAGCTCGGGCGCGTGCTCGAACACCGCCACCTCGTGCCCGGCGTCCGACAGGCCCTTCGCCGCGGCGAGACCGCCGATCCCGGCTCCGATGACGAGAACGCGCATCGTCTCCATCCGTCCTGCGGCGCTGCTGTCCGTACGCAGCGATTTTATCCACTCGTCCGGACTATTCCATTTGCCCTTAGTCACACGCAGTGATCGACGGGCTGCGATCAGCCGACTGCGCAGCGCACATGCATCCGCGGACATGGACACGTGACGGGAGTCGCAACGGGAAAGTAAGTTCCCGAACTATGAGCCCTCGCGTGAAACCACCGTTCCGCGCCGACCACGTCGGCAGCCTGCTCCGCCCGCCCCAGCTCCTCCAGGCCCGCGACGACCACGCCGCCGGGCGCATCGACGCCGACGAGCTGCGCCGCATCGAGGACGAGGCCATCAGCGACGTGGTGGCCATGCAGGAGGAAGTGGGCCTGTCCAGCGCCACCGACGGCGAATTCCGCCGCAGCTCCTGGCACATGGACTTCCTGTACCAGCTGCAGGGCATCTCGAAGAACGAGGACTCGCAGCTGAAGGTGCAGTTCCACAACGCCGCCGGGGACGTCGAGTTCGCCACCCCCGAGATGCGGGTGGACGGCAAGGTCGCCCTCGACCAGCCGATCTTCGGGGAGGCCTTCAAGTACCTCGCCGACCGCGCCACCACCGCCACGCCGAAGCTGACCATCCCGTCGCCCGGGATGGTGCAGTACCGCGGCGGGCGGGCCATGATCGACCAGGACGTCTACCCGGACCTGGCCGAGTTCCGCGCCGACCTCGCGGCGGCCTACCGCGCCGAGGTGCACGCGCTGGCCGGGATGGGCTGCCACTACCTGCAGCTGGACGACACCAGCCTGGCCTACCTCAACGACCCGAAGCAGCGCGAGCAGATCGCCGCCCGCGGCGAGGACGCCGAGCACGCGCACCTGCAGACCATCGACCTGATCAACGCAGCGCTGTCCGAGCGGCCGCCGCACCTGTCGGTGACCACGCACATGTGCCGCGGCAACTACCGCTCGTCCTGGGTCGCCGAGGGCGGCTACGACTTCGTCGCCGAGGCGCTGTTCAACCGCCTCGACGTGGACGGGTTCTTCCTGGAGTTCGACGACGCCCGCTCCGGCGGGTTCGCGCCGCTGCGGTTCGTGCCGAAGGGCAAGCACGTGGTGCTCGGCCTGGTCACCACCAAGCGGGGCGAACTGGAATCGGCCGACGAGCTCAAGCGGCGGATCGAGGAGGCGTCCCGGTACATCGACCTGGACCAGCTGTGCCTGTCGCCGCAGTGCGGCTTCGCCTCCACCAAGGAGGGCAACGCGCTGACCTACGAGCAGCAGGTCGCCAAGCTGCGGCTGGTCGTGCAGGTCGCCCAGGACGTCTGGGGCTGATCGCGCCGGAGATCACGGGTGCCCCGCGTCCGCGCGGGGCACCCCCACCGCCGCGGGGGATCCCGCGGCTGCTCGGCGAGGATCTCCGGAGGACGGACAGTCAGGCGGCGGGCTCCAGGAAGCGCCCCGCCACCAGGCCCGGCTCCTCGTCGCCGTCGAACCGGACCCACAGCACCGGGCCGTCGAAGACGTCGGGAAGCCCCGACGCGGTCTCCACCACCGTGCCGACCTGATCGCGGAACCGGCCGAACGAGGCACGCACGCGGGTGCCAGGCTCAAGCGGACTCGATGACTGCTCCATGAGGGTCGACGTTACGTCGCGGTGCACCGGAACGGAAAACCGCGTCCGAGTGACGTGGAACTGAACACGTTGACCTGCGCAGTCGTCCCGGAGAATGGGCCGCGTGCGGCCGGCGTGCGCCGATCCAGGTGATCGACGTCACCATCGTCGCAGGTAAGAGCGTTGCGATCGGAAAGGGGAGGCCGGGTGCGCACGATCCGGGAGAACGGCGAGCACGAGCTGGAGATCAAGCGGTCGCGGTTCCTGTGCGCCCTGGCCCGGGTGGATTCCGACGAGGCGGCGCGGGAGTTCATCGCCGAGCGCCGCAAGCTGCACCACGAGGCGCGGCACCACTGCACCGCCTACGTCCTCGACGAAGGCCGCGCGCAGCGGTCCAACGACGACGGCGAGCCGGCGGGCACGGCCGGGGCGCCGATGCTGGAAGTGTTGCGGCGCAACGAGATCACCGGGGTCGTGGCCGTGGTCTCGCGCTACTTCGGCGGGGTGCTGCTCGGCGCGGGCGGGCTGGTGCGCGCCTACGGGAGCGCGGTGTCGGCGGCGCTGGAGCACGTGGGGCTCAACGAGCTGCGGCCGATGCACGTCGTTTCGACCACAGTGGACCACTCCGCGGCGGGCCGGTTGGAGAACGACCTGCGCGCGGCGGGATTCGTGGTGTCCGATGTGGACTACGCGGAGCGGGTGCGGTTCGAGCTGCGGGTGCCCGCCGGGGACGTGGAACGGTTCCACGTGTGGCTCGCCGAGGCCACCGGCGGGTCCGCGACCGCCGAGGTCGGCGAGCTCGTGCACGCCGAGGTGCCCGGCTAGACCGGAACCGCGCGGGGAGCCGAAAAACCCCGCCGCAGCGGGGAGATCCGGGCGCTCAGCGGGCCAGCAGGTAGCCCGAGCCGCCGGCCACCACGCCGACCACCGCGCCGACGACGACCTGCGCCGGGGTGTGGTCGCCGAGCCGGACCCGCGACCAGCCCACCGCGGCCACCACCAGCCACAGCACCAGCATCCACCCCGAGTACGCGTCGGCCAGGATCGCCACCGCGCCCGCACCGACCGCGGTGTGCACCGAGACCTTCCACCACACCGTGATCACGCCGATCACCAGCAGCGCCGACAGCATCGCCACGTGCAGCGCCACCATCAGGTCCGGCGCGCCGATCCGCAGCAGCCAGGCCAGCCCCAGCACGCTGAGCACGATCAGCACCGCGAACGGGATCAGCCGGCCCTCCCGGTTGCGCACGTGGTGCCCGTCCCACCAGCCCAGCCGGGCCCCGATCACGATCCCGGTCATCGGCAGCACGCTGCTGGTCAGCGCCACGAACGCGCCCCAGCCGAGCGTGGAGGGCATCCGGTGGGTGGCGCTCCAGGCCACCGCCATCGGCAGCACCAGCACCACCACCGCCGGTGCGAACACCTCCGTGAGCACCCGCGCCAGCAGGTCCAGTCCTGGTCCGGGAGGTGCCGTGGTGCGCTGCTCGGTCTCGACGTCGGTCTCGGCCATGCCGTCCTCCCCTGCTCGCCCGCGGCATCCCGAACCATGATCACCACACCGCGGCCCCAGGGGTACTCAACTCATCCGGACGGCCGTGCGGGACCGCCGGGTGCCGACCCCGAACCCCCCGTTGATCACCCGGTCGGCGGTGACAGTATGCGTTCGATTAATTACAGAATGAGCTGATTCCGACAGCTGCCGCGTCCGCAGCCCTCCAGCGGCCCCGCGAGCCCTGCGCTGAACGGACGCTCCCCACCAGCATCTCCAAGGAGGAGTCATCTCCGATCGAACCCACCTCGACGAACCCGGGTGGCCGGCCGAAAGCCTGCTCGCGCGGCTGCGCCCGGTCGCCCGGGAGGCACTGCTGAGCCTCGGCACCGCCAAGGCGTTCAAGCCCGGCGAGGCGATCCTGCGGCCGGGCGAGGACAGCACGCACGTCGTCCTCCTGCTGCACGGTTCGGCGCGGGTGCAGGCCGTCGGCTCCGGCGGCTGCGCGCTGCTGGGCGTGCGCTTCGGCGGCGACGTGCTCGGCGAGATGGCCGCGCTGGAACGCCGCGCCCGCACCGCGCTGGTCACCGCCGGCACCCGCGCGGGCACCCGGCTGGTGCGGGCGGCGGACTTCCTGGACTTCCTGGGCAGGCACGCCGACGCCGCGATCGAACTCACCCGCGTGATCAACGCGCGGCTGCACTGGGCCGACCAGCGGCGGCTGGACAACGCCCAGCACCCGGCACCGGACCGGGTGCGGCGGGTGCTGCTGGAGGTCGTGCGCGGCTGCGGCATCGGCGACGAGGACGGCAACCACCGGCTCGGCACCCCGCTCAGCCACGACGACCTGGCCAGCCTGGCCGGGGTGCGGCGGCGGACCGTCGAGAAGGTGCTGCGCGACCTCGAACAGCAGGGCGTGCTGCTGCGGCGGTACCGGCAGGTGGTGATCACCGACCTGCCGCAGCTGCAGCGGATCACCGAGAACCCGTGATCCGCGCCACACCCGCGTCGCCGCGGCGGCCCCGGACCGGTTGAACCCACCGGTTTTCGACGACGACGTCGGAGGTGGGTGCCATGCAGGGCTTCAGCGGGACCTCCCGGTTCCTGGCCGTCCTGTGCGCCGCGCTGGTCAGCGGAACGGCGCTGGCCGGGACGGCCGCGGCCGACGACCGGCTGCCGGTGATCCACTCGGGGGTGGCCGCGAGCGCGCACGCCGCGGCCCGGCCGGGCACGGATCCCGCCGGTGCCAACGACTTCTCGTGCACGCCGACGGCGGCGCACCCGCGGCCGGTGGTGCTGGTGCACGGGACCGTGTCGAACATGACCTACAGCTGGTTCTCGCTGGCGCCGCGGCTGGCCGACGAGGGCTACTGCGTCTTCGCGTTCAACTACGGGCAGCGCACCGGGTCCGGTCTCGGGCTGCCCGGCGCGATCCCGGCCGGCGGCACCGCGCCGGTCCCGGAGTCCGCGCAGCAGCTGGCCGCGTTCGTCGACCGGGTGCGCGCGGCGACCGGCAGCGCGCAGGTCGACCTGGTCGGGCACTCGCAGGGCGGGATGATGCCGCGCTACTACCTGGACCGGCTCGGCGGCGCGGCGAAGGTGCGGCACCTGGTGGGGCTCTCGCCGTCCAACCACGGCACCGACGTGGACGGGCTGGCGCGGCTGCCCGGGGTGCCGGACCTGCTGCGGATCGGCATGGGGGACTCGGTGCGGGACCAGATGCACGACTCGGCGTTCATGGCCGAGCTGGCGGCGCGGCCGGAAACCGCGCCCGGGGTGGACTACACGGTGATCCAGACCCGCTACGACGAGGTCGTCACCCCGTACACCTCGGCGTTCCTGGACGGGCCGGGCGTGCGGAACGTGCTGTTGCAGGACGGGTGCCCGATCAACACGACCGACCACCTCGGCGTGACCTTCGACAGCCGGGCCGAGCAGTACGTGCTCAACGCGCTCGACCCGGAGCACGCGGCCGAGCCGCCCTGCGTGCCGAGCCCGCCGGTGAACGCGGCCCGGCGCTGACTCAGCCGTCCAGGTCCATGTGGCGGAGTTCCCGCCAGGCGACCGGCCACGGCACGCGCGGGTGCTGCACGAGCCACAGGACCTCCCCGTCGAAGTGGGCCTCGGCGGGCAGGCCCGCGTCCGCGACGGCCAGCGGGCGCACGTCGCCGAACAACCGGCGCAGGCGCGTGCCGTCCGAACCGAGGTAGAGCGCGCGGTCGGTGCCCTCCGGCGGGTGGCCGAAGTACCAGAAACCCCGGCCGGGGCTGTAGATCCGCGGCAGCCCCGCGGCCGGGCCGTAGTGCCGCAGCGCGGCCGCGTCCCAGTAGTCGTGCGTGATCACGGCGGCCCCCGGCGGTTGTCGCCGGTGCTGCTCGGCGACGAGTCCGGTCAGCTGCGGCCAGCCGATGCTGCCGCCGCTGATCACATCCCCCGGCGGGATCGCCGAGACCGGCAGCACCGGCAGCCACGCCAGCGCCACCACCGCCGACACCCCGAACCACGGCCAGCAGCGCCGCGGCGCGGCCCCGGCCTCCCGCCGGCGTTGCAGCTGCACCGCCCCGGCCGCGAACAGCAGGCCGAAGAACCCGGCCACGTAGTACGGCCGCCCGTTGCCCACCACGAACGCCGCGGTCACGCCGAGGAACGTCCAGCCGAGGAACCGCAGCTCCGGCGAACGCAGCAGCGCCCAGGTGCCGAGGCAGAGCAGCCCCGCGCCCGCGATCCCCGCGCACAGCAGGGCGACCGGGACGTAGGCCGGGCCCCACCAGTTCTCCGCGGCCACCACCTCGCGCATCTCCAGCTGCGGCCAGCCGTGCCGGGACTGCCACCACAGCGACGGCACCGCGCTCAGCACCGCCACCGCCGCGCCCACCCACAGCAGCGGCCGCCGCAGCAGCTCCCGCGGACCCAGCACCAGCACCACCGGCACCAGCACCAGCCAGAGCACCGGGATCAGGAACTTCACCTGCACCGCCACCGCGGTCAGCACACCCGCCCACAGCAGCGGCAGGTCCGAGCCGCGCCACCGCACCCAGCGCACCAGCGCCCACAGCACGCCCGTCCACAGCACCGGGTCGATCGAGGCGGTGGCCAGCATGTGGCCCATCCCCGCGAAGTTCCCGGCCACCGCCCACGCCCCGGCCGCGATCGCCTGCGCCCGCCGGTCGGCGCCGAGCTCCCGGGCCACGGCCGCCGTGAGCACCGCACCCGCGGCGATCGACAGCACCGCCGGCACCCGCACCGCCACCAGCGAGCCCGGCACCAGCAGGTCCATCCCGGCCGCCAGCAGCGGCACCAGCGGCGGCTGGTCCGCGTAGCCCCAGGACAGCTCCCGGCCCGCGGCGATGAAGTACAGCTCGTCGGCGAAGTAGCCGTAGCGCCCGCTCGTGGCCAGCAGCACCACCGCCATCGCGGCCGCGATCAGCGCGACCGGGCGGGCGGCGAACGGGGGCCGCCGCGCCGGCGCCTCCGGACCGGCCTCGGTGATCGCGGACGTCATGCCCGGCAGGCTAAGCCGACCGCGGGCGCCGCCGGGGCGGTTCGCCGCACCCCTAGGGGGAAGATCAGGGCGCATTTCGTCCCTCCCGCCCGATCGCGCTCGCTAGACTCCGCGGCGGACGAGGCGCAGCGCGCACCCCGAGCGGACGAGGACCGGAATGCCCCAGAACGACCCGACCCGACCGGACCGCCGTCGGCTCGCCCTCATCGCCCGCGCGCTGCGCGGGGCCGCCCGGCTGTCGCTGGCCGAACCGGAACTGCGCGGGCTGCCGCAGCTGGTGCGGCCCGGCGACGTGTGCTTCGACATCGGCGCCGCGTACGGGATGTACAGCTTCAGCCTCGCGCACCTGGTCGGGCCGACCGGCGCGGTGCACTCCTTCGAACCGCAGCCGAAACCGCGCGGCATCCTGCGCACCGGGGTGCGCGCCGCCGGGCTGGACCACGTGCACGTCCAGGACGCCGCGGTGGGCGCCGAGCCGGGAGAGCTGGAGATGGCGCTGCCGGTGAAGTTCGGCTTCGCCCCCATCCACGGGCACGCGCACATCAACGACGGGGTGCGGCAGCCGCGGCCGAACACCCGGTTCACCCGCACCCGCTCCTGGCGCACCCCGATCCGCACCGTCGACGAGTTCTGCGCCGAGCGGGCGGTGCCGCGGGTGGACTTCGTGAAGGTCGACGCGGAGGGCTTCGAGCCGACGGTGATCGCCGGGGCGCGCGCGACGATCGAGCAGCACCGGCCGAGCCTGCTGCTGGAGATCGAGGACCGGCACCTGTCCCGCTACGACACCACCGCCGCGGAGTTCAGCGCCTCGCTGCGGGAGCTCGGCTACCGGATGCACACCTGGGACGGGCGGGCCTGGCGCCCGGCCGCGGAGGTCACCACCGCCCAGCGCAACTACCTGTTCACAGTGGACGGTCCCGGGGCGCGCTGAGCGCATCAGGCCACCGAGTGCCACGCGCCCACCAGGTTCGCGTACGTCGCCGACGACCTCAGCAGCGTCCCGTGCGTGCCGGAGCGCAAGCCGTCGGCGTCCAGCAGCAGCACCCGGTCCGCGCGCAGCGCCGAGCTGATCCGGTGCGCGACGACGACCAGCGTGCCGCCGCGGCGGGCGAAGGCCCGCTCCACCCGCTCCTCGGCCTGCGCGTCGAGGTGGCAGGTGGCCTCGTCCAGGATCACGATGCGGGCGGCCGACAGGTGCACGCGCGCCAGCGCGACGAGCTGGCGCTCGCCCTCGGACAGCTCGTCCGGGCGGATCCGGCCGTCGTAGCCGCCGTGCGCGCGCACCAGCTCCTCCATGCCGAGCGCGAACACCACCCGCTCCACTTCGTCCTCAGTGGACTCCGGGGCGAGGTAGCGCAGGTTCTCCCGCAGCGTCCCGGCGAACACGTACGCCTGCTGCGGGATGAGCGCCACGGTGGCCCGCAGCCAGGACTCCCGCAGCCCGCTCAGGCACACCCCGCCGAGCCGCACCTCGCCGGTCTCCACCGGTTCCAGCCCGGCCAGCACGCTCACCAGCGTCGACTTGCCGATGCCGCTGGGGCCGACGACGGCCACGTGCTCCCCGCCGCGCACCCGCAGGTCCGCGCCGTCCAGCACCGGGTCCGAGTGCGGCCCGTACCGGAAGCCGACCCCGGCCAGCTCCAGGTCGTAGCGGTCCGAGGCCATGCTGCCGCCCGCGGGCAGCTGCCGGGCGCCGCCGTGGCGGGCCAGCCGGTGCAGCACCGCGCGCAGCTCCAAGCCCATGTTCCCGACGGTCTGCACCAGCATCCGCAGCGCCGGCTCCAGCCCGGTCACCAGGTAGGTCACCGCGCCGAGCAGCTCGCCCGCGGTCAACCCGCCGGAGCGGACCAGCCACGGCGCCAGCAGCAGCAACAGCACCGCGGGCACCCGCGCGCCCAGGCCCAGCGCGCCCGCGCGGGCGGCGCCGACGTCGGCGACCGAGACCGAGGAGTCCGCGTCGGCGCGGCACGCCCGATCGACGTCCGCGGCGGCCCGGTGCTGCGCACCGCAGGCCAGCACGTCGCGGAAGCCCTGCAGGACACCACCGGCGACCTCGCCGAGCGCCTCCTCCGCGGCGAGCGAGGAGTCGTAGCGGCGCCGCCAGATCCGCGACAGCCGCACCACCGCCCAGCCGGTCAGCGCCAGCCCCGGCAGCATCAGCAGCCCGACCACCGGCGCCAGCGACAGCACCCCGACCACCGCGGCGGCGAAGGTGAACCCGACCGAGCTCACCGACAGCATCAGCCCGGACAGCAGCTGCCGGACCTGCTCGACCTGCGTGGTGATGCGCGAGACCGCGGCCGTCGAGGTCGCCGGCCCGCCCAGCACCGCCGCGTGCAGCCCGCCCCGGACGGTCGTGCGCAGCAGGTGGTTGCGCAGCGCCTCCACGACCGCCGCCATCGGCCGCACCGCCTGCCGGTTGGCGAGCGTGCCGCCGACCATGGCCAGCCCGTAGCAGGCGATCGCGCCGACACCGGTGACCGCGTCCCCGGCCCGGAATCCCTCGTCCACGGCGTAGGCGACCAGCCGCCCGGACAGCACGACCGGGGCGACGCCGAGCATCGACCACAGCACCAGCGACAGCAGCGCCCGCCGCTCGGTGCGCAGCACCGGCAGCACCAGGCCGCGGGCGGTGAGCTCGGCGGGGCGCGTCACGGCAGCCTCCGGATCTCGGCGGTGCGCTCCGGGTCGCTGAGGAACCGCAGGTCCAGGTCCAAGGTGAGCTCCGGGTCCCGGGCGCGTTCGGCGGCCAGGTCGGTGCGGGAGGCGGTGCGCGGCCGGAACACCGCCTCGTAGGCGGGATCGCGCATCAGCTGCTCGTGCGGGGCCACCGCGCGCACCACGCCGTCGTCCAGCCAGGCCACCAGGTCCGCGCGGGCCGCGGTGGACATCCGGTGCGCGACGACGAGCCGGGTGGTGCCGCGCAGCGCGCGCTCCAGCGCGGCGCTGATCTCCACCTCCGTCGCGGTGTCCACACTGGACGTCACGTCGTCCAGGACCACCACGCGCGCCCCGCGCGCGGCCGCCCGCGCGAGGCCCAGGCGTTGCAATTCGCCGCCGGACAGCCGCAGATCCCGGATCGCCGTGCCCTCGCCGTCGGGAAGCCGGCGCACGAAGCCGTCGGCGGAGCTGATCCGCAGCGCGCGCTGCACCCGCGCGGGCGGCGGCGGGGTGTCGGAGTAGGCCAGCGCGTCGGCCACCGTCTCGCCCAGCAGGTGCGGGCGCTCGAAGGCGAAGCTGAACGCCCGGCGCACCTCCTCG
>Ga0164243_10003837_pt1 | contig 23859 bp, 22 predicted proteins | sample OricompcompostOP_FD_108781 | JGI IMG/M metagenome (GOLD analysis project Ga0164243, IMG submission 108781) | Organic Plus compost microbial communities from Emeryville, California, USA - Original compost - Organic plus compost (OP) | ecosystem: Engineered > Solid waste > Mixed feedstock >...
GTCCCAGATGTTGTAGGCGGGTTTCACGTCAGCCCGTTCCGTTCAATGTCGAAGCCCGTTCGTGTCGAGCGAAGTCGAGACACGTTGCGCAACATGTCTCGACTTCGCTCGACACGAACGGGAAAAAGGTTCCTATCCTAAAACTCTTCAGAGCCCCAGGTTCTCGCGGAAGGTCGTGCCTTCGTATTCGGTGCGATAGATGCCGCGCTTCTGCAGGATCGGCACGACCTGGTCCACGAAATCCTCGACCGAGCTGGGCATGATCGTCGGCGTCAGATTGTAGCCGTAGCAGCCGGTCTCGCGCCAGGTCTCCTCCATCTTGTCCGCCACCTGCTCGGGCGTGCCGACGAATTGCGGCTTGCCGATCGAGACACCCCACTTGATGGCCAGCTCGCGCACGGTGAACGGGCGGTCGCCGACGACATCGCCGAATGCCTTCATCAGCCCCTGCGAGCCCTGGGTCTTCATCTCGGCGATCGGCTGGTCGAGGTCGAACGTGCTGAAGTCCATGCCCAGCGTGCCCGACAGGCGCGCAAGGCAGGCGTCGAGCGGCATGCGTTCGACGATCCCGTCGAGCTTCTTCTGCGCTTCCTCTTCAGTGCCACCGAGCACGACCTGCAAGCCGAAGCTGACGCCCGGCGTCTTCGCGCCGATGCTTTTCGCCGTGGCGTCGAGATCGGCCATGAAGCGCTTCATGCCGGCAAGGTTGGGCTGGATCGAGAAGACGACGTCGGCATGGCTCGCAGCGAACTGCTGGCCCCGGCCCGAGCTGCCGGCCTGGAACAGCACCGGGCGGCCCTGCGGCGAAGGCAGCACCGGCGCGGTGGTGTTGCAGTTGAAGAATTCGCCTTGGTGGTCGATCACTTCGACCTTGCTGGGATCGGCGAAGATACCACTTTCCTTGTCGGCAAGGATGCCGCCTTCCTTGATGCTGTTCCAGAGCTTGTAGCAGACTTCCATGTACTCGTCGGCGCGGTCATAGCGGCGATCGTGCTCCATCTGCGTCAGGCCCAACGCGCGATGCTCGCCACGCAGGTGGCCGGTGACGATGTTCCAGCCGATGCGCCCGCCTGAGAGATAGTCAAGCGTGCCGAGCTGGCGCACGATCGTCCACGGCTGATAGGCCGAAGTCGACATGGTCGTCGCAAGGCCGAGGTGCGTCGTTGCCGAGGCCAGCGCCGAAAGCAGCACCACCGGGTCCATCGAGGGCCAGCAGACACCGTACTTCACCGCGTCTTCCACGCTGTCGCGATAGCGGTCGAACACGCCCGGCGTATCGGCGAAGAAGATGCCGTCGAACTTCCCGCGCTCCAGCGTCTGGGCCAGTTCCTGCCACAGCTTGAGGCTGCCCAGCGCTTCGATACGGTTGTCCTTCTGGTCGGCCCAGCTCAGCACCGTGTGATTGATCGGCGAGTTGATCAGAAAGCTGACCAGGTGAATCTGTTTTGCCATGGCGTCCTCGAAAAGCAGGAAAGCGAAGCCGGCTTGCCGACTCGTTCTCGCTTGGGTATTCCGATATTGGAATTCAATTCCACTATCAGAATACGAAGGTGGTCCGGGCTTGTAAAGGCTTGCCAATCCTCACCCTGCAAGGGAAGGATTTAGAGAGTAGAGGAGACGTCATGTTCGCAGCCCCGCCCCGCGTCGAAGCGCAAGTCTTCACCACGATTCCGGAGAAGTTCCACCGGCTCGGCGAGCGGTCCTACTGGGGCAGCATCCAGTTTCCGAACGCCGACACGCCGACGTTCCTGGAAGGGCCGTCGTTCGATACCGAAGGCAACCTTTGGGTGGTCGACATCCCCTGGGGCCGGCTGTTCAAGATCACGCCCGACGGCGAAGTTTCGATCGGCGCCGAATATGACGGCGAGCCCAACGGCCTCAAGTTCCACAAGGACGGCCGCGGTTTCATCACCTGCCACAAGCACGGCATCATGGTGATGGACCCGAAGACCGGGAAGGTCGAACCTTTCCTGGAGCGCTCGACGCTGGAACGCTTCAAGGCGACCAACGACCTCGTCTTCGCGAAGAACGGCGACATGTACTTCACCGACCAGGGCCAGACGAGCCTGGCGGACCCGTCGGGCCGACTCTATCGCCTGAATGCCGCGACCGGAAAGCTGGAACTGCTGCTCTCCAACATTCCCAGTCCCAACGGCCTCGTACTCAACAAAGCGGAGAGCGCGCTGTTCCTGGCCGTCACCCGGGCCAACGCGATCTGGAAGATCGTTATCTTGCCCGACGGCTCGATCGCCAAGGTCAGCACCTGGGTGCAGATGGGCGGCGGCAACGGCCCCGACGGCATGGCGATCGACGAGAACGACAACATCGCCGTCTGCCACGTCGGCTTCGGCTCGGTCTGGCTGTTCAGCAACAAGGGCGAGCCGATGCTGCGGATCGATTCTCCCAAGGGCGAGATGGTGACCAACTGCGCCTATGGCGGGAAGGACAACAAGACGCTCTACTTCACCGAATCGCGGACCGGGACGATCCTGAGCGCCGATATGCCGGCGCCGGGGCGGCTGATGTATTCGCATGGGGGTTAGCTCGTTTCTTGAGCACTCCATCATTGCCGGAACACCTCGTCATCCCCGCGGAGGCGGGTATCCATCTCCCGAGTGTTCCGCCCGGTGCAAGGTCGGGGAGATGGGTTCCCGCCTTTGCTGGAATGACGAGCCCCTTTCTTGAGCAGCACTATCGAATGATTGCAGCGGCTACTCGGCCCTGGCCATAAGACCGGGCGGTTGACGGGATTCCCCGCCGGTGCTTGGACCCGCACAGGCGATAACGATGGGGACCCACCCGCATGGAGAGACTTTCCGGCCGCACGTGCTTGATCACCGGCGCTTCTTCGGGCTTTGGCGCGCATTTTGCGCGGCTAGCGGCCTGGGAAGGCGCGCGGCTGGTGCTGGGCGCGCGGCGCAAGGAGCGGATCGAGGCGCTGGCTGACGAGCTTCGCGCGCAAGGCGCCGAAGTGCTGTGCGTGCTGATGGACGTGACCGACGAGGCATCGGTCATCGCCGCCTATGACGCCGCCGAAGCTGCGTTCGGCACGGTCGATTCGATCATCGCCAACGCGGGTATTTCAGCGCCGGGCCGCTCGACCGAGGTTCCGGTCGATGCCTTGCGCAACCTGTTCGAGACCAACGTGCTGGGCGTGCTGCTGACCGCGCGCGAAGGAGGCCGTCGCCTGATCGCCGGCGGGAGCCGCGAGACGGGGAAGGGCCGCATTCTGCTGATCGGCTCGATGGCCGCGCAAGTGCACCTGATCGGCGAGACCGCCTATTGCGCCAGCAAGGCGGCGGTGGCCAAGCTCGGCCGCGATCTGGCACGCGAATGGGTGCGCCAGGGCGTCAACGTGAACGTCCTCCAGCCCGGCTTCGTCATGACCGAGATGACCGCCGACTGGTTCGCCACCGAAGGCGGCAAGGCGCAGATCGCCAGCTTTCACCGCCGACGCCTCCAGCCCATCGAGTCGATGGACGAGATGGTGCTGTTCCTCCTTTCCGACGCCTCCGCCGGCATGACCGGGGCGGCGATCACGCTGGACGATGGACAATCTTTATGAGTTGCCTGCCCCGATGACCGTATCCGAACGCGCCTCTGCCATTGCCGACAACGTCGAAGCCTTCGTCCGCGAAGTGGTGATCCCCTACGAGCAGGATCCGCGCCGCGACCACCACGGCGCACCGCTGGACGAGCTGGTCTTCGAAATGCGCGACAAGGCGCGCGCGGCCGGCGTGCTGACGCCGCATATCCTGCCCGACGGCAGCCACCTGACGCAGCGCGAGACGGCAGTGGTGCTGATCCGGTCGGGCCTGTCGCCGCTGGCCCCCCTCGCCTGCAACACCAATGCGCCGGACGAGGGCAACATGTACCTGCTCGGCAAGGTCGGCAGCCCGGCGATCAAGGAGCATTTCCTGACGCCGCTGGTGGAGGGCCGCGCGCGCTCCGCCTTCTTCATGACCGAGCCGGCCGACTGGGGCGGCGCGGGCTCCGACCCGTCGATGATGAAGACCACCTGCCGCAAGCATGGCGACCACTGGGTGATCGACGGGCGCAAGACCTTCATCACCGGCTGCCTGGGCGCCAAGGTCGGCATCGTCATGGCCAAGGCCGAAGACATCGACCAAGGCGGAGGCGCCTGCATGTTCCTGGTCGACCTGCCCGACCCCGCCATCCGCATCGAGCATATTCCCAACACGATCGACAGCTCGATGCCCGGCGGCCATGCGACGCTGACCATCGACGGCCTGCGCGTGCCGGCAGAGCACATGCTGGGCGAAGCCGGCGAAGGCTTCAAATATGCGCAGGTCCGCCTCAGCCCCGCGCGCCTTTCGCACTGCATGCGCTGGCTGGGCGCCTGCATCCGCGCCAACGAGATCGCGAGCGACTATGCCAACCGCCGCGAGGCTTTCGGCAAGCCGCTGATCGATCACGAAGGCGTCGGCTTCATGCTGGCGGACAACCTGATCGAGCTGAAACAGGCCGAGCTGATGATCGACTGGTGCGCACAGGTGCTCGACAGCGGATCGCTCGGCACGGCCGAAAGCTCGATGGCCAAGGTGGCCGTGTCCGAAGCGCTGATGCGCGTGGCCGACCGCTGCGTCCAGGTCATGGGCGGCACGGGCGTGACCGATAGGACCATCGTCGAGCAGGTGTTCCGCGAGATCCGCGCCTTCCGCATCTATGACGGGCCGACCGAAGTGCACAAATGGTCGCTGGCCAAGAAGATCAAGCGCGACTGGAAGCAGGCGCAAACGCAGAAGCAGCCGTGATGAGCGACGACGTCACCGCCAGCAATTCCGGCACCGACCCGGTGCGCGAGGGCTATGCCTTCGACGAGGCGGCGCTGGCGGAATGGATGGCGGCGAATGTGGACGGCTATGCCGGGCCGCTGTCCGTCCGGCAGTTCAAGGGCGGCCAGTCGAACCCGACGTACCAGCTGATCACCCCGACGCAGAAGTACGTCCTGCGCCGCAAGCCGCCCGGCGAGCTGCTGCCGGGCGCCCACGCGGTCGATCGTGAGGCGCGCGTGCTGTCCAGGCTGGGCGCGGTGGGCTTCCCCGTCGCGCATGTCTACGGCCTGTGCACCGACGATGCGGTGATCGGCACCTGGTTCTACGTCATGGAGATGGTCGAGGGCCGCATCTTCTGGGACGCGACGTTCCCCGGCGTTTCCCGCGAGGACCGCCCGGCCTACTTCGATGCGATGAACGAGACGCTGGCCAGGCTCCACAGCTTCGATCCCGTCGCGATCGGCCTGGGCGGCTTCGGCAAGCCCGGCAACTACTTCGCCCGGCAAATCTCGCGCTGGTCGAAGCAGTACCTTGCCGACGATCTCGCCGGCCGCAACGCCGACATGGACGCGCTGGTCGAATGGCTGCCCCACAATATCCCCGCAGGCGACGAGACCGCGATCGTCCACGGCGACTTTCGCTGCGACAACATGATCTTCCACCCCACCGAGCCGCGCGTCGTCGCGGTGCTCGACTGGGAGCTTTCGACGCTGGGCCATCCGCTGGCCGACTTCGCCAACCATGCAATGATGTACCGCATGCCGCCCGAGATCGTCGCGGGACTGCAAGGCGCGGACCTGGCCGCGCTCAACATTCCGTCGGAAGCCGAATATGTCGCCGCCTATTGCCGCCGCACCGGGCGCGCCGCGATTCCAGGCTACGATTTCGCGATCGCTTTCAACTTGTTCCGCCTTGCCGCTATCTTCCACGGGATCAAGGGCCGCGTCCTGCGCGGCACCGCCGCTTCGGCTCACGCCACAGAACGCGCCGCGGTCTTCCCTAGGCTGGCAGCGATGGCGCGGGCTGCGATGGATCAGGCGGGTTAGGTCTCACCCCTCGCAATGACGAGTACTAATGTCGGCCGTGACCGACATCGGCCAGCTTGTCGAACGCAGCCGATATCCTCTGCCACATTTCCACGCCGACGATGTCGTCTTCGAGAACGAGCGAGCCGATCCGCGTCGCTATGAAGCCCGGCCCTTCTTCACCGTAGTGCTTTTCGACCCAGAGAGCGCCGGCCCATACGATATGTTCCCGCGTGACCATGGCCGGCACGGCTCATGAGGTGATGGTGAAGTCGGCTATGCCGCCCTTCGACCATCGGACGAGGGCAGGCTGCTCGCCGCCAGCAATGAGTTCCAGCTTCACGCGCATTCCGAGGCGGAAGGCAGGGCTGCGGCGGCCATTGTCGGCGTCGATCCTGGCCGATTCCTGCGGCCTGGACGACGGCGAGAGCACGTCGTGATGAGAGGCCAGAACGTCGGTAGTGGACAGCATAATCGCGACCCTTTAGCCGCCCCGCGAGCCCAACCGACCATGCATTGTTTAACAGATTGCTAAGCGCGCCTCTCACGCGTGCCCGTCCGTGCGGTTATGTCGACGGACGGCGAGGAAGTGCTGACAGCTACAGTCAAAAAGGCCGCCGGGCGTCGCGCCCGATGCGCGAGACCCGGCGAACCATGACAGGCTAGCCCAAGCAGCTTACTGCGACTGGGGAACCGCGTCGCGAAGCTTCTGCTGCAGTGCCGGATCCGTCTTCGACGCATCGGTGATGGCGTTGAACTTCGCAATGTCGAGCCCGCTCTTCTGAACGGCAGCGGCCATCTGCGACTGCTTATCGGCTTCCGAGACCGACGCGTCGGCCTGGATCTTGTTCAGTTCCACGGCAACGGTCGCGTAAGCCTGGATTTCCTGATCGGTAAAGCTCGACGCCGGAGCGGCCGGGGCGGGCGCGGCCTGGCCAGCCGAAGCGGCCGGATCTGCAGGCGGAGCTTCCTGGGCAACCGCAAGCGGCGCCATCGCCATCATCCCCACGGCGCCAGTGACGAGCGCAAATGCCTTTTTCACGATGTTATCTCCTGTGTGGTCTGGAAGGCCTTTAACCAATCGGGCGAGATACGGCTTGGGAACACCCCCGGATCGGCGGCCCGTGCGTCAAATGGGGCGCTCGGGATTCGGGCCACGGCAGGGCGAAGGCTGACAGCGGCAGGCCGAAACCGGCCTTTTCCGCCAATCTCAGGAAGGGGATACGGTGAGGGGAATCATCGTCCGCCCTATCGAAAGGGCGATAGAGTTCTGGCTGCCCGCCCAATTCTGCCAGAGTTCGCCAGACCGATCAGCGGTGATAATAGCTTGCAATAGCACGATATAAGCGCGCGATTTTCAGCCCGCTTCCGGTGGCGCGCTTCGCTTCACTGGGATTTCGGCCGGCGCCGGCGTGCCCAGTAGATCAGGATGACGATGAGCGGCAGCGCGATCATGAGGTTCCAGATCGCATCGATTGTGCCGTCGAAGATCAACGCGGCGATCAGCCCAATCAGGCTTGCCACGGCCAGCGCCAGCGGTGCGCGAAATATCCGCCTGGGGCCCGGTTTCTCTTTTCCCGTCACGATCCATTCCGCTCGGCCTGCTGCAGGGAGCCGCCACCCGAAGTGATTTCCTCGACCCGCCGCTCAATCGGGCCAGCCTTACGGCCGATCCAGAGGTAGACGCCGCTGCCCAGGACCACGATGGCGACGATGTCCAGCAGCGCCCAGACGATCTTGAGCGCGATACCGCCATAGTCACCGAAATGGAGCGGGCGCGAGAGGAACAGTGCGCGGATATGAAGCGGCATGTCGCGCGTGTCGGCAAGCTTGCCCGTCTCGGCATCGACCAGCGAAGGCTTTAGCAGGCGCGAGGTGACCGGCGTGTCGCCCTTGAGGAAGACGTTATAGTGATGCGGCGTGCCGAAGAAGCTACCTGGCCAGGCGATCGTCTGCGGGATCATGCCCGGCGAAGCCGCTTCGGCCGCGGCGACCGCTGCGTCGAGCGAGCCGAGACGGCGGAGCGGCGGCGCATCGCGGTAGGGCGCCATCATCTCGGCAAGCTGGCCGCTCTTCCACTGCTGGGCCAGCGGCTGGTCCAGCGTATTGAACACGCCGGTGAAGCCGACCACGACCAGCCAGGCGACGATCGCGATGCCCAGGAAGTTGTGCAGGTCCAGCCAGCGCAGGCGGCGGCTGCGATCGGCGCGGATCGTGCCGAAATTCAGCTTGCGCATGAATGGCGCGTAAAGAACGACGCCCGACACGATCGCCACCAGGAACAGCACGCCCATTGCCCCCAGGAACAGCGTGCCCGGCAGGCCGGCGAACAGTTCGGTATGCGCTTCCTCCATGACGTGGACGAAACCTTCCTCGACCGGCGGCGGCAGGAAGCGGCCGGTGCGCATGTCGACCGGCTGGTCGTGAACTTCCGGCGGTGGGGCAGTGACCGTCGGTGCCGTGCCGATCGTGATGATTGGCAGATCCTCGTCGAAGAAGGCATATTGCGCGACTTCCCCCGGCCGAGACGCCAACACCTTGGAGACGATCGCATCCAGGCTCGGCGCGACCGACCCGGGCTCGACCGTGTCGAGCGTCGGCCGCTGCCCTAGCGCATCGTCCAGCTCGTCGTGAAAGATCAGCGGCAGGCCGGTGATGCACAGCATCAGCAGGAACAGCGTGCAGATCAGGCTCGTCCACTTGTGAACGAGATACCAGGCCTTGATCGCGCCCTGCCCCATGGGATTAGAAGCTCAGCTCGACGCCCGCGGTGACACGGCGCGAACGCGTAATCGTGGCGAGATCGCTCGCGAACGACGCCGCCGGGAAATAGAGTTCCGGATCGATGGTATCGAACAGGTTGGTCGCCGCCACGAAAACCCGCGCCGGTCCAACGCGATAACCGATCTGTGCGTTGGCCAGCATGTAGGGATCGACCTTGCCCCGCGCATTGTTGAAGACGTCCGAATAATAGCTGTCCGAATAGCGGACGTCGAAGGAGAGATCGAGGCCCTCCAGAGGCATCGCCGTCACGCCGGCATTGAACGAGAACGCCGGCGCGCGGGCCAGCTTGTTCCCCGCCACGGTCGGGTCGTTATAACGATTGATCTTGGTCTCCAGGAGCCCGGCCGATCCGAAGAACTCCAGGCTCGGCAGCGCCTTGAAGCGCACGGACGCCTCGGCACCATAGGTCGTGGCCTTGTCGGCGTTGCGGATGACCAGCGCCTGGGCCGCCGGGTTGTTGGCCACATCGAAAGGGAGCTGCAACCCCCTGTAATCATTGAAGAAGATGTTGCCGCTCAGTTCCAGCCTGCCGTCCATCAGCGATGCGCGCACGAACCCTTCGTAGTTCCACACCGTCTCCTTTTCATAAACGAAGCTCGGGAAAGGCGGATTGAACGCAAAGCCGGCACCGCCCGCGTTGTAGCCACGGCCGACGGTGACGCCCAGCGTCAAATCGGGATCGGGCCGGAAAGTGAGCGTCGCCTTTGGCAGGAAAGCGCCAAAGCTGCGGTGGAAATCGATCGGGATCGGCCCTGCCCCGCCGGTGCGGTCGCGTTCCTCGTGTTCGTAGCGCGCGCCGAGCGTCAGGTCGAACCGCTCGGTCGGCCGCCACGACAGCTCACCGAAAGCCGCCTTGGTGATCGTGCGGTCATCGAACGTGCCGCCGCCGAAAAGATCGATCGATTCGTGCTGCTTGGCGTGGAACAGGTAGCCGGCGATGAAGCCCGACAATGTGTCTTCCGCCTGCCCGAAACGGATGCGCGGTTCGGCCGTGTATTCCTTGCCGTCGATCTGGGCGATGCCGTTGGTGACGTTGACGTAGCGGTTCACCCGAAAGTCGGTAGCGGTCACGAAGGCCGACAGGCCGATGCCGTCGGTGATCTGCCAGGAGGTGTCCGAAATGCCGACCGTCGCCCGCGTGCGGAAGCGCGGCGTGCGATTGGTGCCGATGACCTTGTCCGTGAAGGGGCGCCGCAACGCGAGGGTCTGCGGCGCAAAGCTGTCGCTGTAGTTGACGGTGAAAAGGCTGCGGAAGTCGGGGGCGCCTTCGGGCTGGATCAGCAGCTTGCCACGCAGCGTCATCGCCTTCATGCGCTCGGGGTGCGGAAGCTCGGCATAAGGCACCAGGTCGATGAAGCTGTGCTCGCGCCGATAGTCGGCCGCCACTCTGAAAGCGACCGACTGACCCAGCAGCGGGCCGCCGATCGCCCCCGATGCCTGCCAAGTGCTGTCTTCGCCGATCAGCCCGCGCGCCTTGCCGGTCCATTCGAAAGTCGGATCGACGGTCTTTATCGCGATCACGCCGGCGACGGCGTTGCGCCCCTGCAGTGTCGATTGCGGGCCGCGATAGACCTCGATCTGCTGCATGTCCCACACGCCGGCGTCGAGATAGATCGCCTCGTTGAACGTCAGCGTACGGCCGTCCATCAGGAAATTCACGCGCGGCCGGGTGCCCGCGAAGAAGGCGTTCGCGCCGATCGCCGGCCCCGCGCCGTCGATGCCACGGATGGCCGGCGCGCCGTTCGCCTGGCGCGTGGCGACGACATTGGGAATGCGCTCGATCAGGTCGTAAGTGCTGAGCACGCCCGGCAGCCGCTCCGCTTCCGCCCCGGTGATGACCGCAACGCTCGTCGCCGTGTCGCGCAGCGAGCGGTTGCTGCGTTCGGCGGTCACGATGATGTCATCGCCACCGGCCCTCAGCCCCGTTTCCTGAGCGAAGGCCGAAACCGGGCACAGAGCAACGACCGCAAGGACAAGCCGCGAGGAGCTGAACTGCAACAAAGTGTTTCCCCCGAAAATCTCGCGGGGACGTAGCGATATTGAAATTCAATCGCAACGGAAAACGCATCGCGCGCATGACCTGGTCATATGCCTATCAAATCAATTGCAATTTCAGCTAGATTGATGGCGGCCACCGTATGGTGAATGACCCCTAGAGCGCTATTTATCCGGCTCTATGGCCTCCCTGACAGCCAGGCAGCAATTGACCCAAACGCATTTTGCAAATAAAGTGATTAGCAACAATCAGCCACGCTTTGGCTGACCGTGCCTTACGCAAGTTCAACCAGATTCTCAGGAACGGGAGATATTCATGCTTGAAGTCGGGGATCTCGAACTGGTGCACCTAGCGGTCGAGGATCCGGAATTCGGCCATGACCCGATGCCGCGTTTCGCCGAAGCACGCCGCAAGCACGATTGGCTGGCGACTAGCAATATCGGGCCGGTCGTCACCGATTATCGCGCGATCGACGAGATCATGCGGCTCGACGACAATCTGAAGATGCCGGGCGAGGACATCGTCGACATCATGGGCGCCCACGGCACCGGCTGGGGCGCGTTCGCCGCTGAGATGATGCTGGCCCGCTCCGGCACGGATCACGCACGGCTGCGCAACAGCGTCAGCGGCGCGTTCGGCCCCGGCAACGTCAAGCGTCTTCGCCCGATCATGCGCGCTACGGTAAGCGCGCTGCTGGATGAATGGGCGCCGAAAGCCTCGTTCGATTTCGCCGAGTTCGCCGCCAATTTCCCTGTGCGCGTCATGTTCGGCCTGATCGGCGCCTCGACCGAAAAGCTGCCGAGCATCATCTCGGCACTCGAGATCCAGGGGTCGAGCTTCAACCTGCAGATCGACAACATGGCCGTCATCGAAAGCGGCTATCAAACCCTCTGGAGCTTCGTCGACGAGCTCATCGCCGAACGTGGCCCGAACGCCGGCAAGGGAGACCTGCTCGACGATCTGATCGCCGCCAACACCGCCGGCACGCTCAACGACGTCGAGCTGCGGCAGATGCTGATCTTCCTCTTCGCCGCCGGCTACGACACGTCCAAGAACCTGCTGACCCTGCTCATGAACTCCATGATCCAGGCGCCCAACATCTGGAAGCGCTGCGCCGAGGATCGCGACTATTGCCGCAAGGTCGTCAAGGAGCAGTTGCGCCACACCAGCCCGTCGAACACCTACCGCGTCGTCACCGCGGATTTCGAGTACCGTGGCGTGCACTTTCCCAAGGGCACGATGCTGCTTTTCCCGCTCGGCATTTCCGGGCGCGACGAGCAGTTCTTCACCGATCCGCTGACGTTCAACCCCGATCGCCCGGACAAGGCCGCGACGCTGGCCTTCGGACGCGGCATGCACATCTGCCTCGGCCAGTTCCTTGCCCAGGCGAATGTCGAGGAAGGTACGCACCTGATCGCCCAGCGCCTTACCAACCCACGCCTTGCGGGCGAGCCGGTCTGGCGCAGCTTCGCCGGCGTCTGGGGCATCAAGAGCCTGCTGGTCGAATTCGATCCCGCCCCCGCTCGCGAGGCAGCGGCGATAGACGCGTGAGTGCAACACCACTGCCTGGGGGCTGATACATGGCGACAAAACGAAGGATGGGGCCCGAGAACGCCGAGACCCGGTCTGTGCTGATGGATGCCACCGAGGCCGTCATGCGTGACGAGGGCTATGCGGCGGTAACCTCTCGCCGCGTGGCCGAGCGTGCGGGGGTGAACCAGCAGACGGTCTATTACTACTTCGAGACGATGAACGACCTGCTGCTCGAAACCTATCGCCGACGGACGGCACGCGTCAGCGAGAAGCTGGAGCGGGCAATGGCCTCGGACCGCCCGCTGCACGCGTTCTGGCACGCGACGAGCGACCCGTTCGATGCGGCGCTGACAATGGAATACCTGGCGCTTTCCAATCACAACGAGGCGATCCGCCGCGAGACCATCGAATTCGGCGAGCGCATGCGCCGCCTGGGCGTGGACAATATCGCCGAGCGCATGACCGACACATCGCCCGAGCCGAACGCCGTATCCGCATTCGGCGTGGTGATGGCGATCACCTATATCGCACACCTCCTCGGCTTCGAATCCGCCCTGGGCCTTCGCGGCGGCCACCGCGAAGTCAGAACACTGGTGGAATGGACCCTACGCCAGCTCGAGCCGATAGGCACGCGCACTGGCCGGCCGGCGGAGGCGAAAGTGTGAGTGGCCTGCCAAAGCATGATCACCTCTGGCCGCAACCTCGCAATGGCGACAGGGCACAGGCGATTACGCTCTAAAAGCGGTGGTGCCGGCTGCAGGATTCGAACCCGCGGCCCCCTGATTACAAATCAGGTGCTCTACCACCTGAGCTAAGCCGGCACGTCGCCGGGCCCATACTATCACAGCGCTCCGAACGTCCAGCCTTCTGTTCGGGCTATTTCGGCGGTCATCGTGCGTGGCTGCCAAAGCTCGGCGCGATGGGCGGAGCGGCGGAGCCAGGCGGCGGTGAGGAGGGCGTCGCTCTTGTGGTCGTCGATAAAGCCCTGGCCCGCTACGCCTTCGCTCGCCAATGCAGCGAGCGCGGCGTTGAGGTCGGCTATGTCGCGGATCTTCGAGCGGCTGGCGCTGCGGCCGGCGGCCATGGCGGCGATCGCGGTATAGATCTCGACCATGGCCGAGCCGCCATCGGGCAGAGGATCGACCGGCCAAACCGGCAGGCGGCCGGCGAGGCGGTGCAGCATGCGCATGCCGGAAAGGCCGGACTTGCCCACTTGCGCGGCGCCGACGAGGTTGAAGTTGCTGTAGGGCTTGCAGCCCATCGCCTGCTGCGCAAGCTCGGTCACGCGGAAGCGGCCCCGCCCTCCTCCGAAAAGGTCGCCTTCGCGCCCGCCATGGCGGCGGAAATGGCGCGCCGCTTCGGCATGATCGACGAAGCTCGATACGGCGAGATGCGGGTCGGCCGCAGCGAGCCGTTCGACCAGCGCCCAAAGGCCGCGCGCGTCGGCGGGGCTTTCCGGCCAGCCGGGGAAGAAAGCGCCACGATCGGCAAAGGCAAGCGAAAGGCTGAGGTCGAAGCCGACCAGCGTGCCTTCGGGCATTTCATCCAGAAGCCAGTCGAGCACTTCGGTGCGCGACCAGCGGTGGCCCGAGCGCAGCAACACGGGCGCGGCGCTGCCTTCCGCGCAAATCGCGACCGCGATCCCCTTGTGCCGTTCACCCGCAGCGCCCGACCAGTCTACGGCGGCGAAATGCCGGAAGCGAGTCCCCCTTCCCGCAGCCAAGCCTATTCTCCGCCGCGCCGCTTTGCCCGAAGCCGGTTCCAATAGGCGATGCGTTCGATCACCTGCCGCTCGAAACCGCGTTCGACGGGACGGTAGTAGGTCTGCGGCTCCATGCCTTCGGGCCAGTAGTCGGCGCCCGAGAAGCCCTCGTCGGCATCGTGGTCATAAGCATAGCCCGCGCCATAGCCGATGTCCTTCATCAGCTTGGTCGGCGCGTTAAGGATATGCTGCGGTGGCATCAGCGAGCCTGTCTCGCGCGCGCTCTTCCACGCCTGTTTCTGCGCCGTGTAAGCCGCGTTCGACTTGGGAGCGGTAGCGCAATAGAGGCACGCCTGGGCGATCGCCAGTTCGCCTTCCGGACTGCCGAGAAATTCGTAGGCGTCCTAGGCGGCGAGGCATTGAGTGAGCGCCTGCGGATCGGCAAGGCCGATGTCTTCCGACGCGAAACGGGTGAGCCGGCGCAGGACGTAAAGCGGCTCTTCCCCCGCCGTCAGCATGCGGGCGAGATAATAGAGCGAGGCCTGGGGATCAGAGCCGCGCAGCGATTTGTGCAGCGCGGAGATCAGGTTGTAGTGCCCTTCGCGGTCCTTGTCGTAGACGGCGACGCGGCGCTGTAGGAACTTGCCCAAGGCCGCGGGGTCGAGCGGCTCGGCGATCTGCGCCGCGTAGAGCGTTTCGGCCTGGTTGAGCAGGAAGCGTCCGTCGCCGTCGGCCGACGCGACCAGCGCCTCGCGCGCTTCGGCAGTCACGGGAAGCGGACGACCTTCCAGCGCTTCTGCCCGGGCAAGCAGCTTGGCAAGGGCCGCGCTGTCGAGCCGGTGCAGGATGAGCACTTGCGCGCGCGAAAGCAGAGCGGCGTTAAGCTCGAAGCTGGGATTCTCGGTGGTAGCACCGACAAGCGTGACCGTGCCCTTTTCGACATAAGGCAGGAAGCCATCCTGCTGGGCCCGATTGAAACGGTGGATCTCGTCCACGAAAAGCAGCGTGCGTTGCCCCGCTTTCGCGGCCACTTCCGCTTCGGCAAAAGCCTTCTTGAGATCGGCAACGCCGGAAAACACTGCGCTGACCGCGACGAAGCGCATGCCGACGGCGTCGGCCAGCAGGCGGGCGATGCTGGTCTTGCCGGTCCCCGGCGGGCCCCAGAGGATCATCGACGACAGACGGCCCGCCGCGACCATTCGCCCGATAGCGCCTTCGGGCCCGGTCAGATGCTCCTGCCCGACGACATCATCGAGCGCGCGCGGACGCAGCCGGTCGGCCAGCGGCGCATCAGCCCGCAGTTCCTCCTGTCCAGGCGGCGGCGGTGGCAGATCATCGGCGAAAAGGTCAGCCATGAGGGGCAAAGATAGTGCGTTCTGAGAATTTTGCACGGGAAGGCCTGCCAAGCACCTCGGCGAGGGCGAATTGCCGCGCTGCCATGATGGTGATATTCTTCGCCGATCGATGGGGGAGAGGGTTCATGGACGATATCGTATCGCCGTCGTTCACCCGTAAGTCGGCACCCTGGCATCTTTGGGTGGTAGGACTCGTCAGCCTGCTGTGGAACGCGTTCGGCGGGTTCGACTATATAATGACCAACATCCGCAATTCCGATTACCTGGCGCAATTCCCGGCGGAAGTGATCCAGATGATCGACGAGTTTCCCGTCTGGGTGATGGCCGCCTGGGCGATCGGGGTGTGGTGCGCGGTGGCGGGATCGCTTCTTCTGCTGCTCCGCTCGCGCTTCGCCGTGCACGCCTTCGCGCTGTCGCTGGCCGGCCTTGCCGCCAGCACCGCCTATCAGGCCACGCTGGACATGCCCGACGCGTTCCGGACGACCGGAATGATGGTGATGAACCTCGTCATCTGGATCGCCGCCATCGCTTTCCTGATCTACGCGATCCGTATGCGTCGAAGCGGCGTGCTGCGCTGATCCCTGCTAGACGGTCAGATTCAGCGCACACCGCTCTAGCGGATGGCCTCTCTCTGCCGGATCAGGCGCACATAGGTATCCGCCACCGAATGGTTGATCCGGTTCCAGGAGAAATCACGCGCTCGGGCCTCACCTGCCGCGCCATGCCCCTTACGCAGCTGAGGGTTTTCGACATAGGCCTTTAGCGCTTCAGCGAACTGGTGAACCGCGCCAGGGCGGATCAGGCGGCCCGAAACGTGATCGTCCACCAGGCTTTCGCTGCCGGTCGCCGCGGCGGCGACCACCGGCAGGCGGCAGGCCATGGCTTCCAGCGTGACATTGCCGAAGGTCTCGGTGACCGAGGGGTTGAACAGCACATCCATGCAGGCGACGGCCTGGCCAAGATCCTTGCCGACCTGGAAGCCGGCGAAGGAGGCATCGGGCAACCGCGCCTCGAACCAACCGCGCGCCGGGCCGTCACCGATGACCAAGACTTTATGCGGAATGGCGCCTCGGCGCAGTTCGTCGATCGTGTCGGAAAAGACGTCCAGCCCTTTTTCCATCACCAGGCGGCCGAGAAAACCGATCGTGATCTCGTCATCGCGGATGCCCAGCGAGCGGCGCCATTCCAGCGAGCGGCGATCGGGATTGAACACCTCGCGATCGACCCCGCGTGACCAGATGCCGATATCGTAGTTCATCCGCTGATCGCGCAGCAGCTGCGCCATGCTTTCGGATGGTGCGACCAGCGCGTCGCAGCGCCGGTAGAAGCGCCGCAGCACGGCTTCGATCGCCGGCTCCATCCAGGCCATATTGTAATAGCGGAAATAGGTTTCGAAGCGGGTGTGAACCGATGCCAGGATCGGTATCCGGCGATCGCGTGCCCAGCTTACCGCGCGATGGCCGACGATATCGGGCGAAGAGACATGGACGACATTGGGACGGAAGTTCCGAAGATCGCGGCGCAGCGTGGGAGGGAGCCAAAGCGGAAAGCGGTACTCCGCGCGGCCGGGGATCGCGATCGATGGGATACTCAACAGATCGCCCGTAGGCGCGAAAGCAGGCTCCGCCACTGTCGGAGAATAGACCCTGACCGCTGCTCCCTGATCGAGCAGATAGCCAACGAGCCTGTTCAGCGCCTGATTGGCGCCATCGCGGACATAGTTGTAATTGCCGGAAAAGAGGGCAACGCGAAGGTCGGCAATCTGCATGGTGCCGCGCCCATAGCGGCGCGGCGACCAAATGGATAGGGCGCAGGAGGGGTGGCCCGCGCCCTATCCCCGGTGAACCGCCACAAGGGCGGTCCTTACCGCCGCTTAGTAACGATAGCGGCGGTGGTTGCGATAATAGCCGCGATCCCAGTCACGATGGCGACCATACCAGTTGCGGCGATATTCACCCCGATAATGCCGACGATAGTCACGCCGATAATCGCGCCTGTAATCGCGATAGTAGCGGTTACGATAACGGGGGTAGTTATCGTAATAGTAGTAGTTCGGATACGAACGATAATATCCCCGGTTGCGATAGTAATAGTCATCGTCGTGGTCCGATGCGACCGCCGCGCCGATGGCAAGGCCAATGATGCCTGCACCAATGGCGATCGCTGCATCGTCACCGCCACGGTCGCCGTAATAGCGATCGTGCGCTTCGGCCGGAGCCGGAGTGGCGACGAAAGAGGCGGCCACCAAGGCGGCTGCCAAAGTTATTCGTTTCAATCCTTCGAACATATCTGTTCTCCCTTCCGGAAACCCCCGCCGTACGGCGGAAACGGAGGGCACCTTGCGCTAGTTAACCACGATGGGGCTGAACCCGTTGTGAACACACTGTCGGATACGCAACTGTGACATTTCTGCCGCATGGTCTGTGGTTTGAGACGGGTCGTGGAGATTTACGGAAACCCTTGTGGTGCTTGTTTATTTTTTGCCCTGTGGGCCACGCCCGCCACCTATGAAGTTTGAAGGAATCTGTAATGAAGTTTCACATCACAACCGCCCTCGCACTGGGACTGGCAACCATATCGAGCCCGGTGCTGGCGCAGGAAACCACGGATGGTTTTAACCGGGACACGCATTTCGACGGACCCTACGTCTCTATTTTCGGTGGCTGGACTGCTCAAAGCAACGACCGCGGCGATACGCTCGTGTTCGATAACGACGGCGACGGGCGCCACGACAATGTCGTGCAGACCGCAACGGGCGCCGATGCCTTCAGCCCCGGCTTCTGCAACGGCAGGGCACGCTCGGACATTCCCGCGGACGGTTGCGCCAAGGACAAGGACGGCGTGGATTATGGTATCCGGCTTGGCTGGGACAAGCGGATGGGCAACAACTTCGTCGTCGGCGGCCTGCTAGAGTTCAGCAAGAACGATTCCAAGGACGGCACCAGCGGCTTCACCACGGTGCCTGACAGCTACGCCGTCGTCCGCAAGCTCGACCATACCATCTCGGCGCGTGCCCGTGCCGGCTACACGCCGGGCGGCGGCGCGCTGTTCTATGTGACCGGCGGCGGGAGCTACGCCAAGATCAAGCACAGCCTGTTGACCACGAACGACGTCAACTCCTTCGATGAGCGACGCGACGGCAAGCGGGTCTGGGGCTGGCAGGCCGGCGGCGGCGCCGAGGTCATGCTGACCGACAAGGTCAGCCTGGGCATGGAGTATCTGTTCAATCGCTTCCGCGACAGCAAGTACAGCGTCGACATCGGCCCCGGCGATGCACCGGCTACCGATCCATTCCTGATTCCATCAGGCGGCACCAACATGAAACTCTCGAACCGGAATTTCGAGTTCCATTCCCTCCGCGCGACCGTCAGTTACCAGTTCTGACGGCCGCGGATGCGGATGGGGGCACGGGCGGTCCCGCAAGGGGCCGCCCGTTACCGTTGAGCAGACGGAGAGGTATCACCGCTGTGGATACACCCTCCACCACCGGCTACGCTGGCGCCCCCTCCCCCAAAGGGGGAGGGGATTGATGGATTAGGCGGCTTCTTTCTTGCGCGAGGCCTTCTTGCGCTCGTGCGGGCAGAGGATCGCCTTCCTCAGGCGGATGCTCTTGGGAGTGACTTCGACCATCTCGTCGTCGTCAATGTAGGCGATCGCCTGTTCCAATGTCATGATCCGCGGCGGCGTGAGGCGGATGGCGTCGTCCTTGCCGGAAGAGCGGAAGTTGGTCAGCTGCTTGGACTTAAGCGGATTGACCTCGAGATCGTCGGGCTTGGCGTTCTCGCCGATGATCATGCCCTCATAGACCTTGTCCTGCGGGCTGACGAAAAGCACGCCGCGATCCTCCAGCGCGTTGAGCGCGTAAGCAACCGCCTCGCCCGTGCTGTTCGAGATCAGCACGCCGTTCAGCCGCCCTTCGATCGGGCCCTTGTACGGGCCGTACTTCTCGAACAGCCGGTTCATGATGCCGGTGCCGCGGGTGTCCGACAGAAACTCGCCGTGATAGCCGATCAGGCCGCGCGACGGCGCCGAGAACGTGATGCGGGTCTTGCCGCCGCCCGAAGGGCGCATGTCGGTCATCTCGGCCTTACGCTGGTTCATCTTGTCGACGACCGTGCCCGAATGCTCTTCATCCACGTCGATGACGACGGTTTCGTAGGGCTCGGTCCGCTTGCCGTCCTCGCTCTCGCCGAACAGCACGCGCGGACGCGAAATGCCAAGCTCGAAGCCTTCGCGGCGCATCGTCTCGATCAGCACGCCAAGCTGGAGTTCGCCGCGGCCAGCAACTTCGAAACTGTCCTTGTCGGCGGCTTCGGTGATCTTGATCGCGACGTTGCTTTCCGCCTCGCGCATCAGGCGGTCGCGGATCATGCGGCTGGTCACCTTGTCGCCTTCGCGACCGGCGAAGGGGCTGTCGTTGACCGCGAAGCGCATCGACAACGTCGGCGGGTCGATCGGCTGCGCGGTGATCGGTGCCGTGACCGATGTGTCGGCGATGGTGTTGGCGACCGTCGCGACGGTGAGGCCGGCAAGGCTGATGATGTCGCCCGCGCGCGCTTCGTCCACCGGCACGCGATCAAGCCCCCGGAAAGCCATGAGCTTCGACGCGCGGCCGGTCTCGATCACTTTGCCTTCTGTGTCGAGCGCGTGGATCGGCTGGTTGACCTTGACCGTGCCCGACTGGACCCGGCCGGTAAGCACGCGGCCGAGGAAGTTGTCGCGGTCGAGCAGGGTGACGAGGAAGCTGAACGGCGCGTCGGCATCGAGCGAGGGCGGCGGCACATGATCGACCACCTTCTGGAACAACGGCTCCAGCGTGCCTTCACGCAGGCTTGGGTCCTCATTGGCATAGCCGTTGCGGCCCGAAGCGTAAAGCACGGGGAAATCGAGCTGCTCGTCGGTGGCGTCCAGCGTGACGAAAAGATCGAAGACCTCGTCCAGCACTTCCTGGATGCGTTCGTCCGGGCGGTCGACCTTGTTGACCACGACGATGGGCTTCAGGCCCAGCGCCAGCGCCTTACCGGTAACGAACTTGGTCTGGGGCATCGCCCCTTCCGAACTGTCGACCAGCAGGATGACGCCGTCGACCATCGATAGGATACGCTCCACCTCGCCGCCGAAATCGGCGTGGCCGGGCGTGTCGACGATGTTGATGCGCGTGCCGTTCCACTCGATCGAAGTGGGCTTGGCCAGGATGGTGATGCCCCGCTCTTTTTCGAGGTCGTTCGAATCCATGGCGCGCTCTTCCACGCGCTGATTGTCGCGGAACGTGCCGGACTGGCGGAAAAGCTGGTCAACCAGGGTGGTCTTGCCGTGGTCGACGTGCGCAATGATCGCGATATTGCGCAGGGGGGCGGGGCCGGACATCGTTTGTCTTTCATCAAGGGGGTCGGCGGTCATTTTGCACCGCAGCATCGGCGCGCCCTGACTCGAAGCGGGCTTCTGCGGCAAGCACCCGATTATGGTTGCGGCCCATAAACCATTCATGACAACTTTCGGCCTTGATCAGGCGATCAGCAGAGGGCCGCATTAACCAATTTATTAGGGTTTTCATGGTTTAGAAAACCATAATGCGGGGCGTTGACTCAGGCGGCGTGGTGCCGTGGCCCCCATCCTTATGAGAGGATTGTCGCCTTATGAAGCTCGTTCCCGCGCGTTTTGCCCCGAGTTTCCGCGCCTTGATGCGCCGTTCGGCGACTCTTCTGGTGGTTTCCCTGCCAGCCGCCGCGGCGGCCCAGGAGAGCGAGCCGGCCGCCGAGGACTTTGGCGGCAACGAGATCGTGGTGACTGCCACCAAACGCGAGCAGACGCTGCAGGACGTGCCCGTCGCCGTATCGGTGACGACGTCGGAATCGATCGAACGGGCGCAGATTCGCGACCTCAAGGATCTGAGCTCGCTGGTCCCTTCGCTGCGCGTTGGCGAGCGGCAGACTTCGGCCAACACCAATTTCTTCATCCGCGGCTTCGGCAACGGCGCCAACAATCCGGGCATCGAGCCTTCGGTCGGTGTGTTCGTCGACGGCGTCTACCGCTCGCGCACCGCCGCGCAAATCGCCGACCTGCCCGATGTCGAGCGGGTGGAGGTTCTGCGCGGCCCGCAATCGACCCTGTTCGGCAAGAACGCCTCGGCTGGCGTCATCTCGATCGTGACCAAGAAGCCGCAATTCACCTTCGGTGGCAATGTCGAGGCGTCGTACGGCAACTACGATGCGATGGTTCTGAAAGGCGTGGTCACCGGCCCGCTTACCGACACGATCGCCGCGAGCCTGGCCGGCGGTTACAACCGGCGCGACGGCTATGCCAGGGACCTTGGCACCGGCACCGACCTTAACGAGCGCAATCGCTGGTTCGTCCGGGGCCAGCTCTTGTTCGAGCCCAGCAGCGACCTCAGCATCCGCATCATCAGCGATTACGGCAAGATCGACGAGAACTGCTGCACCGTCGTCAATCTCAAATCGTCGAGCGCAACCGCGGCGATCCGGGCGGTGGGCGGCCAAGTCAACCCAGCGAGCGATCCCTTTGGCGATGCGGTCTACTACAGCTACCCGTCGGTGAACCGGATCGAGAACTACGGCTTCTCGGGCCAAGTCGATTACCAGCTCGGCGATTTCAAGCTCACCTCGATCACAGCCTGGCGCAACACCGATTCCTACAGCAATTACGATGCCGACTTCACCAGCGCCAACATCGTCCAGCTGAACGACTACGACGTCGGCATCGAGACGTTCACGCAGGAACTGCGGTTCAGCGGCGACCTGATGGACAAGCTGTCGATGCTGGTTGGCGCCTATTACTTCAACGAGAAGATCCAGCAGACCGGCAATCTCCAATGGGGATCGCAGGCCCGGCCCTATTTCGACCTGTTGATCCGCGGCAGCACCGCCAATGCGCTCAATGTCTCGCTGCTCGAAGGGACTTTCGGCGCGCTGGAAGGCAATCCCGCCAAGTACCTCAACAGCTTCTTCCCCGCCGGCCAAGGCATGGACGAAACCTACCGCCTGAAGAACGAGGCGATCTCGATCTTCGGCCAGCTTGACTGGGAAATCGTCGATGGGCTGACGCTGACCGGCGGAGTGAACTACACTTACGACAAAAAGCGCTTTTCAGCGAATGTGGAGTCCGACGAAGTCTTCTCCGCGGTGGATTTCAATGCGCCGGCCTATGCGCCGTTCCGCAACCAGCTTCTGCTCGGGCGTGCGCTGCAATCCGGTCTCTCGCTGCCCCAGGCGCAGGCCTTTGCCGCTGCGAACCAGAACAATCCCCAGATGAACCCGCTGAACGCGCTGCGATCGCTGCAGATCATGCCGCCGTTCCTTAACGTCCCGAATGCGGTGGAACCCGGCCGGACCAGCGACGACAACGTCTCGTGGACCGTCCGCCTTTCCTATGACGCGACCAACAGCATCAACATCTACGCGGGTATCGCCAAAGGCTTCAAGGCCAGCTCGATCAACCTTTCGCGCGACAGCCGCCCCTCTCTGGCGAACGCCGGGGCCATCAGGAGCGCGGGCATCGCGCGCGTCAACCAGACGTACGGCAGCCGCCTTGCCGGACCCGAAAAGGCGACCGTCTACGAAGCCGGCCTGAAAGCCGACTGGGGCATCGTCGGCGGCAACCTGGCGGTGTTCCAGCAGTCCATCCGTGGCTTCCAGTCGAACATCTTCACCGGCACCGGCTTTTTCCTGGGCAACGCCGGCAAGCAGTCGGTCTTCGGCATCGAATTCGACGGCTTCGCCAAGCCGGTGCCGCAACTGACGCTGGGTCTGTCGATGACTTACCTGGACCCAAAGTACGATAGCTTCCCCAATTCCGCCTTCGGCGACGCCACGGGCGTGACGCCGGCTGACATACCGCCGCTTTCGGCGACGTTCAGCGCCGATTACGTCCAGCCCCTCGTCAACCAGGACAACATCATCCTGCACGTCGACTTCCATTACGAAGCGCAGACGCAGAACATCGAGGGCCTGCCGGGCTTCATCGCCAAGGACCCGCTGTCGGGCCAGGTGGTCGATTTCCAGCCCGGCCTGGACGCCGCCCGGCCTTTCACGCGCCAGGTGGACGAACTCAACGCCTCGCTCACTTACGCGATGCAGAGCGGCCTCGAACTGTCGGTCTGGGGCCGCAACCTGCTGGACGACCGCTATGTGACGATGATCTTCGATTCACCGGCGCAGACGGGTTCGGTGTCAGGCTATGTGAACCAGCCGCGGACTTATGGCGCCTCGGTCCGTTTCCGCTGGTAGGACAGGATTGAGGTTAACGAACTAAGGGAAGCGTTTTCGCACCCTTTTTCGTTTGCCACTTCATCTGTTTTATGATGCTCTCCCCCTTTCGCGAGGAGGTAATAGAAGGGGGAACTTATGTTCGAATGGATGATCATGCCGTTCAAGCGCTATGCCGATTTTTCGGGGCGTTCGCGGCGAATGGAATACTGGTCATTCATGCTGCTGAACATCATCATTTATCTTGTCCTGATTGGACTGATAATGGCCGGTGGCATGCCCATGACTACAATGAGCGATCCGACACAAGTCGCGGGGCAAAGTTTCGGCGTGCTGTTTTACGTGGCTGCCGGGCTGCTGACCCTTTATGTGCTCGCCACCCTTATTCCAAGCATCGCCGTCGTCGTGCGCCGCCTGCATGATCGCGACATGTCGGGCTGGTGGTA
>Ga0164243_10003838_pt1 | contig 23857 bp, 28 predicted proteins | sample OricompcompostOP_FD_108781 | JGI IMG/M metagenome (GOLD analysis project Ga0164243, IMG submission 108781) | Organic Plus compost microbial communities from Emeryville, California, USA - Original compost - Organic plus compost (OP) | ecosystem: Engineered > Solid waste > Mixed feedstock >...
ATGCGGACGAGCCCCTTGGCCACGGCTTCGCGCGCCGTCGCCGGCTTGGCGGAAACGTCCACCATGCGGGCGCGGCCCTCGGCGTCCAGGTGGGTGAGCCGGCTCATTTCTCCAGCAGCCGGGGCATCAGCTCGACCAGGTTGCAGGGCATGTGCCGGCTGTCGAGTTGGGGCGCGATCACGCTCCAGCCGTCCTTCACCGCCCCGTTCGAGCCCGGCAGGCAGAAGACGAACACCCCGTCGATGATCCCCGCCGTCGCCCGCGACTGCAGGGTGGACAGGCCGACGCTCTGGTAGCTGATCAGGTGGAAGACGACCGAGAACCCCTCGATCTTCTTGTGGAACAGAGGCTCCAGCGCCTCGGGCGTGACGTCGCGGCCGGTCAGGCCGGTGCCGCCGGTGGTGACGATCACGTCCACCGTGCCCTGCTCGATCCAGTGCTGCACCTGGAAGCGAATGGATTCAACCAGGTCCGGCACGATGGCGCGGGCGGCCAGGGTGTGACCCGCGCCGGTGATCCGCTCCACCAGCACGTCGCCCGAGGTGTCGGTCTCCTCGTCGCGGGTGTCGGAGATGGTGAGGACGGCGATGCGGACCGGTTTCAGCGGCAGCGCCTCGTCGATGCGGCCGCCGGGCGTGAGCTTCGTGGGCGCGTTCATGGGCATTTCCTCCGCCGCCTTCTCTTCAGGCGCGCTCGTCCCAGCGCGCGGCGTCTTCATAGTCCTGCGCCCGGGGTTCGATCCAGCGGGCGCCGCCCCGGCCGTGGCTCTTCTTCCAGAACGGCGCGCGGCTCTTCAGGTAGTCCATGAGCTGGTCGGCGGCTTCGAAGGCGGCGCGGCGGTGCGCGGCGGCGGTCGCCACGAAGACGATGGCCTCGCCCGGCGCGATCCTGCCGACGCGGTGGACCACCATCACGTCCTGCAGGTCGAAGCGGGCGCGGGCCTGCTCGGCCATCTCGGCGATGGCCGTGTCGGTGAAGCCGGGGTAAGCCTCGAGCTCCAGCGCCTCGACCCCGCCAGCCTCGGCGCGGGCCAGGCCGGTGAAGCTGACGATGGCGCCGGTCTCGCTGCGGCCGGCGCTGAATTCTGCGAGCAGGGCGCCCGGTTCGAACGGCGCCTCGACCAGCCGGATCATATCAGCCGCCGCTCATCGGCGGCAGGAAGGCGACCTCCGCATCCGCGGGCAAGGCCGCGTCGCCGCGCACCAGCGCCTTGTCGATGGCGGCCTGCACCCCCGGGCGGGCCAACGCCTCCCCAAGCGCGGGATCTTCGGCCGAAAGCAGCGCACGCAGTGCGGACAGGCTGGCCGGCGCCGGATCGAGGGCGCGCTCGCGCCAGCCGGCGAGGTCGCGCAGGGGGCCGAACAGAAGGACGCGGGTCAACGCTCAGCCTCCGGTGCGGGACATGTGGCGCGCGACCGCGGGCGCGCTGCGCGGGCCGATGTGGAAGTCGTGCCCCTTGGGCTTCATGGCGACGGCGGCGCGGATCGCCTCGACCACCGCCGCCTCGTCCCCGGCGCGGAGCGGCGCGCGCAGGTCCATGGCGTCCTCCTGGCCGAGGCAGGTGTGCAAGGTGCCGGTGCAGGTGAGCCGCACGCGGTTGCAGGCCTCGCAGAAGGTGTGGCTGAGCGGCGTGATGAAGCCCAGCCGCCCCCCGGTCTCCTCCACCCGCACGTAGCGGGCCGGCCCGCCGGTCTGGTCGGGGATGGGGGTCAGGGTCCAGATCGCCGCCAGGTCCTGGCGCACATCGGCCAGGGAGACGAACTGGTCGGTCCGGTCCTCCTCCACCTCGCCCACCGGCATGGTCTCGATCAGGGTCAGGTCGAAGCCGCGGGCGTGGGCGAACTTGAGCAGTTCGGGGATTTCCGCCCGGTTGTCGCGGGCGAGCGCCACGGCGTTGAGCTTCACCTTCAGCCCCGCCGCCTGGGCCGCATCCAGCCCGCGCACGACTTGGTCCAGGCTCCCGCCACGGGTGATGCGGCGGAAGGTTTCGGGATCGAGGCTGTCCAGCGAGACGTTGATCCGCTTCACGCCAGCGGCGGCCAGCGGGGCGGCGAACTCGGCCAGCCGGGTGCCGTTGGTGGTCAGGGTCAGCTCGTCCAGCGCGCCGGAGCGGAGGTGCCGGGCCAGGCCCTCCACCAGCGTCATGAAGCCCTTGCGCACCAGAGGCTCGCCGCCGGTCAGCCGCAGCTTGCGCGCGCCCAGGCCGACGAAGATCGAGCACAGCCGGTCCAGCTCCTCGATCGACAGGACCTCGGGCTTGGGCAGGAACTGCATCCGCTCGGTCATGCAGTAGGTGCAACGCAGGTCGCAGCGGTCCGTCACCGACACCCGCAGGTAGCGGATCGTCCGGCCGAACGGGTCGGACAGGGGCTCGGGCAGCGGCGCGGGGGCCGTCCCGGGCGTCGTCCTCGGCGATGGGGCGTCGAAGGGGCTCATCGTCTCTAGTATGGGCGCGCAGGCCCTGTTGCGGAAGCCTTTCGGCGGCCGCCGCCCCGGCTGTACAGTCCGGCCATGCTCGCCTTTCCCGCCTTCATCCCGCTGTACGACGCCCGCATCGTCATCGTCGGGGACGGCGAGGCCGCAGAGGCCAAGCACCGGCTCGTGGCCCGCTCCATCGCAGAGGTGACCCGGGTCGGCGCGGATCGCGCGCTGGACCCCGCCGTCTACGCCGGCGCCCGGCTGGCCTTCATCGCGGTCGAGGACGAGGCGCAGGCTGCGGAAGCCGCACGGATCGCCCGCGCGGCCGGGGCGCTGGTCAATGTGGTCGACCGGCAGGAGCTGGGCGACTTCCACACCCCGGCCATCGTCGACCGCAGCCCCGTGATCGCCGCCATCGGCACCGGGGGCGCGGCGCCGCTGCTGGCCACCCTGCTCAGGGGGCAGATCGAGGCGCGATGGCCGGAGGGGCTGGGGCGCCTGGCCGAGCTGTCGCAGAGCCTGCAAGCGCAGGCGCGGGAGGCGCTGCCCGATCTCGCCGCACGCCGGGCGTTTTGGCGTCGAGTGCTGACCGGTCCCGCGGCGCGGGCCGCGTACGAAGGGGACATGGAAGCCGCCCGGACGCTGGCGGTCGCGGAGCTGGAGGGGCGCGCGCCCGGGCAGGTGTGGCTGTTGGAGCCGCCGGAGCGGCCGGAGCTGCTGACCCTGGCGGCGGTGCGGGCGCTGGGCGCGGCCGACCGCATCGTGGCGGGGGCGGAGGTCGCCGGCGTCGCCGACTACGGCCGCCGCGACGCCCATCGCGAGACGGACGCCAGCCCGGATCAACTCGCCGCCTGGGCCGAGGCGGGGGAGCAGGTGGTGATCGTGGCCCACAAGCCGGGGCTGGTCCCGGCGCTGCGGGCGCGCGGCGTCGCCGCCGAGCGCCTGCCGGTGGGGGCTTAGGGGGGATTGAATTCAAGCAAGATCGTCAGGCGCCGAACCGCCCCGTTTTCCCCTTTTCGTCATCCTCGGGCGAAGCCGCAGGCGACGACCCGAGAACGACGGAGATTGAGCGGTCAGAAGTTCAGGTCCCGCCCGCGCGTCTCCGGCAGGAAGAAGATGGTGCAGAGGGCGGCGAGGCCGGTGAACACGGCCGGGTACCAGAGGCCGAAGTAGATGTCGCCGCTGGCCGCCACCATCGCGAAGACCGTCGCCGGCAGGAAGCCGCCGACCCAGCCCGTACCGATGTGGTAGGGCAGCGACAGGGCGGTGTAGCGGATCCGGGTCGGGAACAGCTCGACCAGCGCGGCGGCCTGAGGCCCGTAAAGCGCGGTGGCCCCGATGCAGAACACCATCAGCACCGCGAACAGGGCGATGGCGTTGGTCCGGCCGACGTCGGCCTTGGCCGGATAGCCGGCCGCCTGCAGGGCGGCGCGGATCCGACCGCCGACCTCGGTCTTCAGCGCCGCCAGCTCCTTGGTCTCGAGTCCGGCCCCCGACGCGGAGGCCACCACCACATCGCCCACGCGCACCTGGGCGATGGAGCCGGCGGGCGCGGCCTCGTTCCGATACGAGACCCCGGCGCCGGCGAGCGTGCTCTTGGCGATGTCGCAGGAGGTGCGGAACTGGCTCTTGCCCACGGGGTCGAACTGCAGGCTGCACTCGGCCGGGTCGGCGATCACCACCACGGGTGCGCGGGTGGCGGCCGCGTCCAGCTCGGGGTTGCCGAAGCGGGTCAGAAGGTGGAACCCGGGGAAGGTGGCGACCAGGGTCAGCACCATGCCGAACAGCATCACCGGCTTGCGGCCGATCCTGTCCGACAGGGCGCCGAAGGCGATGTAGAGCGGCACGCTCACCGCCACCAGCGCCAGCATGACCATGTTCACCGTCGCCCCGTCGACCTTGATCACCGTCTCCATGAAGAAGGAGGCGTAGAAGAAGCCGAGGTACCAGACCGCGCCCTGGGCGATCATGATGGCGAAGAGGGCGATCAGCACCCGCTTCAGGTTTTCCCACTGCAGGAAGGATTCGACGTACGGCCGCTCCGAGCGCGCCCCCTCCTCCTTGATGCGGGCGAACACCGGGCTCTCCTGCAGCTTCAGCCGGATCCAGACCGAAATCGCCAGGAGGAAGGCCGAGATCAGGAACGGGACGCGCCAGCCCCAGCCAGCGAAGGCCTCCTCGCCGACGAGGCTGCGGACGGCCAGCACCGCCAGAAGGGCGCCGCCGAGGCCGAACGCGGCCGAACCGCCGAGCCAGGCGCCCATCTGGCCGCGCCGCTCCGGCTCCACATGCTCGGCGATGTAGATCGCCGCCCCGCCCCATTCGCCGCCGAGCGCCAGCCCCTGCAGCACGCGCAGCACGATGAACAGCACCGGCGCGGCGATGCCCGCCTGGGCGTAGCCGGGCAGCAGGCCCACCGCGAAGGTGGAGAAGCCCATCAGGCTCATGGTGATGAGGAAGGTGCCCTTGCGTCCGACGCGGTCGCCGATGCGACCGAAGATCAGGGCGCCGAGCGGGCGGAAGGCGAAGCCGACGGCGAAGGCGCCGAGGGCGAAGACGTAGCTGGCGGTCTCGTTCAACCCGGCGAAGAAGGTCCGCGAGAGGATCGCCGCCAGCGGGACGAACAGGAAGAAGTCGTACCACTCGAAGGCCGTGCCCGCGGCGGAGGCCGCCACGACCAGAGCCATGTTGGCCGGCTTCTCCGCGCGCGCCTCGGTCTCGGTGGCGTCCACTGCGCTCATGCTGTCTCCCCCGTTCGGCCACAGCCTTACATGCAGCCGGTCGCGGGAGAAAGCGCACCTCTGGACGCACGAACGCCCCGGCGAGGGACCGCCGGGGCGCCGCAATGGTCGTCGGCCTTATTGCGCCGCGTCGCGCGCCGTGTCGGAAACCGCGTTGCCGGCCGAGCTCACGTCCTCGCCCGCGCCTTCGACCGTGTTGCAGGCCGCGATCGCGATCGCCGCGGTGGCCGCCAGCAGCAGAAGCACCTTTCGCATCTTGATCTCTCCTGCAAAACGAGAGCCAAGGAACGTGTCATGCGGCGGCTTGGTTCCCCCCGCCGGCCGGAGCGGGCTCGGGCGTCCGGGCGGTCGCGGACTGCGAAGGACCGGGAGGTTGCGCCCCCTCGGGCAGTGGGAAGATCAGCCGGGCGGTCACGCCCCGCTTCTCGCCCGGCCCGATTTCGGCGCGGCCGCGGAGCTGGCGGGCGAAGGCGTTCATCAGGGTGCGCCCCACCCCGGCTTCGGTCACGTCGCTGACGTCGCCGCACCCCTCGTCGGAAATTTCGAGCACCGCCTCCTCGGTCCCCACGGAGAAGCGCACCCGGATCACGCCCCCCTCCTCGCCGTACGCGTGCTTGCGCGCGTTGGTGATCGCCTCCACGGCGAACAGCGCCAGCGGAGCCAGCTTGTCGGGGTCGATCTCCAAGTCGTCGGCCGTGAGTTGGGTGCGGATGTTGGAAGGCCGCCCGCCCTCGCCCGCGGTCAGGCTGGCGGTCAGCTCTTCGAGGAACTGGCGCACGTCGACCCGCCGCAGGTCGGGGCTCTGGTAGAGGGCGCGATAGATGAGCGCGAGCGCCGTGATCCGCTGTCGCGTGTCGGACATGGCCGTGCGCGCCGCGGGGTCGGTGAGGGCCCTCTGCTGCATGTTCAACAGCGAGGTGATGACCTGCAGGTTGTTCTTCACCCGGTGGTGGATCTCGCGCATCAGCGCGTCCTTGTGCGCAAGGCTGTCGCGCAGGGAGCTGTCGCGCTGGACGATGGCGTCGGCCATGACGTCGAGGGTGTGGGCCAGCGCCCGGATCTCCGCCGGAGCGTTCTCGGCCTGCACCGGCCGCACCGAGAAGCGGCCGCGGGCGTAGATGGCGGCGATCCGGTCCAGATAGGCCAGCCAGCGGATCACCACGCGCTCCGACACCACCGCGACCGCGGCCCAGGCCGCAGCCCAGGCCATCAGGGGCAGGATGATGCTCGCGAACGGGTTCAGCTGGGCCCAGAACAGCAGGCCGGGCCGTGGCGCCGACAGCACCACATAGACGTCGTCGTCGAGCAGGGGCGCGACCGCGTGTATGCGCGCCTCGCCCGCGGGGTCGACGGCGGTGTAGAGCATGCCCCCCGGCCGATCGGCCCTTTCCTTCCAGTTCGCCGGGGGCGGCGCGAAGGCGGCCGCGCGCGTCACCACCAGCGGCTGCCCCTGGCTGTCGACCAGCGCCACCTCGGTCGCGTCGGGCACCGACGGATCGCGGCTGGGGCGCAGGCTCGAAAGCCGCATCACCGAGACCAGGGCGCCGTCGAACTGCCCCGAGGCGTCCTCGGAGCGCACCGCGGCGAGCGCCGCCGGCTCGTCGGCGTACTGGCCCGGCGGCACGCTGGTGACGACCAGGGATTCGCCCGCGCGCAACCGTTCGAACCAGTCGCTGGAGCGCCGGCCAGCTTCGATCGGGACGCTGGCCCCCGCACAACGGACCCGCCCCAGCCGGTCGAAGCGGATCACGTTGAGGAAGGCCTGCTCGCGCTGGACCAGGCCGGCGAGCTGGGGCGCGCATTGCGGACCGACCGTCTGAGGGCTGAGGGTCTGCAGCAGGACGGCGCTCGCCTGGACGCGGGCGCGGGCGACGTAGGCGCTGCGTTGGGCCGCCTGCGTCAGGCTCTCGGTCTGCGCCTGGGCGTCGCGCCGGAATTCGCTGAAGGACTGCAGCGCCCCGAGCGCCAGCACCGGCGAAAGCGCGAGCGCCACCGCCAGGCCGAGCCGGAAGCGGATGGTCGTCAGATGCCGCCGGGGGCGCACCGGCTGATCTACCTGGAGCTGCTGAGGCGCTCCGCGTCGGCCAAGATGGCGCGCATCGCCTCGCCGGCGGGGGCGCCGTCCCGGTCGTACGCCCCCTGCTCGAGGATGCTCTGGAGAGCCCGCCGGGCGCGGCTCACCCGGCTCTTCACCGTGCCCACGGCGCAGCCGCAGATGTCGGCAGCCTCCTCATAGGCGAAGCCGCCTGCCCCGACGAGGATGAGGGCTTCGCGTTGTTCCGGCGGCAGCATGCCGAGCGCCAGCCGCATCTCGTCCAGCGCCACCGGCGACTCGGGGTCGTCGACGGCGATCAGGGTCCGTTCGGCGGCTTCCTGATCGAGCTGAGACTGCCGCCAGGATCGCCGCTTCTCGGAGTAGAACTGATTGCGCAGGATCATGAAGGTCCAGGCCTTCATATTGGTCCCGATCTGGAAACTGGACCGCGCGTCCCAGGCCTTCAGGATGGCGTCCTGGGCCAGGTCGTCGGCCGCCGCCGCATCGCCGCACAAGGTCCGTGCGAAGGCGCGCAGATGCGGGATCAGGGCAACCAGGTCGCGCTTGAAAATCGCTTCCGAAGCCGGCTCGAGGGGTTCGCGTGTCGCCATCAGCTCTCGCCGCTCGACCGCTGGGAATCGGCGCGCCGCAGGATGTCGAGGAACTCGTCGGGGACGGGCTCGCTCACGACCTCGTCGAACATCTGGCGCAGCTTCACGCCGATCGCCTGCTGACGCAGGCGAGCTTCGCTTACGTCGGAGCTCGTGGCGCGGCGGTATGGGCGGTCGTTTTGATCGATCATTGGCTGCTCAGCGCGCCGTCCGTTCGATAGCGACTCCCCAAGGATGGTCGCGTATTTGGCCATAACGGTGAAAACCTAAGGGGGTTCCCGACAGTTGATGATATAATCCGTAATCGCCGTTCGTGTAAGGAACCTTGACCATAGGGCGGCGTTGTTGGCCCAGCGGCGCCCTCCGGCGCGCTGCTCGAACACGACCACCGTCAGCATTCAAGCTTCCCCTTCCCGGAGGATTCATGGGTCTTCTCGAACGCTTGGCGCCGCATCTGCCGTACATGCGCCGCTATGCGCGCGCGCTCACGGGCGATCAGGCTGCTGGCGACGCCTATGTGCGCGCCACCCTCGAAGCGATCGCCGCGGGCGAGGCCTCCTTGCCGGCGCACCTGACGCCGCGGGTCGCGCTCTACCAGGTGTTCCACACCATCTGGGGCGGCACGGGCGCCCGGCTCGAAGCGCCGACCGAAGAGGCTTCCGACGCCGCCCGCCGGCTGCTGCGCATTCCGCCGCGCTCGCGCCAAGCCTTCCTGCTCACCGCCCTCGAGGGCTTCAATCCTTCCGAGGCCGGCCAGATCCTCAACGCCGCCCCGGGCGAGATCGAGGCGCTGATCGCCGAGGCCCAGGCCGAGATCGACGCGGAACTCGCCACCCAGGTGCTGATCATCGAAGACGAACCGGTCATCGCCGCGGACATCGAGGCGCTCGTGCGCGAGCTCGGCCATGAGGTGCTCGACGTGGCCGCCACCCGGCGCGAGGCGGTGGACGCCGTGGATCACGCCCGGCCGGGTCTCGTGCTGGCCGACATCCAGCTGGCCGACGGCTCCTCGGGCATCGATGCGGTCAAGGACATCCTGGGCCGGTTCGAGGTGCCGGTGATCTTCATCACCGCCTTCCCCGAGCGTCTGCTGACCGGCGAACGGCCGGAGCCCACCTTCCTGATCACCAAGCCGTTCCAGCCGGAAACGGTGAAGGCGGCGATCGGGCAGGCGCTGTTCTTCCATCCCGGGCGGGCCCGCGCAGCCGCCTGAGGCGCCGCGCCCGCCACGCCACGTTCGCGGAATCGCCGGAACCGGCTTGGCTAGGTGACGTTCCGGGCGTATCCGACTGTCCAGGTGGCCGGCTCCACCCGGCCGGACCGCCTCGATAGCCTGGAGGAGCTTGGCATGGCCCGCAGCAATGACGGCCGCAGCAACGGCGCCGATGTCGCCGCGGAGGCGAAGCGCGTCGCCGACGCCGCCTCGCGGGTCCTGCACGACAAGGCCCAGCAACTCCGGGCCCAGTCCCGCGAGGCCGCCGCAGTCGCCGACGCGCAGCTCGAGACGGCCAGGACCTATGTGATCGAGCGGGTCCAGGAGCGGCCGTTCACCACCACCCTGACAGTGCTGGGCGCCGGCTTCCTGCTCGGGCTCCTGGTTGCGGGCCGTCGCCGGTGATCAAGAAGCTCGTCCTCGCCGCGGCTGTCCTCGCCTTCGTGGCCGCGGCGGTCGCCGCAGCCGTCGTCGCGGCCGCCTTCGCCCTCTACGCGCTGCTGGCGCCGGGGCTCGCCCCCCCGCTGGCGGCCGCGGTCGTGGCGCTGGCCTTCGCGCTGCTCGGCGCCGTGGCCGCGCTGGCCATGATCCTGCGCGCGCGGGGCCCCCGTCGCCATCGCCACGAGCCCGAACCCGCCACCTTCATGGAACGGGTCGTCGGCGCCGCCCGCGAACGCCCGTTCCTCGCCGCCGGCGGGGCGCTGGCGGCGGCGCTGATCGCTCTGAAGAATCCCCAGGTCGTCGCAAGCATCGTCAGCGCCGTCCTGGCCGCCCGGACCGCCGAAAAGGTGGACCGTTCCCGCCGCTGATCGCGGCTTATCCTTGAAAGAGAGCCCTGCAGGGGGCGAGGTTCGTCATGTTCATTCTTCCCGATCTGCCGTACGGCTACGACGCGCTGCAGCCAGTGCTTTCGAGCGACCTGATGCATGTCCACCACGACAAGCATCACGCGACCTACGTGAACAACGTCAACAAGATGCTGGCCGACGCCGGCCGCGCCGCGGCCTCCATGGAGGCCCTGGTGCGCGAGGCCGCGGCCAAGGGCGAGCAGAAGCTGTTCAACCAGTCCGGCCAAGCCTGGAACCACGCCTTCTTCTGGGAATGCATGTCGCCCGAGCGCAGCGCTCCGTCGGGCGAGTTGGCCAAGGCGATCGACCGCGCCTTCGGCGGGCTGGACGGCCTGAAGACCCGCTTCGTCGACGAGGGCGCCGCCCACTTCGCGTCCGGCTGGGCCTGGGTGATCGCCAAGGGCGGCGAGCTGTCGGTGATCTCGACCCACGATGCGGACACCGCCATCGTCCGCGAGGGCGTGACGCCGATCCTGCTGTGCGACGTGTGGGAGCACGCCTACTACCTGGACTACAAGCAGGACCGGAAGGGCTTCCTGGAGAAGTGGTTCGACGGGATCGCCAATTGGCGCTTCGCCGAGGCCCAGTTCGCCGCCGCACTGGGGAACGGCCAAGGTTACCGCTACCCCGCCCCAAGCTGATAGCCGCGAGTCAAGCAAAAAAGGGGGAACGGGGCCCGCGCTCGACACGTTGATCTGCCGGAACCGGGAGTCAACGGGACGTCCTCTTCGCGAGGACGGCCAGAATGGAGAAGCGCAATGCTGAGATGGGCCCTGATTTTCCTGATCGTTGCACTGATCGCCGGCGCCCTGGGCTTCGGCGGCATCGCGGGGACCTCGATGGGCATCGCCCAGATCCTGTTCTTCGTCTTCGTGGTGCTGTTCGTCGTTTCGCTGATCGCGCACCTGGTCAGAGGGCGTGGCGTCTAGCAATCGTAGCGGATCTTGAAGACAGGCGGCGCTCCTCGAGGGGCGCCGCCTTTTTCATGTCCGGGACGCCAGAGGCCTTCTTGGCCGGTCGCGATGGATCGTCGCGACCGGCCAAGAAGGCCTCTGAACTCAACGATGCGAGCCCGTTTATCCTGATCGACTTGAATTCAAGCCAATCGGGACGGGCTCCAGGTGCGGGCGCGCGCGGCGTTCGAGGGACCAGGTGCGGTAGGGATGGAAGGCCCGTCCGTCCCAGGCCATCGCCATGACCTCTACGCACTCGGGCTCGATCTCGATCCAGTTGAACGAGGCCGGCACGCCCCGCAGCCGCTGCGACAGGGTGCCGGCCCCCACCGCATAGGTCCGCTCGTCGCCGAAGGGCAGCGGCACGGCGAAGGGGTTGTGGACGTGCCCGGTGAGGATCAGGTCGACGCCGAAGGCGGCGAACCGCTCCGCGGCCATGTGGCCGCGATGGACATTGCCCTCGACCGGCGCGCCCACCGCCTCGACCAGCGGATGGTGGCAGGCGATCACGCGCAGGGCCTCGGCGGGGGCGGCGGCCAGCGCGCGCGCCGCCTCTTCCGCACGCTGCAGGTTGATCGCGCCCTTCGACCAGTCGAGGCGCGGCTGACCGCCCCGCGCGGTGTTCACCGCCTGGACCGCCACGCCGTCCGCCTCATAGCCGCATCCGTCCGTCGGACCGATCCAGCGGCGATAGCGGTCGAAGGGCGTGAACGCCCGGAGCGGGATGTTGAGGTAGGGCGTGTCGTGGTTGCCGGGCGTGACGATCCGCGGCTCCGGCAGGCCGGCCAGCCAGTCCGCGGCGGCCTGGAACTCGGACGGGCGCCCGTCGCGCGTCAGGTCGCCGGTGACGACGATCAAGTCGGGCTTGCGCTCCCAGGCGAAGGCCGCCGAAGCCGCCACCGCCGGCGCGTCCTCGCAGCCGAAGTGGATGTCGGTGAGGTGCAGCAGGCGGGTCATTCCAGCGCCGTCTTCACGGAATCGCTGATCACCGCCTCGGGCGGCTCGGGCGGCGGCTCCAGCCGCGGCGCCAGGGCGCGGAACGCCGACGGGCGGAAGCTGAAGCTCACCTGCCGCGGGAAGCGATGCGGTTCTCCGTCGAGGATGGCCGGAATCCTCCCGCCGGCCCAGGCCTGGCCGGCTTGGGCCCGCGCCAAGGTCACCGAAGGGTCCGCCCGCCAATCGCCCAGGAAGCCGCCGAAGGCAGCGCGCAGCCCCAGGCGGAACGCCTCCGCCACGCCGTGGGGATCGAGGGCGTCCGCCTCCAGCGCCTGCTGCCCGCGTCCGGCCCGCGACACCAGGGGGCACATCAGGGTCAGGGCCTCGGCCCGCCTCGGATCGGCGCCGTCGAGCGCGAACTGCAGTTCGCCGGTGAAGGCCCGCTCGCAGGCCCGCCGGGCCCGCAGGATCGCCCGCCACAGCTTCATGGCGCGCACGGCTTCGCGCGCGTCGGCCCACAGGGCGGGCGCGCCCAGGATGGCGGCGACGTAGAAGGCGCGGCCGTTCACCTCGCCGCCCGAGATCATCCGCTCCTCCCCGCGCTCCAACGCCAGGGCCAGCGCCTCGCGCCAGTCGTGGGAGCCGTACAGCGCCTTGGGCAGCATGTTCATGGTGCCGCCCGGCAGGGGGGCGAGCAGCGGGCCGTCCGGGCCGCACATCTCGGCCGCCAGCCGCGCCGTGCCGTCGCCGGCCAGAACCACCATGAGGTCCGGATCCGCCGCGCGCGCCCGGGCCAGCGCCTGCTCGATCTCGCTGGGGCGGGCCTCGGCGACTTCGGCCGTCAAACCGAAGCTGTGCATGATCTCGCGCAAGGCGTCGCCGGCCCCTCGGCCTACGCTTCCCGCCGCGATGTTCACGACGGCTTCTACGCGCTTCAACCGGACGGCCGCGGCCGATGGCCGGGCCGACTCAGCCGTCGAACTCCCTTCCCGGACCATGCGCGCGGAACGCAACGGAATCCGCTCTGGTTCCTTGTGCATCGTTGCGGACGTATCCGGTCTGCCGGTTGGTGAACGCTGATCATTCAAGGGCGGCGAAGTGAGCATAGAGGAGGAGATATGACCAAGGCCACGTTGGGCGCAGCCTCTTTGGGCGCCATCGCCGCCGCCCTCTGGTGCGGTCCCGCTTTCGCGGGGGGGTTCTATGTGCAGGAGCAGTCTGCGCGGGCCGTCGGCCGGGCCTTCTCCGGTGAAGGCGCCGACACCGGCGCGGCGTCGCTGTGGTGGAACCCGGCCGCCATCGCGAGAGGCCCTGGCCGGGCCGACGCGCACATCGCGATCCACCGAGTGACCGTGGACGCCACCGTCGAGGACGGCGGCTCCACCATCCAGCGGCCGGTTCCCGGTCTTCCCCGCACCGGCGTGGGCGGGGCCGGGCTGCAGAACGACCCGATCGACAAGGGCACCATCCCCAACCTCGGCGGAGCGTGGCGGCTCAACGACCAGTGGGCCGTGGGCCTGTCGGTCAACGCCCCGTACAACTTCACCACCCGCTACGACCTGAACAGCTTCACCCGCTACCAGGCGCTGAAGTCGCGCCTGTTCAACCTGGAGCTCCAACCCACCGTGGCCTGGACGCCCGTCCCGCAGCTCTCGCTGGGCCTGGGCGTCGCCTTCAACTATGCGGACGCGACCCTCTCCAACGCCTTGCCGAACCTGTCGCCGTTGGCGCCCGACGGCGCCTCGAACCTGACCGGGAACGGCTGGGACATGGGCTGGACGGCGGGCCTGCAGTGGCGGCCGACGGACACGCTCACCCTCGGCCTGAGCTACCGCTCGGGCATCACGCACAAGCTGGACGGACAGGTCACGGTCGCCGGCCTCTTGGGGCCGGCGGCCACGGCCAACGTCGACGTTCCCGGCAAGGCGACCTTCGACACGCCCGCCATGCTGGTCGCGGCCGGCCGATGGAAAGCGACCGACCGCCTGACGCTGAACGCCCAGGTGCAGAACTTCGACTGGAGCGCCTTCGACGCCATCAGGGTGGAGTTCGGCGGGCGCACTCAGATCTCGGTGCAGGACTACGAAGACACCACCTCGGTGGCGGTCGGGGCCGACTACGCGCTCACGCCGCAGTGGACGCTCCGGGCCGGGGTGCAGCGCGACCCCACGCCCACCCCCGACGTCGGCCGCACCGCACGGGTGCCCGACGGCGACCGCTGGCTCTATGCGGCCGGCGCGACCTTCAGCCCGACCGAACGCGTGGCGGTCGACGTCGGCGCGGCCTACATCGACTTCTCGGAAGCCCGCATCAACTCCGACGCGACCGCTTTCGGGGGCACGCCCATCGCGACGCCGATCTCCATGCAGGGCGTGGTCAACGGCCACGGCCTGGTGCTGTCCGCCGGGCTGCGGATGAGCTTCTGATCAGGAGAGGGACCCTAGGCGGGGCCCTTCAATCCGCCGCGCCGCGGATGCGCTCGCCCTGACCTTCTATGGCCTGGCCGGCGTCCTGCACCGCCTGGCCGGTGCGGTCGACCGCCTGATTGGTCGCCATCCGCACCGGCTGGGAGGCCGCGGCGATCTTGCGGTCGACGACCGCGCCGCCGGCCGAGAACGAGCCCTCGCGCACCGCCAGCACGATCCACAGCACGCCGAACAAGGCCACCAGGGCGACGGCGACGCCGAACAGGCCAAGCCCGGCCCGGCGGAAGGCTGGCCGTTCGGCGCGGTCGAGCCTTCGCTGGTCGCGCCGGCCAGCGGCGTAGGCCGTCTCGTCGGCGCCCATCGGGCCGCCGACGGTCTCCATGGCCGGCCGCTCGGAATCGACGTCCGACCAAGCCCTGCCTGGCCGCCCCCTCGCCATCTCGGCCAGTCTGGCCTCGAAGGCTTCCGCCGACTCTCCCCGCCGCCGCTCGACATAGACGGGGTCGTCGAGCGTCGTCGGTCCCCCGCGTCTGTCGAATCCGGGAATCCGCATGGCCACGCTCCTGGGAATGTCTCCTCGAGCCCGGAACGGCCCGGCTGGGGCCAGGTTCCGCGGCTCCGCTTGACGCCGCCGGCCGAAAAGACGGTCATGGAGGGCGCATGCGACCGCCCGACCCTGCGACACGCGCCGCCCTCTCGATGGGAGCGCTGACGGTCGTGCTGTGCGCTTGCGCTCAGGGCCCGACGCGCGGCCCTGTCGGGGCAGCGACGGCCTCCGCACCGGCCTGCGCCGACTTCAGCTTCCCGATCTATTTCCAGACCGCCTCGGACCAGCTCACCGCCTCGGCCCGGCAGGTGGTCGACGATGCGGCGCGCCGGATGCGCGGATGCCGCATCGGGCGGATCGAGGTGGTCGGCCTGGCGGACGCCGACGGCTCGGCCCGGACCAACCTGGCGCTGTCGCGGCGCCGGGCGGACACGGTGGCCCAAGCGCTGTCCGCCGGCGGGCTGCCGCGGCCGGAGTTCGATATCGACGCCATCGGCGAAAGCGGGGCGGTCACACCCTCCGGCCGCCCGGAGCCCCTGCGGCGCCGCACCGAGGTGGTGATCCACGCCGAGCCGGGACGCTAAACGGGTTCGGCGGCTCGCAGCGGGGACGGGCGACGGGCGAGCCAGTCGGCGACGCGCGGCTTGAGGCCGAGGGCGGGACGCTCCACGAAGCGCCACGAGAGGGCGGCCAACGGCAGCACCGCCGCCAGGGTCAAGCCCACGAAGGCCGCAGTCCCGAGTCGCTCGGGGCCGAGCGCCTGCATCAGCGCCTGCTGGACCGGGAAGGCGTAGATGTAGACGCCGTAGGACAGGTCGCCGGCGCGGGAGACGGAGCGCAGGCCCGGCAGCGGCCGCAAGGCGAAGGCGGCGACCAGCAGGGGCAGGGCCAGCGGCGCGACGAAGGGGGTGACGGCCCGCAGCGGCAGGCTGACGGCGAAGGCGGCGAGCGCCAGCCCCGGCCAGAACGGCCGTTTGAGGAAAGGACTATCCCGCCAGACGTAGAGCGCGGCCCCGGCGGCGAACAGCCAGAAATTGCGCGCCGCGATCAGCAGGACGGCCGGATGGCCGGCCGCCGCCAGGACGAGGTAGGCGGCCGCGGCGGCCGCGGCGACCGTGGCGAGCCCGCTGCGGCCGAGCCAGCCCAGGCGGGCGAGGAGCGGCGGGAGCAGGTAGAAGGTGAACTCGAGCCGCAGGGTCCAAAGCGAGCCGTTCACCGCGGCCGGGTAGGGATTGCGCTCGAACACGCCCGGCAGGAGGTAGGTCACCGGATAGAGTAGGGCGTTGCGCGCGACGTAAAGCCAAGTCTGCGGCCGGGCGAAATACTCGGACGCCGCCAGGTTGGTGACCAAGGGCCCGAGCGCCCACGCCGTCAGCGCGAGGGAGACGGCGAGCCCCGGCGCGATCCGCAGCACCCGGTTGGCCAGGTAGGCGGCGGCGGAGCCCGCCCGCTCGAAGCTCATCGTCACCAGGAAGCCGCTGATGACGAAGAAGACCGACACCCCGAGCTCGCCCAGGCCGCCCACGCCGGTGTGGGCGGCGAGCGGCTCGGCCGGCGAGCGGCCCGACAGCACGTAGGCGTGGCCGACCAGCACCATCAAGGCCGCGGCCAGCCGCAGCGCATCGAAGTTGTTCGCCGCGTGGACGCGGCCGGAGAAGGGCTTTGGGCTCGAAGCCATGCCCGAGCCTAGAGCACGTCGCGCACGGATGGAAATGAGACGGGCGGACCCTCAGGCCCGCCCGCAAGGCGCATCATCGAGAATAGGGTGCGGAGACGGCTGGCCGGCAGGGCCGGCCTCAAGTCGGGGGGGGGCGTCGCCGCCTCCGCAGACCTAAGAACCCTCGGAGGCGTGATCGGTTCCGGCCCGAGGACATTTTTCGGGCGAATTTTTCGCGCGGCGGTTCCCCCGACGCCGAAGCGCCGCCAGGGCGGAGCCGCGGCGGCGCTTCGGGATCCTCGATGGTCGCTCCAAGAGGTCAGATGACCGAGTCGCCTCTCAGCGCGCGGATGACGAAGCTGAGCACCAGGAGCACCAGGAAGACGAAGAACAGGATCTTCGCGATCGTGGCCGCAAGACCGGCCAGCGACATGAAGCCAAGAAAGCCGGCGATGACCGCCAGCACCGCAAAGACGATCGCCCATCCAAGCATGGCTCCGCTCCCGTAAGGCCCCGAACCGGCCGCCGGAGCAGCGGCCGTCGACAGATCAACGCCGCCGGCCGGCCGCCGTTCCGCGCGACCCGCAAGGGCCGGAAGGCCTCTAGCGGCCGCGATCCTTCTGATAGCGGTCGACGGCCAGGCCGCCGACAGCCCCGGCCGCGCCGCCGATCACGGCGCCCCGGCCGCCATCGAGGACGGCGCCGGCGGCTGCGCCGCCCAGGGCGCCGGTCGCCGCGCGTTCGGTGGTGGTGTGGCCGCAAGCCGCCAGCAGGAGAGCGGCGGTCGCGGCGGAGGCGAGGGTGAGGGTCCGCATGTTCTGCCTCATCGGTTGCCCCCGACGAGGCCCGAACCCGTCAGCCGGGATCGGGTTCCCCCGTCGGCCGCCCCCGAAGCAGCGGTTGCGCCGTCAGCCCTCGGGCCAGAGGTCCAGGCCGGAAGCCTTGCGGTTCAGCATGTGGGCGGCGCGCTTGACGATGGCCAGCAGCCGCTTGGTGCGGGCCTCCGCGTCGTAGCTGAGCTGGGCCTGGGCGAGTCCCTCCAGCAGGAACCGCGCGAGGTCTCGGCTGGCCTGGAAGCGCGGCCCCTCGGCGCCCTGGATCAGCTCGAACAGGTGGTCGCCCATCTGGGCGCGGTCGAAGGCCGCCGCCGCCGAAGCCAGGCGCACGCGCAGGGACTCGTCGGTGCGGGCGGCGCTCTCCAACTCGGCGAAGGCCACGAACGGCGGCTGCGACAACAGGCCCCAGTAGGAGTCGATCGCGTGGTCGATGCGGTCCGCGCCGGGCGGGGCGTCGTCGACCGCCGACTGCAGCAGCTTGGCGCGCGCCGCCTGGATGTGCGGGACGACGGCCTCGACCAGGGCCTCGCGGTCGGGAAAGTGATAGAGCATCGCGCCGCGGGTCAGGCCGGCGGCTTCCGCGATCCGCGCGTTGGTGGCGGCGTGATAGCCGATCTCGACGAACAGCCGCATGGCCGAATCGAGAATGCGCGCGCGCGTCCGAAGCGACTTGGGCGTATCCGCCGCGGGACGAACGCGCGAGAGGGCGCGCTCTTCCCCGATCGCTTCGCTGTCGTCGTAAAACTTCACGGCTCGATTCATCGGAACACTCAACGCCCGCCCTTATCGTCGATCACATAGGCCCCGTTAGGGCGCTCGCCTAGTGCGGCAAAGGGGATTTCCGTGTGTCACATGGATTTCACGCAATCACCTTAGCTGCCGGGCATTGGCTGGCGGACGTCGCGCCGGCCGCTGCAAAAGGAGGCGCCGCATGGGCGCCGCGCCCACGTCCGGGCGGTACAGAGCCGTCTTCATCTCCGACGTCCATCTGGGGACGCGGGGCTGTCAAGCCGAGCTGCTGCTCGATTTCATCAAGTCCGTCGAGTGCGAGACCCTGTTCCTGGTCGGGGACATCATCGACGGCTGGAAGATGAAGAGCGGCTGGTTCTGGCCGCAAAGCCATAACGACGTCGTCCAGAAGCTGCTGCGGCTGGCCCGCAAGGGCGTGGAGGTGATCTACGTCCCCGGCAACCACGACGACCGTGTTCGCGACTACTGCGGCGTCCATTTCGGCGGCGTGGTGGTGGCGCGCGACTGGATCCACGAGGCCGCAGACGGGCGGCGCTACCTGGTCACCCACGGCGACGAGTTCGACGGGGTGATCGAGCACGCCAAGTGGCTGGCCTTCCTGGGCGACTGGGCCTACCGCGGCCTGCTCGCCCTCAACACCCACTGGAACCTGGTCCGGCGGCGGCTGGGCTTCGGCTACTGGAGCCTGTCCGCCTTCCTCAAGGTGAAGGTGAAGAACGCGCTGCAGTTCATCGAGAACTTCGAGCAAGCCGTGGCCGAGGAGGCCCGGCGCCGGGGCGTGGACGGGGTGATCTGCGGGCACATCCACAAGGCCGAGATGCGCGAGATCGACGGCGTGCTCTACGTCAACGACGGCGACTGGGTGGAGAGCTGCACCGCGGTGGTGGAGCATTTCGACGGCCGGCTGGAGATCCTCGACTGGTCCAAGCTGCGCGGCTGGTCGGCCCCGGACAGGACGCCGAGGCCGCGGACGCGCGAGCCCGCGCCCCTGCCCGCCGCCGCCTTCGCCGGCCTGGACGCGACGACCTTCGCAACGGGGGGCTTCCCTGGAAGGGGGAAGATCGGCTCTTTTAGCCGCTGATGCGCATACTCCTGGCTACCGACGCCTGGGAGCCCCAGGTCAACGGGGTTGTCCGGACACTGACGAGAACCGTCGCCGAATGCCGTGCGATGGGACATGAGGTCGAGGTCATATCCCCCGACCAGTTCAAGACGGTCCCCCTGCCGACCTATCCGGAGATCCGGCTGGCGCTGGGCGTCTACGAGCCGATGCAGGAACGCTTCAAGGCGTTCGAGCCGGAAGCGATCCACATCGCCACGGAAGGCCCCGTGGGATTGGCCGCGCGGCGGCTGTGCCTGGAATGGAAGCTGCCCTTCACCACCAGCTACCACACCCGCTTCCCCGAGTACGTCTCCGCCCGCCTGCCGGTGCCGAGCGCGGCCGGGTACGCCTACATGCGCTGGTTCCACGGCCCCTCCGGGCGGGTGATGGTGGCCACCCCCACCATGCGCGAAGAGCTGGACCGGCGCGGATTCCGCAACCTGTCCTTCTGGTCCCGGGGCGTGGACACCGAACTGTTCCGGCCCGGCCGGCCGGTCCCCGACCTGTTGAAGGACGCGCAGCGGCCGATCTTCCTCAACGTCGGGCGCGTGGCGGTGGAGAAGAACATCGAGGCCTTCCTGGCGCTCGACCTCCCGGGCTCCAAGGTGGTGGTCGGCGACGGCCCGTCCCGCGAGGAACTGGCCGAGAAATACCCCCAGGCGATCTTCGCCGGGGCGCGGTTCGGCGAGGCGCTGGCGGCCTTCTTCTCTACGGCGGACGTCTTCGTCTTCCCCTCGCTGACCGACACCTTCGGCCTGGTGATCCTGGAGGCCATGGCGGCGGGGACGCCGGTCGCCGGCTTTCCCGCCCCCGGACCGGTCGACATCATCCCCGGCTCTGGCGCAGGCGCGGTGGACGAGAACCTGCGCAAGGCGTGCCTCGCCTGCCTGGAGCTCGACCGAACGGCGGTGCGGGCCTACGCCGAGCGCTTCTCCTGGCGCGCCGCGGCGGAGGAGTTCGTCACCAACCTGCAGCCCTATCCCGAACCCGAGAAGGCGCGGTTCTGGCGACGCTTGCGGCGGCTCGCGCGGCTTCGGCGGCGGCCGAAGCCGAAACCCCCGGGAATTCCCGGATAGCGAATACGCAGCCAAGCCCTTTACATCCCGGGATAAGTTGCCTATTTCGCCTTCTCCCGGCGGACCCCGGAACAGTCGAAACGCTGCTAACGCCGGTCTGGGTCAACAGTCATTTGGGGGCTACGTGAGTTGCACACGTACCATATGCCCCTGGACCTGGTCCGTGAGCGGTCCCCCGAGCGTCCGGTCGCCCTGGTGCGCCCCGACGCAGTGGCCGTAGCCGGGCGCTGGTTCCAGGATAACTTCCAAGGCGACGTCCTCTACGCCGTGAAGGCCAACCCGTCCCCGTGGGTGATCTCCACCCTCTGGGAGAACGGCGTGACCGCCTTCGACGTGGCGTCGGCGCCCGAGATCGAGCTGGTGGCGCAAGCCGCGCCGCAGGCGCGGATGGCGTTCATGCACCCGGTGAAGAGCCGGGCGGCGATCGCCCGCGCCTACTCGGACTTCGGCGTGCGCACCTTCGCCCTCGACACCCACGAGGAGCTGGAGAAGATCCTCCAGGCCACGGGCGGGGCGCGCGACCTGAACCTGATCGTGCGGATGGGCGTGTCGACGGACGGCGCGGCCTACACCCTGTCGGGCAAGTTCGGCGTGTCGCAGGACCAGGCGCCGGGGCTGCTGCTCGCCGCCCGCCGGGCGACCGAGGAGCTGATGGGCGTGTCGTTCCACGTGGGCTCGCAGTGCATGCGGCCGACGGCCTACCAGGCCGCCATGGCCCAGGCCTCGCGCGCCCTGGTCCGCGCCGGCGTGTTCGCCGATGTGGTCGACGTGGGCGGGGGCTTCCCGTCGGTCTACCCCGGCATGCTGCCGCCGCCGCTGGCCGACTACATGGACTCGATCCACCGCGGCTTCGAGGAGATGAAGGTCCACGAGACCACCGAGCTGTGGTGCGAGCCCGGCCGGGCCCTGGTCGCCGAATCCTCGTCGATCCTGGCCAAGGTGGAGCTGAAGAAGGGCGACGCCCTCTACCTGAACGACGGCTCCTACGGATCGCTGTTCGACGCCACCCACTCGAAGTGGCCGTTCCCGGTGAAGCTGGTGCGCGACGGCGAGGCTTCGTCCGAGCTGAAGCCGTTCCGCTTCTACGGGCCGACCTGCGACTCCATCGACCACATGCCGGGCCCGTTCTGGCTGCCGGCCGACGTGCGCGAGGGCGACTACGTCGAGATCGGCATGCTGGGCGCCTATGGCGTAGCCATGAACACCCGCTTCAACGGCTACGGCGACACCGAGACCGCCGTGGTCAAGGACGCGCCCATGGCCTCGATGTTCGGCCTCGCCCGCCGCGCCATCACCCTGCCCCGGCAGGCGGAGGAGAGCGCAGTGGTCAAGCTGTCGCGGGCGCGCCGCAAGCGCCGGCGCCGCTGAAATCCGCTCCGCGCGGGATCAGGCCCGTCCGCCCTCCGGCGGGCGGGCCTTCTTCGTTCTGGCTTCGGCCTTGTCGGGATAGACCCGGTAGAGCCGCGCATAGCCCTCGTCGTCGACCAGCCGCAGGCCCGGCGGCGGCGGGTCCACCTTCTCCAGCACGTCGGCGTTGAGCATCAGGGCGTAGTCGAACCGGTTGCGCCAGTCGCGCACGTAGGGCTGCGAACGGACCCAGTCGGCGGGGCGCTCGCGCAGGACCCAGAAGGTGGGCGCGCGGCCGCCGTTCGGCGCCGACAGCTCCACCCACGGCGCGAGCAGTTTCAGCGGCTGCTTGCCCGGGGCGGCGAACACCAGCGGGCTGAACGCGCGCCGCTCGACCACGGCCAGGGTGTACTGGTGGAAGAAGCCGGCGCCGAAGTGGAAATAGCGTCCGGGCGGCGCGTGGCGCATGCCGCGGACCGACGGACGATGCTCCAGCGGCATCACCGAGGCGCCGGCGGGGACATGGCTCAGAGCCCGCTGGATGGAGCGGTAGTCGGACTGGCGGTCGCTCCAGATGTCGCCGATCCAGGCCGTGCGGGCCGCGACCAGCGCCAGCAGCACCGCGCCGGCGGCGAGGGCGCGGCGGCCGCCTCCGGCGAAGCGGGGATCGACCGCCGCCAGCGCGGCCAGGAGCGCCATGATCGGCAGCCGCTCGTCGATCCAGGCGGTGTCAGCCAGCCACGTCGGCGCGACCAGGGCGAGGGCGGTCAGGCCGGCGGCGCACATCGCAAGCCCCTGGTGCACGCCGAGCGCCCGGCGGACCAGCGCCGCCAGGACGATCAGCGCCAGCGCGCCCATGAACAGGCCGTCGATCCGAAGGTCGTAGGTCCCGAAGGCGCAGGCGAGCAGGTTCAGCTTGTACTTGAGCGTCCATGGGCTCCAGATCGGGGACAGGACGCCCCCGCCCGGCAGTTCCGGGGCGGTCAGCCGATAGGCGATGAGCGGGATGAACACGGCCGCCGCCGCCGCGACGATCTTCAGCCCCACCGCGCGCAAGGCGGCGCCGTCGCGCAGCGAGGGCAGGCGCGGCCCGAGCGCCAGCGCGCCCAACAGCACGGCGTAGAAGGCCAGGGCGAAGACATGCATGAACAACAGGCCCGTGGCCAGCAGCACCCGGGCGGCCAGGAACCCGGCCGCGGGCAGGCGCCGCTCGAGCCAGGGATCGAGGGAGGCGGCGATCAAGGCCAGGCCGATGCCGATCTGGTAGTTGATCAGCCCCGCCAGCAACGTGGTCGCGAAGGCCGCCAGCGGCATGCCCACCTGCCACCAGCGCCAGCCTCCGAAGATCCGTCGGTGAAGGAGCGCCGCGCCCAGCGGCGGCAGGGCGGTCGCGGCGGCCACCAGCAGCGGACCCAGCACCTGGACCGGAATGATCCGGCCGAGGGTGAAGCCGATGAAGTCCATGCCCACGTTAGTCCAGGCGGAATTCCAGTCCACCGCGTACATCTGCGACAGCGGCGCCCGCTCGGCCCCGCCGGACAGCAGCCACAGCCGGACATAGTGGTTGGGGTAGTCGAGCAGCGGCGGCATGGCGATCAGGAGCCCTGGCGTCGCCACCATCAGCACCGCCAGCGCCAGCAGCGCCAAGCGGATGCGCGAAGCCGGAGGCGCGCTGACGGGCCGCGCCATCTCCAGCGTCGTCGTAGCCGTCATGCCCTACTCCCAAACTGATCGCCGGCGCGCGGCCGCTCACGAGCCCGTGATGCTGCAGGACCGTTTAACCATTTCCTGACCGTCCGCCTACGGCCAGCGCACCGGAAAGGCGTTCGGGGACTTGTCGTCGTCCCGCAAAAAAACTGCTCTAGGCGCTGGCTTTGGCTGCTGAGGGGCCTATATGCGTCCGCGCTCTCAAGCGAGCCTGCCGTCCTCCCGTCGCGCCGTCCGGGGGATGGGTACTCGAAGACGGACGATTCACCCGAAAGGAAACCCTCGACGATGAACGCCCCGAACAACCCGTCCAACCAGAAGGCCGAGCTGCTCGCCAAGACCGTGCAGCACGTGGACATCACCGCCTACGACGCGCGGCCCGTGATCGAATACATGCGCGGCATGAGCTTCACCTCGCGCGACACCGCGCGGGCGGCCGAGATCCTGAACATGGCGCTCGAGGACAAGAGCTGCTCGGTGTGGCTGACGCTGGCCGGCTCCACCTCCGCCGGCGGCTGCATGCACGTCTACCGCGACATGGTGAAGTACGGCATGGCCGACGCCATCGTCTCGACCGGCGCCTCGATCGTGGACATGGATTTCTTCGAGGCCCTGGGCTTCAAGCACTACCAGGCCCAGTCGAACGTCGACGAC
>Ga0164243_10003839_pt1 | contig 23851 bp, 16 predicted proteins | sample OricompcompostOP_FD_108781 | JGI IMG/M metagenome (GOLD analysis project Ga0164243, IMG submission 108781) | Organic Plus compost microbial communities from Emeryville, California, USA - Original compost - Organic plus compost (OP) | ecosystem: Engineered > Solid waste > Mixed feedstock >...
CGGGCGGCGACGAGACGCACCGCGTCGGGCAGCTCGAACAGCCCGGCGACGGTGGCGGCGGTCAGCTCCCCGATGCTGTGCCCGAGCATGACTCCGGGACGTACGCCCCAGGACAGCCACAGCCGCGCCAGCGCGTACTCCAGCACGAACAGCGCGGGCTGCGTGTGGCGCGTGCGGTCGATCTCCCGCTCCGCATCCGCGCACTGCCCGAACATCAACTCCCGTACGGAGCGGCCCAGATACGGCCGGAACAGCTCGTCGCAGCGGTCCACGGTGCGGCGGAACTCCGGGTGGCGGCCGTACAGCACCGACCCCATGCCGACGTGCTGGGCGCCCTGTCCCGGAAAGAGGAAGGCGACCTTGCGCGGGGCCGCGCGCTCACCCGCCTCGCCCCGCGCCACGGCGGGTCCGCGGACCGCCAGCAGCTCGGCCAACTCCTCGCCGTCCCGCACCAGTCCGGCTATGCGGTGCGGGAAGTGGGCACGCGCCACGTTGCTCGTGTAGCAGATGTCGCCGGCCTCCAGACCGAGATTCCCGGCGAGGAAGCCCTGGTACCGCTTGATCTGGACGTCGAGGGACTTCCGGCTCTTGGCGGAGAGCGTGAACACGTGCGCCGAGGGCTCCGACCCCTCCGCCCGTCCCGCTCCGTCCGTCTCCAACGTGCCGTCCGCGTCCGGCGGTTCGGGCGGCTCCTCCAGCACGGCGGAGGCGATCGTGCCGGTCACGCCGAAGGAGTTCACCAGCGCCCTGCGCGGGTCGCCCTCCCAGTCCCGGCACTCCGTCGGCACCGTGACCGGATACGACGACCACGGGATGCGCCCCGAAGGGGTGTCGAGGTTCAGGTGCGGGAACAGCGCGCGTGCCTGCATCTGCGCCACCGCCTTCACCACGCCCACGATGCCCGCGGCGGGCTCCAGATGACCGATGTTGGTCTTGTGCGAGCCGACGGCGAGCGGACGCTCGGCGGTGTGCGAGGCGCGGAACACCTCGTTGATCGCCCCCATCTCGATGGGGTCGCCGAGCGGAGTGCCGGTGCCGTGCGCCTCTACGTACTGAACGTCCTCCGGCTCCAGCGCCGCCGCCTCCAGGGCACGGCGCATCACCTGTTCCTGTGCGGAGCCGTTGGGCACGTACAGTCCGGCGCTCTCCCCGTCCTGCCCCACGGCGGTGCCGCGTACGAGGGCGAGGATCGTGTCGCCGTCGCGGCGGGCGTCGGACATCCGCTTGAGCACGACGACGGCGCACCCTTCGCCGCGCGCGTAGCCGTCCGCGTACTCGTCGAAGGTCTTGCACCTGCCGTGCGGCGACAGCGCCTCCAGATCGGTGAACAGCGAGGTGCTGCGCGGGTGGTGGATGGCGTTGACTCCGCCGCACAGCGCGATGTCGCACTCCCCCCGGCGCAGCCCGTCGACCGCCTGGTGCAGCGCCACGAGGGAGGCGGAGCAGGCGGTGTCCACGCAGAGGCTGGGGCCGCGCCAGCCGAGGAAGTACGAGACGCGGCCGCAGAGAGCGGCGTGCATGACGCCGGGAGCAGCGTGCCCGTCCAGCTCCTCCAGCGAGAACGCCTCCAGCTCCATGGCGTAGTCGATCGCGCTCGCGCCCAGATAGACGCCGCCGTTGCCGCCGCGCAGCGCGCTCGGGTCGATGTTGGCGCTCTCCAGCGCCTCCCAGGACGTCTCCAGGACGAGCCGCTGCTGCGGATCGATCCAACGGGCCTCTTTCGGCGAGATGTTGAAGAAGCGCGCGTCGAACAGGTCGAGGCGGTCGAGGAAACCGCCGTCCGGTACGGGCTGTCCGGGAACCGTGAGCCGGCGTTCCGGGGGCGGCGGCCCGGTAGCCGAACGGCCCTCCCGCAGGAACTCCCCGAACTGCCCGAGGGAGGTGAGCGGCGCCTCGCCGCCGGGCAGCCGCAGTCCGACACCGACCACGGCGACGGGTTCGTACGTCTGCATCAACAGCCGCTGGATCAGCTCCTCTTGCTGCCGGACGGTCTCCAGAGCCTCCTCCAGACCGGGGCCTGCGGGAGCCGCTGCGTCGGTGTCCGCTCTGCTCTGCAACGTCGTCTACCTCCGGTAGAGGTTCTTCAGCGCGGCGTCGAGATACGACTTCTCCGCGGCGGCCGGTCGTGCCGTGGCTGCGGCCTGCTGAGGTGCGAACAGCCCGGGCAGAAGGTCTTCGGTGAGATGGCGGAGTAGCGCCTCGACCGTGGGACTGTTGAACAGCAAGGTGGCGTCCAGCTCCACGTCCAGCAGCTTCTCCAGGCGCTGTTTCAGCCCGGTGATGCTCAGCGAGGTCAGACCGAGGTCGAAATAGCTCTGGTCGTAGGGAAGTTCCTCGTCATCGGTCATCAGCAGCACCGACTTGAATTCCCGGGTGATCAGGTCTTCCAGCACTTCGCGGCGTTCCGGCCCGGGCAGCTCCGCCAGGGTGTCGCGCACGGAGTGCGGCGCGGCCGGAGAATGCGTGCTCATCGTGGGTTCCCTCCCGAAGCGGCTGGGCGTCGCCTCGCCCTCGCACCTCTGCCCATCCCAAGAAGAAGGCGAATTACCGGCATTCAAGCCAGCCGCACGGGACCGGTCCAGGCGGTGCCGGCGCTGCGGCACCCGGCTGTGGGTGCTTCGTCAGCAGCGCATCAGCGCACTCGTCCGAACACAGCAGAATCCCGCCGGAGTCGGGGGTTCTCCGGCGGGATTCGGTCGGTGCCGATTCGGGCTACGCGGGGCTCATCTCGATGAACTGGTGGTCGGTACGCGCCCGGCCGCTGTCGTCGAGCACGATGAATTCCGTGCCGATGGCCGCGGCGGCGCCACCGCCCTGCGGCACCATGTGCCAGACGATGCGCACGCAGCCGTGGTGCTCGCGGTGCTCGTGCACCGTGAAAGCGAAGCCCTTGGCGATGAAGTCGTCGTACGCCTCCCGCACGGCCTTCTCGATCTGCTCGTGCCCCCGGTACTCCTCCGAGGAATTGGCGTATACGCCGTCCTCCGCCCAGACTTCGCTGACAGCCGCCTTGCGGCGTTCCGCATCGGCCTCGTTCCACGCCGCTGCGTAGCGGGCCACGAAGTCGTCGACCTTGCTCAAGGCTTGTTTCCTTCCGGGAAGCGAGATGGACGCGAAACCCGCCACGGGCGCCGCGATCTTACTTCCCGTCAACCTCGCACCTCGTCCAGGAGATGTCGATTACCAGGGAAGTAATGGAGCCGGTTCTCGGCCGCGGCCGGCTCCTGGGAAAGGCCGGCCGCGGTGACGCGGTCGACGGGGTAGAAGGTGGCGATGCTCAGTTCGCTGAGATCCATGTGGCCCGCGGCCACCAGAACGGTGACCGCCGCGTAGAAGTTCAGCTCGGCTCCGGGCGCGCGGATGCGTAACGGCGCGACGATGTGGTCGAGTTCGTCGTCCTCGTCCGCTTCCGACTCCGACTGTAGAACGCCCGGACCGTATTCGTAACCGGCCACCTCGTCGTAGAGGGCGCGCAGCCGCTCGTCGTCGGTCACCGCGAGCTGGTCCCGCAGCCGGTTCAGCTTGCTTCTGCGCCACGCCGGGAAATTGGCGATGTACCGAGCCAGCCCTGCCGGATGAAGGCTCAGCCGCAGCGTGTTCATCTCCGGGCTCAGCAGCTGCGGCGGAAGCAGACGGCGCAGCAGGCGCATCACGACGTGGTTCGCGCCCACGACGTCGAAGGACGAGTCGTAGACCAGCACCGGGCAGGAGTCGTGCACGCTGAGGAGCCGGCTGACGGCCTCCTTCGCCGTACGCGTGGCCGCCTGTCCCCCGGGCCGCAGATCCGGACGCCCGTAGACCGGCGCGTACCCCGCGGCCAGCATCAGCAGATTCCTCTTCTCGACCGGGACGTCGAGGCCGTCGGCGAGGCGCATGAGCAATTCCCGGCTCGGAACCGCACGCCCGGTCTCGATGAAACTCACGTGCTTGGCCGAGGTACCGATCAGCAGGGCAAGAGACATCTGGCTCATCTTGCGCCGCTGCCGCCACTGGCGAAGCAGTGCTCCGACAGCGGTCTCCCTGTGTCGCGCAGATGTTTTCGGCATGATGGGCACCATAGGACGGAGTGCGAGCGGATTGTCGGTATCGACCGCTACCGGCCGATTTCGTTGCCTCTTCCGTGAGTTGCTTCGAGTCCGTGAGTTGCTTCGAGCGAAAGTACGTTGACGTCGGCCGGTCGCTACCGGGCACCGGTGCAGTACGCACGGACGAGGGCACGCCGGCTGCCGCGCGAGGCGACAACTGCCGGGCCGGTACGCCGAGTTCGCCGACGCTCCGGCGCACCGGAGGCCCGCCGTCTCCGGGCCGGGCCACCGAGGGACCACGACTCCGGACGGACCGGGGACGAGGAACGCGGCGTCATTGCGAAGGTTCGGGAAAGGCCATCGGCCGAAGTCCGGCGGAAAGCCGGGTAGTTGGTTGCCCGTTCACCGAATTCGGTCGGGGCCGTACACGACCGCCCTCTTCGATTTTCCGCCGCAGAACGACGTGCAGGCCCGTCGGTTAGCGTGGGCCGGTCGTCACGGCCAACAGCACATGAACATCTCGATACACCCCCGATTCGTAAGCCTGTGACACGGAAGCGGTCTACGCCCGAGCCCCGGCCAAGTCCCCCCTGCGCGGCGATACTTGTCTCACTGCGATCATCTCCCCCGCGAATTCGCTTTGTATCACAGCCAGTTATCTCCCGTCGTGAACGTAGCACAGGCCCCGCGGAAGAGCCATAGAGACCAGTGCACATCAGGACGTGGAACACAGCCGGAAAGGAGGGCCGAGTTCCGGCTCCCTCCGGCCTCAACACTCCCTATTCGACTAGCCGTTGAGGCCGGTGTGGACAGCACCGCTCCCACCGCGGACGGGAGCTGTGCCGGTTACGGCGAGAGTCCCTCCCTGCGCCGCCCCCCGGACACCGGCACAGGGAGGGAGGTTCGATGGATGCGCCGGTACGACCGAGACGGCAGCGGCGAAGAACCGGCAGCACACGCCGACTTGGGGATTCGCACCCGGCGACGGCCCGTACCGATCCGGCCGGCGCACAGGACGGCGCCGGCTCGCACAAGCAGCGCCTCTACGCCGCGGCCCGCTCGCCCGACGGCTCGGCCACCACGATCCCGATGTGCGGCGGTGCGTACTTGCGCGCCTTGTGCACCATCTTCTCCAGGTCGAACTTCGAGCGCTGAACGGCCACATGGACCGGCGCCGGCATGGCCGGATCCTGTCGGGTGGCGGTGGTCTCGGGCGGCAACGTCGCGCCGGACCGCAGCCGCACCCCGAGCAGCGCCTGCTCACGGTTCTCCGGTGTCGCCACCACGAACTGCGTGACGTCGGCCCACGGCAGCAGTAGATCGCCGACCCGTACGCCGCCCGCGTCGAACTGGAAGGCCGTACGCCGATTCTCGAACCACGCCACGACGAACGGCATCGCCACGACGAGCACCACGCCGCCTCTCATCTCCAGCGCCCAGCCGAGCAGCGCGGCGAGCGCCACGAGCCCGGCGAGCACTCCCCACAGCCCGGCGAGGGCCCCGGGGGAGAACGGATGGGTGACCCGGTAGCGCTCCCACCGCCCGCGGCGACGGGCCGGCGTGCCGGCGGTGCGGTTCGATGGCTGCGGCATGTGCGACGTCCTCTCTCGATCGTGCGGCGACCCGCGTAAGTCCGGTGCGCAGCCGGGGTGTTGAGACGTGGGCGGCCCGGCCGCCCGCATCGGTCCCCCTGCCGGGCGCGGGCTCCAGTCTGACCGCGACGGACGATTTTTTGGAGAGGTTTTCTAGAAAAAATTCCGGTCTCTGGACCGTGCCGCGCAGCGCGGGGATCATGGGAGGCTCGCCACCGCCGCCGACGATGAGGACGTTCGCTCGATGGGCAGAAAGCAGCAGCGCGGAGAGGCCACCGTCCAGCAGGTGTTGGACGCCGCGCTCCGGGTGTACGCCGAGTCCGGCGAACAGGGCCTCACCGTCAGCGCGCTCACCAAGGCGAGCGGCGTCAGCCCGGGCAGCCTCTACCACCACTTCGGCAACCTCGACGGCATCGTCACCGAACTCGCGCAGCGCTGCCTCGACCGGCTGCTGGACGAGCTGGGCGCAGCCGTGGAACGGACCAGGACCGCGCGCTCGGGCATCCGCGCCCTCGTCCGCGCGTACCTGGAGTTCGTCCGGGAGCATCCGGACGCGTCCCGGCTCATGCACTCCACCAGCGCGGACCAGTACGGCATGGCCGAGGCCACCGCGTTCCGCGCCTCTCAGGAGGCCCGGCTCTCCGTCATCACCGACTGGATCGCCGCGCACGCCGAGACCGGCGAACTCGCACCGCTCCCCGAGCCGTTGATCGAGTCGCTCATCCTGGGCCCGGTCGTCGGCGCCGCCCGTCGCTGGCTCTCCCTCGGCGACATCGACATCGAAGAGGCCATCCGCGTCCTGCCGGACCGCATCTGGCATTCGGTCCGCGCGTGAGCGGGGGCGCGGAGCGCGAGTCGATACGCCGTCCGGACCCGACCTCTGCCTGAAGACGCTTTCCGGGCCGGCTTATTCGCATCGAGGCGCCGGTCGGAAGTGCCCGACCGGCGCCTCGGCAGGTCATGGCGACGGCTGTCGTTCCGGCGGGCGGGTGCCCTTACACGTCGTACATGCGCACCCAGTCGACGTCCATGGTGGCCGGGTTGAGGTTGCCTTCGGGGAAGAAGTCGTCGAGTTGGATGGTCTGGTGCATCGGCCCGGGCGGCTGGGCCTTGGGGTTGGTGTCCTTGAACCACTCCTTGCCGTCGATGTAGCCGGCGATGTGGTCACCGGTCCATTCCACGGCGTAGTTGTGCCACTTGCTCGTGTCGAGCTTCTGGTCGTACGTGTACGGGTCCTGGCCGCCGTTCTCGGAGCCGTTGCCGTAGTGCAGGAACGCCTGCATCTTCGTACTGCCGGCGTCGGACTCGGCGTAGTCCAGCTCGCCGTCGTCGGGCCACTTGTCGGAGTCGGGCCAGAGGATGAGCACCGGGTGGTACGGGTTGCCGCCGCCGTCCTTCTGCTGCACGCGCATCCGCGCTTCCCAACGGCCGTGCGTCTGGCCTTTCTTCCACGCGACGCCGCCGGTGTTGCCGTCCTTGTCGCCGGAGACGGTGAGGTGGCCGCCGCCGACGGTGTCCTTCTCCTTCAGGCGCATGCCGTTGCCGTCGTGGCCCGGATAGTCGCCGTAGCGCGTCCACTTGCTCTCGTCTACGGCCTTGCCGTCGAACTCGTCGCCGCCGACCGGCTTGCCCCACTTCTGGGTGACCGCGGCCTGGGTTCCGTCGTCCTTCGTCCCGGCCGCCGACGTGTGGTCGCCGGTTCCGGCGGTCGCCGTGGCCGTGCCGGCGACGGCGAGGACGGCGACCGCGGCCGCCGTGTAGACGGCGGCTCGGGAGCGGCGGGGACTGCGGGCGTGGGGGGTTTCGCTGGGTGTCATGGAGGTGGCTACCTTCCCGGTGGGGGACTTCCGCGGGGGCGCTCGGATGTCACCAACCGCCCTTCGCGGGACGGGAGTTCGGTTACACAACGCCGGAAATCGATTTCGGGGGCGGGAAGTTATCCCTGCGCCAACGCTTCGTCAAGGTCTCGCGACAGGACGTATCGCGGCTCGCCGGCGAGCGGAGTCGGGTCCGGGCACAGAGCCCTGCGTACGGGCCCACTCGCCCGCCACGCCTCGGAGTTGAAGCGGGAAGGGCTCTCGTCTGCGGGAGAGGGCCCCGGTGCGTCCGAGCGCGCCGTTCGGCGAACGGGCTGAAGGTCAGTAGGAAGAGCGCTTGGCCGGGGGCAGCGCGAGTTTGACGAGTTTCCGCCAGGCGCTGCCGAGTTGGCGGTGGAGGGGGCCCGTGTTGTACGGGATTCCGTACTTCTCGCACACCGCGCGGACCCGAACGGCGATCTCGGGGTACCGGCAGGCGGGCAGGTCGGGGAAGAGATGGTGCTCGATCTGGTGGCTGAGATGGCCGGAGATGTGCTGAACGAATCTGCTCGCGGTGAAGTTCGCCGAGCCGACCAGTTGCCGGTAGTACCAGTGCCCCTGCGTCTCGTTCCGCGTCTCCTCCTCGGTGAAGGCGACGGCTCCGTCCGGGAAGTGACCGCAGAAGATGAAGGAGGAGTTGCACAGGTTGTGCAGCAGGTTGGCGCAGGCGTTTCCGGCGAGCGTGCGGAGGAAGAGGGATCCGGTCAGCGCAGGGTGCAGGAGGTATTCACGCAGCAGGTGCCTGCTGATCTTTCGCGTCATGCGTCCGAGCACGTCCCTCTTCTCGGAGAGTTTGCACTCGCCTTTGACGATGCGGTCGACCTCCAGGTCGTGCAGTGCGAAACCCCAGTCGATGAAGAGCATGAGCAGCCCGGCGTAGACGGGGTTTCCGAGATAGTACGGGTGCCATTTCTGGTCCTCGCTCATGCGGATGATGCCGAATCCCACGTCCCGGTCGCGGCCCAGAACGTTGGTGTAGGTGTGGTGCATGAAATTGTGCGAGTGCTGCCAGTCCTTGCTGGTGGGCAGCTCGGACCATTCGTACGTCGTCGAGTCGAGGGCGGGGTCTCGCATCCAGTCGTACTGCCCGTGCAGTACGTTGTGCCCGATCTCATTGGTGTTGAGAAGCCGCGCGATCGCCAGACAGACCACTCCCGCGGCCCAGGCCGGCGGCAGGGAGCCCAGGAAGAACAGCGCGCGGCCGCAGAGTTCCAGCCGGGCTTGCAGGCGCACGCTGCGGCGGATGTAGGAGGCGTCGGACGCGCCGAGGCGGGCGAGCACGTCGGCGCGGATCTCGTCCAACTCCCGGCCGAGGCTGGCGAGTTGTTCCGGGGTGAGGCGGGGGCTCTGCTGCACGGTGGGCATGGCGGACCTTCTGCGTCGCGAACGGATTACGGGTCACAGGCGGACGGAGACAGCTCCGCAGGGGGCGGACGTGCACAGCTGAATCCGTTCCTCGCCGGCGTCGGAGAGCCGGCCGGTACGGAGGTCCCGCACGACGCCGGAGATCTTCTTCGCCGTGCAGATACGGCAAACCCCTCTCCGGCAGCCGAAGTTCGGGAAGATTCCCCGCTTCTCCGCCTGTTCCAGAAGGGACTCGTCGGCATCGGAAGCGCCGGCCGTGAAGTCCACGACCCGCGACTCCGGTTCGCCGGTGCCGCAGGACGTTCTCGCCGCCGGCGGATGGAAGGTCTCGACGTACAGCCGGTCATCGAGTCCGTTGGCTCTGTACAGGTCTTCAACCGCGCGCGCCAGCCCGGGCGGACCGGACACGTAGGTCTGGGCCCGCGCGAATTCGGGCGCGACGGTGCGCAGTTGGGATTCGCTGAACCGGCCCGAGAGTTCACCTCCCGCGGATTCCCGCGTGAAGGAGCGCACCAGTTCAATACGAGTGCGGCGCCGGGAGAGTTCGGCGAGTTCGGCGGCATACAGCATGCTGTGCGGTGCGCGGGCGTAGTGCAGGAAGGTGACGTGGCCCGCGTGGTTCTCGTCGCACAGCGAACGCAGCATGGACAGCACGGGAGTTACACCGCTGCCGCCGCTGATCAGCAGCAGGTGCTCGGGGCGCGGCCAGGGGAGCGTGAATGCGCCCGTCGCCTGTGACATTCCCACGATCACGCCGGGGCGTACGCGGTTCTTGAAATGCCGTGACACCAGCCCGCCGGGGTGCACTCGGGCGGTGATCTCCAGTCTTCCGTCCTCGCGGTGCGGTGACGAGGCGAGCGAGAAAGTTCGTTCCCGTCGAATGCCGTCGATGTCCACGGAGAACCGGGCGTGCTGCCCGGCCCGGAATCCCCGCCAGTTGCGGTTCGGACGCAGCGTCAGCGTGACCGCGTCAGGCGTCGGGTGGTCGACGGCCAGGACTTCGGCACGCACGTCCCGTACCGACCACATGGGGTGAAGCGCTTCGAGATAGCCGTCGACCCCGTGCGGCGCGACCAGGGCCCGGGAGACGGGGGACTGCAGAAGACGGCTCATCAGTGTCAACTGGCCCTCCTCGGAAGGGGTTCGGCGGCGGCGTCCGTTCACGGAGCGAGAACTTCCCGGGGTTGCCGGGAGATTTCGTCGGACCGGGTGCGGGCCTGCGGCACGGGCTCGGACGCCGTCGTGGGCAGCCGGTATCGCGCGCAGGAGGCGGGCAGCCGTACACCGGCCAGGCGGAGTTGCGTGACGCGGCTGTGGAATCCGGCACCGTGCAGGAGGTGGTCCGCGATCGCGGCGGCGTTCCGCCGGCGCGGGTCCGCCAGAGTGCTCCCGGCGGTCCAGGTGTTGAAGGCCCCCATGGACGGGCCGCACCAGATCTGCCAGTCGCCGCGGCGCTCCTCGACGCCGGCCGTGGCCCACCGGGACGCCATGGCCAGGTACCAGCGGAAGATCATCGCCATACGGAACTTGGGGTCCGCTTCGGCCCGCGTGAGCCGCTGGGGATGGTGCTCTTCGAGGAAGCTCGCGGTGTCCTGCCACGCCTGTTCCAGACTGCGGCGCAGGATGCGCTTCTCCAGCAGATCGCGATCGGCCGGTGCCAGCTCGTCCGTACTGCCGTGGTCGCGGTAGAGGCGGTAGAGACGGGCGGCGTGGCCGGCGAACATCGAGCCGCGGGCGAGCACTTGGACGTTCACGCCCTGCTCGAACATGTCCGCCGCGGGGGCCATGGTGCAGTCGGCGAGACCGGCCTGTGCGAGGAGTCGTTTGACGCCGTCGGAGGTGTCCGCCTCGACGGCGGCCTGGTTGACCGAGCCGGTGACGATGTAGTCCGCCCCCAGCGAGAGCGCGGCCACCACCGCTTCGGGGGTGCCGATTCCGCCTGCGGCTCCGATGCGTACCGGTGCGGCGGCGGGGTGCTCCGCGGCGACGCTGTCGCGCCTGCCGATGACGGCGGGCAGCAGGACGGTCAGTGGCCGCCGGTCGGTGTGCCCGCCCGAGTCCGCCTCGACCGTGATGTCGTCCGCCATCGGCACGGAACGGGCGAGGTCGGCCTGCTCGGCGGAGATCAGGCCGCGGGACGCGAGGTCGGCCGTAAGCGTCTCGGGCGCCGGGCGCAGGAACAGCTCGGCGGTCTCGGGCCGCGACACCTTGCCGACGACCCTGTTCTCGGCTCGCACTCCGGCGCCCGTGGGGATCCGGCGCAACCCCGCCACCCTGTACCGCACCAGATCGGGCGTCAGTTGGACGAATGCCGAGGCTTCCACGCAGCGGACGCCGTGCCGCAGGCAGGCGTCGACGCACGCACGTTCCCGGTCCGGGGCCGTGGGGCTGTGGATGAGGTTGCACGCGTACGGCAGGCCCGCGGTGCCCAGTTCGTTCGCCAGCCGGCTCAGGGCTTTGTCGATACGGGCTTCGGGCAGTCCGGCCGCGCCGAAGGCCGCCAGGTATCCGGCGCGGGACATGGCGATCACCAGGTCCTCGCCGGAGATCCCTCCGGCCATCGCACCGGCCATGTAGGCGTGCCGTACGCCGTGTTGGCGCCGGAACTCCCCCGAGCCGAGCACGCCCGGGGGTTGTGGCGCGGCGGCCGCGAGCGTGGTGACGCCGCTTCCGGGAGCGGGCGGGTGCGAGGTGGCGCCGACGCGGCCGCCGCCGCTGACGGCGTAGCAGGGCCGGTCGAGGTCGGCCAGTGCCGCGTACACGCCTTCCGGATCGTGCCGTACCGGCTCCTGGTACCGGGCGGCCGGGGTCATCGGCGTTCCTCCGGTGCGTGCGGGCCGGCGGGCCCGATGTCGACGGCGATGTTCTCCACGCGGTAGATCCGCAGGTCGTCCCGCCAGACGCTGCCGTCGGCGCGGAGCAGTACGCGCCGGCCGTCGCGCCGTACGTCGCGGATGTGCACCTCGCCTCGGACCTGTCGGTGCTCGCGCAGGATCTGGCCGCGGTAGGTCCAGCGCAGTTCCTCGCCCACCGCGACGCGGCAGCACGGCTCGGCCAGGTGGTCGGCCAGTCCGGTGTGCAACGCGTAGGCGTACACGGCCTGGTGGAGCATCTGCACTCCGGCCGACCCCGGCATCACCGGGTCCCGGAAGAAGTGCCGGTCGAAGAACCAGTCGTCGGCCCGTACCGGCTTGGTGCACAGCACGTATCCGCAGCCGTGGTCGCCGCCGCCGGGGACGAGGGCGACGTCCTCCAGCAGCGCCAGCCGCCCTGTGCCGATGCGGGAGTCCTCGCCCAGGGCCAGGCTGCGTACGTCGCATGCTGCCGTCGAGTGGCGTTCCAGCCACGGCGGTTGGTACGTGCCGCCGTCCAACCCCTGCTGCTGCGCGAGCAGTTCGGGCGTGACGTATCCGTGCACGGCTTCGCCGGTGCAGAACGGGCGGCCGCCGGTGTGCAGTTCGAAGCCGTAGCGGTGCACGAGTCCACCGGGGAGCGGCGCGTGCGACCGGAGCGCGACGTGCTGTTCGACGGTGGCCCCGGGCAGGGCGACGTCGTGCAGCAGGCGGCAGCTGCCCTCCAAGTTGCGGCAGTGCAGGTCCTGTTGAGGGTACTCACCGGCGACGCCGAGCCAGCCGCTCAGCACTCCGGCCGGCTGCAGTCCCATCTCCATCAGCGCGAACTGCGGTACGGCGCCGCCGTTTTCGCGGATGTACCAGGCGTCTCGCGGTACGTCGTACTCGGTGATGCAGAAGGAACCGGGCCGGTACTCACCCCAGGGGCCCTCGGTGCGAACGCTGCGGTCCACCATGCGCAGCTCCCCGCGCGGCAGGCGCGCACGCACCCGCGCGGTGACGCGCACCCCCGCGGGCAGCGGGAACGGAGTCCGATCTCCCTCGGCCGCCATCGCCATCTGCACGTCACCGCCCGGCTCTTGCGCCCCGGGCGCGGTGTCACAGCGGACGCGCCGGGCGTCGTCCGCGTGCGGTTCCGCGGCGTGCGCAGCGGGCCCGTGCGGATCCGCGCATGCCAACTGCCAGGCGGTGACGGCCTGATGAGCCTCCACCACGGCCGCGTGTGCCCGCTGGATCTGCCCGGCCAGCCGTACGCCCACGGACGTCGGCCCGTGCTCGGGAGTCCGTTCGGGCGCGGCGGGGCCGGGCACGGCGGGACCGGAGGCGGCGGGACCGGTCAGGGCGGGGTCGGAGGCGGCGGGCTCGGAGGCGGCGGGAGGTGCGGGCGGGTGCACGCCCTCGAAGGCGAGTTCTTCCATGGTCACGTTCCTGGTCGGCCCTTGTCAGTCCCGGTGGACGCGGGCGGCGTCGGCGGATGTGGCCAGGCGGTCGTGCGCCGCGGCCGGGTCGGTCCACAACACGCGTACACCGCTCCAGCGTTGATGGACGCGTCCGTCAACAGCGCATGCGGTGAGCGTGCATTCGGCGAAGAAGTCGCCTTCGTCGTGGTCGATATCGACGACTACGACGAAGGGCTCGTCGTCGGGAAGCGGAGTGAACAGCTCCACCCGCCGGACGGCCACCGGCAGCGGCAGGTTCTTGCTGTCCGTGTTCCGTTGCAACGCGGGAAGGGCGGCCTGCAACAGCAGGTCGGCAGGCGCCGGGCTGAACAGGCGCCCGGCGTACGCCCCGTTGGCCAGTCCGGGGTCGGGCAGCCGTGCCGCGACGACCAGCCGGTCGGGCCCCTCGGCCAGGACGTCGCGCAGGCCCGCGAGCGACGGGCCGTGAAAGAGCCTGCCGTCCGCGTAGCCCGGGTGCGGCTCCCCGGCGGAAGCGAGTGACGGCACCGACGGCACGTCCGACAGCACGTCCGTACGCGGTGCTTCCGGAGCCTGAGCGGCCTGCAGGAAGCGGCCCTCGTAGCGCAGCTTTCCACCCGGCCCGGCCTCCTCGACCGTCACGCGCACCGCGGGGGCACCGTCCGGCTCGTTCGCCGGGTCCGGAGCCAGATGCATCCGGAATCGCTCCGGGTGCCCGCCGGTGAAGAAGACGCCGCCCGCGATCCGGAAGTCGCGGCACTCGACGACCGGTTGAACGCCGCCCGTCGCGCGTTCGACGGCGTTCAGCCCCCAGCCCACCGCGGCCGTCATGGGCAGCACCGGAACCCCGCCGAAACTGTGGTCGCGCAGGACGGGTTCGTTCTCCAGACCGGTCAGCGTGCGGTACGCGGTGCGCCCGCCCCGTTCCGGAAGCGGGTCGACCCGTAGGTGCAGCGGTGTGGTCGGGCCGATGACGGCGACGGCGGCGCCCGTACTCTCCGGCGCCATGTGCGCGAGGAAGTGGGCGCACCCTTCTTCGCGGGACAGCACCGGAACGCCGATGTCCGTGAACACCTGCTGCACGGCGCTGCCCATGCCGCCGCTCCACGGACCCCAGGCGATGGGGAGGACCCGGCAGTCGGGGTGCGCCGCCTGGAACGCACAGCCGAAGCGGTTCAACGCCTCGTTGGCCAGCGCGTAGTCGCCCTGCCGCACGTTGCCCCAGATGCCGGCGACCGACGAGAAGAGCACCAAGTGCCGGAGCCGATCCGGGTCCAGCGCTTCGAGTACGTTGCACAGCCCGGACAGCTTGGTGTCCACGACCGCGGCGACCGATTCGGGGGTGACCTCGGCCAGCGCCCTGTCCCGGAGGATGCCCGCGCCGTGCAGCACACCGGTGATACGCGCTGCGTACGGCTCCAGCGCACCGGCGACCGCTGCCGCGTCCCGGACGTCCGCGGCCAGGTAGTGCGCCTCGGCACCGTGGGAGCGCAGGGCGGCGAGCGTGCCGCGGATACCGCGCTGTTGCAGCAGCCGGGCGCTGTGCTGCTCGATGCGTGCACGCACCCGCTCGTCCGCCGGGTCCTCCCCCGCCTCCCGTGCCTGCGCCTTCAGTGCTTCGCGCAGCTCCTCGGCGCCGTCCAGACCGGCGGCCCAGTCCGGTTCCTCCTCCAGAGGCGTGCGGCCGAGCAGCAGGTAGCCGCAGCCGTGCTCTTCGGCCAGCGCTTCGACGCACCAGGCCGTGACGCCCGCGGCCCCTCCGGTCACCAACAGCAGGTCGTCACGGGCGAGTTCGGCCGTCTTCCGGGGCGCGGGAAGCAGCGCGGGCGGAGCGTCGGACATGACGGGTGTGCGGCGTCCGCTGCCGTCCAGACCGACCTCGCGTACGTCCGTGGCCAGGTCGCCGAGTTCGGCGGTGAACGCGGCGGCGACCTCTTCCTCGGAGAGGCCGGGGGCGAAGTCGAGGGCCCGGCAGAAGAGCGTCGTCGCCTCCAGGGTGAGCGTCTTGACCAGGCCGCCGAGTCCGCCCGCGAGCGCGCCGACGGGGGAGCCGCCCGCGCCGGCATAGCCGAGCCGGCCGTCGAGTCGCGTCACCGTCACGAAGCCCGCACGGGTGCCGGCTTCGGCGGTCGCTTCCAGGGCGGGGCGGGTGTGCTTCGCGACGAAGACGGCGTGCTGTAGCCGCTCGACAGCCCGCGCCGCTTCCTCGTCGGCCGAGCCGCTGACGGGGAGTACGCACAGATCGAGGCTGTGACCGTCCGCGAGCAGAGCGGCCAGCTGCGCGGACAGCGTCTCCTCCCGCCAGTCCGCCAGGCGCCGGACCTCGGCGCCGTCGGCGTTCCTCGCCTCGTCCGCGCCGGGAAGACTCAGGCGACAGAGTCGCCAGCCCTCGGCGGAGAGGGAGCGCGCGAGGGCGGCCGGCAGTTCGCCGCCGTCGTCGAGCAGCAGGGCCCGCGGACGCTCGGCGTAGACGTCGGCGCATACGTCGGCCCGCGGCAGTTCCCGCAGCGAGACGAACGCGGAGCGGGTCCCGGCATGGCTGCCCAGGTGCAGTCGGGACTTCGGGCTGGTGATGATCTCGTGCATGATCTTCGTCAGGTCCCCGACGGTCCGGGCCTCGCTGAAGCGGTACATCTCCGTCCGCGCCATCGCCGGGTACCGGCGCCACATCTCCGCGCCGATCTCCACCTGCTTCAGCGAGTCGATGCCCAGGTCCTCCTGGATGTACATGTCGGGCTCGATCATGTCGAGTTCGTAACCGGTGCGCTCGGCGACCACGGTGCGGAAGACCCGCTCCACCTCCTGCGGATCCACGGACTTTCCGTCCGCCGCGCCCTGCCCGGCCGTTGCGCCGGCCCCGGCCCACAGCTCCAGCAGCGCCGAGTTGTCGGGCACCGCGGGTTCGCCGGCCTCGGAAGCAGCTTCCGGTTCCGCTTCCGGTGCTGGTCCCTCCCCCGGGCCGTCGTTCTGGTGCGGAATGACCGCGGACCGCCCGGCGGAATCGGCTCCTGCCTCGCGATCGACGCCCCGCGTACGGTCGCGCTCCGGCGACTGCCCGCCGCCCGGCAGCCGCAGCAGCTCGGTGACGACCTCGCCGGCCCGCGTATGCGCCTCGCCCAGCGCCACGCTGTGTTCGGCGACGGCGTGCACCGCGGCCGCCAGCGACTGCGGAACCTCCCGCCCGGCGGCGCCCTCCTGCAACAGTCCGGTGAGCCGCTCCGCGGTACGGAGCTGGCCGTCCAGGTAGCGGGTGTGCGCAGCCAAGTGCTCGGCGGCGGCGCGGGAGAGCGGGTCGGTCTCGTCGGAGCGGCCCGTAGCGGCGGGTGCGGGAGCCGGCTCCGCCGCGGCCTCCTCCTGGGCCTCGCGCGCTGCGTTCGCGAGGCGCTTCTCGTACGCGGGACGAAGCTTCTCCGAAGCGAAGACCGGCCCCTCCAGAGTGCGGGCGACCTTGGAAGGCGCGGGGCGTTCGGGACGCGGAGGTGCGTCGTACCGATTGATTCCGGAGAGCGGCACTCCGAGTACGGCCAGCCGGAGAGCCGCCCGCTTCAAGGCCGCGCAACTGTCCGTTCCCGGGCCGTCGTCGCAGCCGACGACCTCCGCACCGCGCTCCCCCAGCGTCCGCTCCACCAGGCCGGTCACCGTACGTCCCGGGCCGAACTCGACGAAGACGCGGATGCCGTCGGCGTACATCTCCTCGAGGCGGGCGGCGAAATCCACCGGGCGGCACAACTGGTCGACCAGAGTCCGGCGATTGGCGCCCGCGTCCGGGCCGTAGGCGGCCGAAGCGGTGTCGGCGTACACCGGCACCGCCGGAGGCGTGAAGTCCTGCTCGGCGCAGGCGGCCGCGAACTCCTCGGCGGCATGGTGCACATGGGAGGTGTGGAAGGCGGCGGCGACCGGCAACTGCCGTGCGGCCAGGCCGCGTTCGGCACACCACTCGACGAAGCGCCGCACGGCGGGAGTCGGCCCGCCGACGGTGTGTTCACCGGGAGCGTTGCGGCTGCTCACGCTCAACTCGCGGTGCTCGGCCAGCACTTCGCGCAGCCTGCTCTCCGGCATGCGCACCGCCGCCAGCGCACCGGGGTCGCCGCCTCGGCCCGGCGGCTGCTCCATCGCGAGGCCGCGGGCGCGCGCCAAAGCGGTGAACGCGTCGTCTGTCAGCACACCCGCCGCCCAGAGGGCCGACAGCTCGCCGAAGCTGTGTCCCAGCAGGCCGTGCGGGGCGAATCCCAGCTCCCGAAGGTAGCGGTACTGCCCCATGGACAGTGCGCCGATCGCCGGCTGGGCGTGGGAGGTGCGGCGCAACCGGTCGCTGTGCGCGGCCGGTTCGCCCGTGCCCGGCGGAGGGAACACCGAGCGGGCCAGGCTGTCCTCCGCGGGGAAGAGGCTGTTGGCGGCGTCGAAGGCGGCGCGCACCGGGGGCAGCCCCAGGGCGGCGTGCAGTCCCATCTCGACGTACTGGCTGCCCTGCCCCGTGAAGAGCGCCCCCACTTTGGTCTCCGCCGGCACACCGCTGCTGCGGTAGTGGATGCCGCGCGGGTGGTTCCAGCAGTCGGCGCTGCCGCTGCCGTCGGGGCCGGCGCAGCCGTCGGGTCCGGCACCGCCGCGGGCCAGCAACTCGACGGTGCGAGCCAGCAGTTCCTCGTACTCGTCCGGGCCGGCCGCCACGAAGCCGACCCGGGCGTGCCCGGCCGGGACCGTACCCTCGTGCGGGGCGGCGCCGCTCTCCAGCAGGTGCCGCAGCGCGTCCGCGTCCGGCGCGTGCCACAGGCAGGCCCGCGGGGTGGTGTGCAGGGCGAACTCCTGCTGCGCGTCCCCGCCCGGCGGCTCTTCCAGGACGGCGTGGTAGTTCACGCCGCCGAAGCCGAAGGCGGACACGCCGGCCCGGCGCACCTCCTGGGAGGGATCGCGAATCCACGGGCGGGCCGCGGTGTTCACGTACAGCGCGCTGTCCTCCTGCAGGGTCTGCGGGACGGGCGCGGTCACGTTGACGGTGGGCGGCAGCACCTTGTGGCGCAGCGCCAGCGCCGCCTTGATCAGCCCCGCTACGCCGGCCGCCGCCTTGGCATGGCCGATCTGCGACTTCACGCTGCCGACCGCGACGCGGTGCGGCTCGCCGTGCACGGCCAACAGCTCGTCGAGGGCAGAGAGTTCGGTACGGTCACCGGCCGACGTGCCCGTGCCGTGCGCCTCGATCAGCTCGACCGAGCGGGGTGAGCAGCCGGCATCGTGGTACGCCCGCCGCAGTGCGGTCGACTGACCGTTTCCGCAGGGGGCGTAAATGCTCTGCGCTCTGCCGTCGCTGGAGCTGCCGATTCCCCGGAGTACGGCGTAGATTCGGTCGCCGTCTCGCTCCGCGTCCCCCAGACGTTTGAGCGCCACCATTCCGACTCCCTCGCCGAGCAGTGTGCCGTCGGCCTCCTCGTCGAAGGGACGCACCCGGCCCGAAAAGGACAGCGCCGGAGTCTTGCTGAAGCACATGAACGACAGAATGGAATTGTCCGCGTCACAGCCGCCGGCGAGCATGACGTCCGCACGGCGACTGAGGAGTTCGTCGGCCGCCGAACGCAGCGCGGTCAGCGAACTGGCGCACGCCGCGTCCACCGTGTGGTTCGCGGCGCCCAGATTCAGCCGGTTGGCGATCCGCCCGGACACGACGTTGCCGAGGATTCCGGGAAAGGAGTCCTCCGTCCACTGCGGAAACGCCGCCAGCTGTGCTCCGAGAATCTCCTTCGTCTTCTTCTCCGGTACGCCGAAAGCCCGCATGGTCTCCGCTAGTTGAGGTGCGAGAAGCCGGGCGGCGAGCGGGATCACCGTGGAGTTCGTTCCGCACACCCCGAGCACCACGCCGGTCCGAGCGGGCTCGTACCAGTTCTCCCGGCTGCAACCGGCGTCGTGCAGCGTCTCTTTCGCCACCACCAGGGCCAGCAGCTGTACGAGCCCTGTGGAATCGATGGTGTTCGGCGGCATCCCGAACTCTCGCGGATCGAAAATCTCCGGAGTCAGGAATCCGCCGCGCCGGCAGTAAGTCTTGTCCTCCGCAAAGGGGTTGGGGTCGTAGTGGTGCTCGGTACTCCACCAGCTCTCCGGGACGATGTCGCAGCAGTCGCGGGCGGACACGACGTTGCTCCAGAACTCCCGGACGTCCCGCGCCTTCGGGAATCTGCCGGCCAGACCGACGATCGCCAGAGGGTCGTGAGCCAGCCGCCGGTCGACGTCTGGTGATCCGGAGCCGTGCGCCTGCATCGCGTACCTTTCTCCACCGGAATACGGGCGGAGCTGCGAGCCCGTCCGGTGCTCTCCTGTACCTGCCTCAACTCGGCGGCTCGGAAGCCCCGGACAGGTCTAACGCGAACAAGGAGCGCCGGTAGCCACTCGCAGAGGTGGCGATCAGTGCGTACGGGTTGACGGCCGGCGGCGCAGTGGAGGTGACCGACTCCCGGGCCGGGCGCGGGAGCCGGCCTGGCCGGCGGCACCGAGGACGGTCCCGGTCACCCCAGAAAGCTCAGCCGCACCGTGCGGCTCGGATTGTCCCCGTTGGTGTCGACGAGGCAGACCGACTGCCAGGTGCCCAGGGCGAGGGCGCCGTCGATGACGGGCAGGGTGGCGTGCGGGGGGACGAGGGCGGGGAGTACGTGGTCGCGGCCGTGGCCGGGGCTGCCGTGCCGGTGGCGCCAGCGGTCGTCGGCCGGGAGCAGATCGCGGAGTGCGGCGAGCAGGTCGTCGTCGCTGCCCGCGCCGGTCTCCAGGAGGGCCACTCCGGCGGTGGCGTGCGGGACGAAGACGTTGAGCAACCCGTCGCGGCCCGCGGCGACTTCGGCGAGGAACGAGGCGCAGTCGCGGGTCAGGTCGGCCACGGTCTCGGCGGAGCCGGTGGTGATGTGCAGGACTCGGGTGTGCAGTGCGTCGGTCATGGTGCCGTCCTTCGTGCGGGAGTGCGGGTGCGGGGCCCGGAGTCCCGGGCGTGGCGTGTGCCGGGTGCCCGTCGGCGGGCGGGGACGCGTACACGGGCGGAGCGTCGGCTTCAGCTCCGGGCGGCGAACGTCGAGGCGCGTACGACGAGTTCGGGCTGGAGCACGATGCGCTGGTGCTCGTGGTCCGCGGACGCCTCGCCGGTCTCTTCGATGAGCAGGTCGGCGGCGGCCCGGCCCATGCGGTAGGCGGGCTGGCGCACCGAGGTCAGCGGCACCGCGGCCGCGGCGGCGAACTCGATGTCGTCGTAGCCGACGAGGGCCACCTCGTCCGGGACCGCCACTCCGGCCCCGTACAGCGCCTGTAGCACGCCGAGCGCCAGCAGGTCGTTGGCGCAGAACACGGCCGACGGCCTCGGGGACATGCCGAGCAGCCGGGCGCCCGCGTCGCGCCCGGAGGCGACGTCCAGGCGTTCCGTCTCGATGTGGCGCAGCGCGGTGGCGGGTGCGGCGCCGGCTTCGTCGAGCGCGCGCAGTACGCCCGCGTACCGGTCCTGGCACTGCGGCAGCCGCATCGATCCGCTGACGTAGACGAGGCTGTCGTGGCCGCGCTCCAGCAGATGCCGGGCGGCGAGCGCACCGCCGGCCACGTCGTCGACGGAGACGGAGCAGCCTTCGGCGCTGGGCAGCACGCGGTCGACGCAGACGCTGGGGATGCCGTGCCGCTGGAAGTCGGCGAGGTTTCCGCCGCTGGTGTCGGCGGGGGTGATCAGTACGCCGCGGACCCGCTGTTCGGCGAACAGGCCCAGATATTCGGCCTCTTCGGCGGGCGACTGCGCGCTGTTGCACAGCATGACGCCCAACCCGGCGGCGCGGGCGGCGCGTTCGGCTCCGGTGGCGACGTCGACGAAGAACGGGTTCGCCATGTCGAGCACCAGCAGCGCGAGGATCCGGCTGTGCCCGGCGCGCAGCTGCCGCGCGGATTCGCTGCGTACGTAGCCCAGCCGCCGGATCGCCGCCTGCACCCGGTCGCGGGTGACGTCGGCCACCATCTGCGGGCGGTTGATCACGTTGGAGACGGTGCCGACCGAGACGCCGGCGGCCCGTGCCACGTCCTTGATGCCCACCATGCCTGCCACGGCCGTTCATGCTACGCACCGGACGGCGGGGGCGGACCGGGCGGCCGTGGCGGCGGCCGGAGCCGCGGCTAGGGTGACCTGGCGGGCCGCCGGCGCGGCCTGCGTGCCGGAACTCGCAGTGAGCAGGCAGGGAGCAGGGAGGCGTCCATGGACTCGTCCACACCGGGCGGCGCCGCGCACGGCCGGCGGCGGCCGCCGCGGCAGCCGCAGCCGCTGGCCGCCCTCGACGGGGTCGGGGTGCGCCGCTACACGACGGGACAGGTCATTCTCGACGGCGTCGACTGGACGATCCGCGGCGGCGAGCACTGGGCGCTGCTGGGCGCCAACGGCGCGGGGAAGACCACGCTGCTGCGGCTGCTGGGCGCCGCGATGCACCCGACCACGGGGACGGTTTCGGTGCTGGGACACCGGCTAGGGCGGGTGGACGTACGGGAGTTGCGCGCCGCGCTCGGGCACGTGTCCACGGCGCAGCGCGTCCCGCAGGACGCCACCGCGCACACCGTGGTGCTCACCGGCGCGACGGGTACGGTGCAGCCGCTGTGGCGCAAGTACGACGAGGAGACGCGTGAGCGGGCGCACGAACTGCTCGCGGAGCTGGAGTGCAAGGAGCTGGCGGACCGGCCCTTCGGGGTGTGCTCCGGCGGGCAGCGTGCACGCATTCTGATCGCGCGGGCACTGCTGCCGGATCCCTCGCTGCTGCTGCTCGACGAGCCGTTCAACGCGCTGGACCTGCCCTCGCGCGAGGACCTGATCGACGCGATGCGCCGACTGGCCGCGAACCGGCCGGAGTTGGCGACGGTCACGGTGACGCACCATCTGGAGGAGCTGCCGCCGACGACGAGCCATGTGCTGCTGCTGCGCGAGGGGCGCACGCTGGCGCTCGGCCCGGCCGACGACGTGCTCACCGGTGCGCGGATGACCGCCTGCTTCGGGCGCCCCATCGAGGTCTCGCGGCAGGACGGCCGGTGGGCGGCGCGCTCGGGCCGGCCCTGAACTCCGCCCGGGCGGGCGGCAGTTGGGCTCCGGGCGCGGCGGGGTTCTCCGCGGCGCAAGGTCCTCCGGCCCGTACCGCCGACTCGGCCGCACTCCGGATCCGTACGGACGGCGGCGTACGTCCCGCGTCTCGGCCCCGGGATGTGCGCCCAACGTCCCGCGTATGGTGGGACGTTGGCCCGATACGGGCGGACCGTCGCGGCCGTAGCGTCGCCCGGCATGGAGACGTGGGCCACGCGACCGCCGGACGGCGACGGGCGGGACGGGATTCTCGACGAGGCGCTGGAGCGGCTGCACCGCAGCGGGCCGGAGCGCGCGGGCTGGCTGAGCAACCACGCGCCGATGGCGGTCGAGGCGATGGTGCGCAGCGGGCGGTCGCCGCTCGTGCACCGGTGGCTGGACCGCTACCGGCACAAGCTGGAGGAACCGTACGCGCGCCGGGCCGCCGTGACGGACGCCAACTGGCGGGAGGCGCTGGGCGATCCGGGCCGGCTGACCGACTGGACGGACTACTTCTCGCGCCAACTGGCCGAGCGCCCCTGGCGGCAGGTGCTCGCCGCCTGGTGGCCGCTGCTGCTGCCCGGCATCGCGGGCGCCGCGACCCATCCCGTGATCCGGGTGGGGCACGCGGTACGTACGCTGCTCGACGCCGAGGACGCGGGCGGGGGCGCAGCCGGCGAGAGCGGCACGGCAGGCGCGGCGGACGCGGCAGGCGCGGAAGGGCCGCGGCGTGCCGAACTCGCCCACGCGCTCGGCTACTGGGCCGGCCGGCACCAGCCGCTGACCGTACGGACCGGGCCGGTCGCGGCCGGGACGACAGCAGCCGCACTGGCGGCGGTCGAGCCCGTCGACGGCCAACACGGCGGTATCCGGGAGCGGTTCGCACGGCTCGCGGCGCTGCCCGGGTGCCCCGGACCGGCGGAGCCGTCGCCAGGCCAGGCGCAGGAGCGGCTGGCGGAGCTGGTGCGGGCGGCGACGTACCGCTACGCCACGCACGGCCACGGCGCACCGGTGATGCTGGTGCACACGGCGACGGCGCCGAACGCCGTGCTGCGTACGCTGCCCGCGCTGCCCCGCGCGCTGTGGGCACCGAGTCTGCAGGCGGCCTGGTCCGCGGTCGCCGCGGTGACCGCCGCCTACGCTCCCGCGGACGCCGGCACCGACCCGGACCCGGCCCCGGCACCGCCGCCGGGCACGGCCACCGCCCCCGCCAGTGCCGCGGAGCTGTTCGGGCGGGCGGCGGCGCACGGCGACGAGCACGCCGTCAAGCTGGCCGACACCGCCCTCGACGTCGCATACCGGGACGGCCGGGCGGACGGGCCCGCGTCGGCCGCGGTGCTGCGTGCGCTGGAGCTGATCGACCCGGCGTGGTGAGCCGCCGGTCCCCTCGCGTCCGGCCGCTCCGGGCAGCGCTCACAGGGCGGCGGCGAACGCGTCGTAGGCGCGCTGGTCGAAGAGCACGAAGCGCAGTTCGTCGAAGCCGGCGCCCTCCTCGCGCACCGTCTGCACCGCGATGCGGGCGCCGTCGTCGAGCGGCCAGCCGTACACGCCGGTGGACACGGCCGGGAAGGCGACGGTGCGGGCGCCCAACTCGCGTGCCACGCGCAGCGATTCGCGGTAGCAGGAGGCGAGCAGCGCGGACCGGTCCTCGCTCTTCGCCCACACCGGTCCGACGGTGTGGATGACCCAGCGGGCCGGCA
>Ga0164243_10003840_pt1 | contig 23850 bp, 24 predicted proteins | sample OricompcompostOP_FD_108781 | JGI IMG/M metagenome (GOLD analysis project Ga0164243, IMG submission 108781) | Organic Plus compost microbial communities from Emeryville, California, USA - Original compost - Organic plus compost (OP) | ecosystem: Engineered > Solid waste > Mixed feedstock >...
CCATCGTCGAGCATCGGGTCACGCACATCTCCGGCGCGCCGATCGTGATGGCGACGCTGCTCAACGCGTCGCCCGAGGAGAAGCGCCCGATCGAGCATCGCGTGTCGTTCAACCATGCCGCTGCGCCCCCGCCCCAGGCGGTGATGGACGCGATGGCGGCGGCCGGCTTCCACCTGACGCATCTCTACGGCCTCACCGAGACCTACGGACCGGCGGTGGTCAATGAGTGGAACCTCGACTGGAACGGCCTCGACGATGACGGTCGCGCTTTCAAACGCACGCGCCAAGGGGTGCGCTATCTGGCGCTCGAGGACCTGACGGTGATGGACCCGGCGACGATGCAGCGGGTGCCGGCCGATGGGGAGACCATCGGTGAAGTCATGTTCCGTGGGAACATCGTCATGAAGGGCTATCTCAAGAACCTGAAGGCGACCACGGAAGCGTTCGAGGGCGGCTGGTTCCATTCCGGCGACCTGGGCGTGCTCTATCCCGACGGCTACATCCAGCTCAAGGACCGCTCCAAGGACATCATCATCTCGGGCGGCGAGAACATCTCCTCCATCGAGGTTGAGGACGTCCTCTACAAGCATCCGGCGGTCGCCTATTGCGCGGTGGTCGCCAAGCCGGACGAGAAGTGGGGCGAGACGCCGTGCGCGTTTGTCGAGCTGCGCCCCGGCATGTCGGCGACGGCGGATGAGCTGCTGACGTGGTGCCGCGACCGTCTGGCGCGCTACAAGTGTCCGCGTCACATCGTGTTTGCCGACGTGCCGCGCACCTCGACCGGCAAGATCCAGAAGTTCAAGCTGCGCGAGATGGCGAAGGAGGCGTGAAGCGGTATCTGGGTGCAATCGAAGGCCGCTGCTGCGGCTCGGTTGGCTGCACGCTTTGGGCTACGGCACTGGGGAGGCGAGCGGGGTGGCCGCTCGCCCGTCGTCGAGGGGGCTCTAGTGGCGCGTCTCGTTGTCGCTCAGACGAGCGATCTCGTCCTTGAGCTTCAGCTTCTCCATTTTCAGACGGTAGATTTCCAGGTCGTCCGACCCGGGCCGGGAGATCTCTTCTTCAATCCTACGCTCGAGAAGCCTGTGCTTCTCCGCTAGCTCTGCAATGTGAGCAGCAAGCGCCATCATGGTCCTCCATGAGATGTTGAAGAAACGCCCCAGCGTGACAGAGGATCTGGGGCTTGTCCAACCTGAGAGCGGTTCAGGGAGCGCGTAATTTTTGATGAAAATCGGATTGTCGAACACAACGCAGCTTATGTTCCCAGCATACCAATTGGCATCCCAGGTGCCCTTCCTGGATGCGCCAAACCCTTGCTATCCAGTGGGAACAGGACGATAGTCCGGCCGCTCGCGCGGTGTTAAGAGGGGCATTGACCGGCTGGCCAATGAAACGCATCGACGAGAGAGAGCTGCGGGAAGAGCTCGTCAAGCTCAGGGCGGAGCACCGTGAGCTCGACGACCAGATCATATTGCTCGAAGACGCCGCATCCGCGGACCAGTTGCTGGTCAAACGTCTGAAAAAGAAGAAGCTGGCCATCAAGGACAGGATGATGGCCATCGAGGATCAACTCCTCCCCGATATCATCGCGTGAATTGCGCGGGCGTACCCTCTGCTAGGGGGCAGGTCTCCGGGACGGTTTGACTGCACTCCGTAGTCCGCCGGCTCGCGACTCGGCGGCGAGCCACTGCGCCTGACAAAGCGCTTGTGTTGGGGGCCCTGCTCCTGTAATCCCGCGCTTTCTTTCGGCCCGTCCGCAGCAAAGTCTCAGCAGGAATGAGCACCGGGAAAGCCGTCGTCGGCATCATCATGGGCAGCCAGTCGGACTGGCCGACGCTCAAAAAAGCCGCGGAAATCCTCCAAGAGCTGAAGGTCCCGTTCGAGACCCGCATCGTGTCGGCCCACCGCACGCCCGAGCGCCTCTACGAGTACGCCAAGTCGGCCAAATCGCGCGGGCTGAAAGTGATCATCGCGGGGGCGGGCGGAGCTGCGCACCTGCCGGGCATGACGGCAGCGCTGACGCCGCTGCCGGTGCTCGGGGTGCCGATCGCGACGACGCCGCTCGCCGGCGAGGACAGCCTCTATTCCATCGTGCAGATGCCGGCCGGTGTGCCGGTCGGCACGCTCGCCATCGGCGAGATGGGGGCGACGAACGCCGGCATCCTTGCGGCGCAGATCCTCGCCATCAGCGATGAGGCGCTGGCGCAGCGCGTCGAGGCGCATCGCGCGGCGCGCGCCGGCAGCGTTGCTGAGAGCCCCAAGGACGTATGAGGCCGGAGTCGATGCAGGCTCTTCCGCCCGGCTCCATCATCGGCATCCTCGGTGCCGGACAGCTCGGTCGCATGCTGGCCATTGCCGCGGCGCAGCTCGGGCTCAAGTCGCGCATCTACAGCGACGTGCCGGGGCCGGCGTCCGACGTTGCCATCTCGACGACGATCGGGGCGTACGAGGACTTGGAGAAGATCTCGGAGTTCGCCGCGACGACGGACGTCGTCACGTACGAGTTCGAGAATGTTCCGGTCGAGGCCGCCGCTGCCGTCGCGCGTGTGCGCCCGGTGCGCCCCGGTCTCAAGGCGCTCGAGGTGGCGCAGGACCGCCTCAAGGAAAAGAGTTTCATCGCTTCGCTCGACCTGCCGCTGCCGCGCTTCGCGGCCGTCGATAGCGAAGCCGATTTTGCCGCCGCCCTGGAGAAAGTGGGGGCGCCGTCGATCCTCAAGACGCGCCGCCTCGGCTACGACGGCAAGGGGCAGGCGCGCCTCGCCTCGGCCGGCGACATCGGCCCGGCGTTCGAGGCGATCGGTGGCGCGCCGGCGACGCTCGAGGCGCTGGTCCCGTTCGAGTACGAGGTGTCGGTCATTCTGGTGCGCGATCCTGCCGGCGAGACGCGCGTCTACGACATACCTCAGAACCACCATGAGGGCGGTATCCTGCGCACCTCGACGGTACCGAGCGCACTTCCTGCCGAGCATCAGACGCTGGCCCGCGAAATCGCCGGCAAGCTTGCCGGGGCGCTGGACTACATCGGCGTCATGGGCGTCGAGATGTTCTATGTTGGCGAGGGTCCGCAGCCGCTCTTGCTCAACGAGTTCGCGCCGCGCGTGCACAACTCCGGCCACTGGACCATGGATGCCTGCGCCGTCAGCCAATTTGAAAATCACATCCGGGCGGTCGCGGGCTGGCCCCTGGGTGCGACCGATCGGCATTGCGACTGCCGCATGACCAACCTGATCGGGGATGACGTCGCCGCCTGGCTGCAACTGGCGGCTGAGCATGGGGCGTGCCTGCACCTTTACGGTAAGAACCAGGCGCGCCCGGGCCGCAAAATGGGGCACGTCAACCGTCTTTCGGCGCTGTCCAACGGTGGCTGAACAGCCTTCCGCACACCACGCATGGACAATTTAACCGCCTTTTGCTAGGGAAGCGCCATCCTCAACGGCAGACAGGATGCCGGTGGCCCCGCCACTGCCCCGGATGCCGCATTTTTCATTGGTCAGAAGGTCAGGCAAAGGAAGCAGCCGCTTGCAGGTTCTCGTCCGCGACAACAACGTCGATCAGGCTCTCAAGGCGCTCAAGAAGAAGATGCAGCGCGAGGGCATTTTCCGGGAGATGAAGCTCCGCAATTATTTTGAGAAGCCCTCCGAGCGCAAGGCGCGCGAGAAGGCCGAGGCCGTCCGCCGCGCCCGCAAGCTGGCGCGCAAGCGTGCCCAGCGTGAGGGTCTTCTTCCTGGTAAGGCTGCCGCTCCCGCCGCTGCCGGTCCGCGCCGCTAATACCGCGTCCGCTTTCGAATTTGCCGAATGCGCCCTGAGCAACCGCTCACGGGCGCATTTGCCGTTAGATGGTCTAACGGTGCGAGGGAAGCGCCTCGCGCCGCGGCGTCTGCAGCCGCTCGTCGGCGCGCCGCAGATCCTCTATCCAGCGGAACATCTCGTCGTAGGAGCCGTAGAGGTGGTGGTCGGAATGACCGGCGCCGGGGAAGGTAGCGATCTCCTTGGGCGCATTGGCGGCGCCATAGACCGCCTTGCCCATGTCGAGCGGAATGACCCGATCGTCCTCGCCATGCAGCACCAATAGCGGCGTCTTCACGCGCGGCAGGTAGCGCATCGTCTCATAGCGATCGAGCATGAAGGGGCGCACCGGCAGATACGGATAGGCGAGTGCTGCGACGTCGACGATGGTGGTATAGGGCGCATCGAGAATGAGCCCGCCGATGTCGTTGTCGGCGGCAAGCTGCACCGCGACGCCGGAGCCGAGGGACTCGCCGTAGACGATGATGTCGTCGGGCGCGATGCCGTCGGCGATCAGCGTATCGTAGGCGCGCTTGGCGTCGGCGACGTTGGCGCGCTCGCTCGGTGTGCCGGTCGATCCGCCATAGCCGCGATAGCTGAGGAACAGCACGCCATAGCCGCGCGTAACGTAGCGGCGCACGCGCTCGGAGCGGTTGGCGAGGTTGCCGGCGTTGCCATGAAAATAGAGGATCGTCGGCTGGTGCGACGCAGCCTTGGCGTACCATGAGATGAGCCGCGCACCGTCGGGCGTATCGATGATGCGCTCGCCGACGCCCGGGAGATTGTAGCTCGCGGGCGATACACGCTGAGGATCGGGGAAGTACATCAGGCGTCGCTGCAGCACGAAGGCGGCAACTCCGATCACGGCGTAAACGGCGAAGAGCCCCGCCGCGAGCATCAGGATCAGCTGCATGCGCTCTCAATCCGCTCGGCCAAGGCTGGTCTCCATACGCTTATGCTCCGTTCAACGTCGCGCGGCGTGGACGGGTCCGGCCGGCAATCTCGCACAACAGGTTGGCATAAGCCTTCGCCGCATCCCGAAATTTCTATCGATCGTAGACGTAACTTTTTTAGACGCGGCTCCCGGGTGGTGAGAGGGTCCCTCTTTCTCATGCGGCGAGGGCGCGATGGGGATCGACATAGGCAAGCCCCAATGCCTCTGCAACTGCCGGATAGGTGATCTTGCCCTCGTAGACGTTGAGGCCGGCGAGCAAATGCGGGTCGGCGCGCAATGCACCCAGCGTCCCCTTGTTGGCGAGCGCCAGCACGAAGGGGAGCGTCGCGTTGTTGAGCGCGAAGGTCGATGTGCGCGCCACCGCGCCCGGCATGTTGGCGACGCAGTAGTGCACGACGCCGTGCGCGACGTAGCTCGGGTTGGCGTGCGTCGTCGGATGCGAGGTCTCGGCGAAGCCGCCCTGGTCGATGGAGATATCGACGATGACGGAGCCACGCTTCATGGCCTTGACGAGCTCGGTGGAGATCAGCCTCGGCGCGGCGGCGCCAGGCACGAGCACGGCACCGACGACGAGATCGGCCGCGAGGACGTAGTCCTCGATTGCCTGGCGGGTCGAGAAGATGGTGTTGAGCGAAGCGCCGAACTGCTGGTCGAGGGCGTAGAGGCGCTCGATGTTGACGTCGATGCAGGTGACGGCGGCTTCGAGGCCGATGGCCATGCGCACGGCGTTGACGCCGGCGACACCGCCGCCGATGACGACGACGTTGGCAGGCGCAACACCCGCCGAGCCGCCGAGCAGCATGCCGCGACCGCCCTGCTCCATCTCGAGGCAATGCGCGCCGGCCTGGATCGACATGCGTCCTGCCACCTCGCTCATGGGTGAGAGTAGCGGCAGGCCGCCGCGCGCGCCGGTCACGGTCTCGTAGGCGATGGCGGTGACGCCGGATGCCATCAGCTCCCTCGCCTGCTCTGGGTCGGGTGCGAGATGCAGGTAAGTGAAGAGGGTCTGGCCCTCGCGCAGCATGGCGCGCTCGGAGGCCTGCGGCTCCTTCACTTTCACGATCAGCTCGCCGACGCTGAACACCGATGCAGCGTCGGGAAGGATGGTCGCGCCGACGCGCACGTAGTCGTCGTCCGAGATGCCCATGCGCTCGGCGGCGTCCGCCTCGACGAAGACCTCATGTCCGTGCGCGATGAGCTCGCGCACGCTCGCCGGCACGAGGCCGACACGATACTCATGGACCTTGATCTCCTTCGGCACGCCGATGCGCATGCTGGTGGCCTCCTCGCTCGAGCTGTGGCCAGGGTATTGGCGCCTGCCCCGATAGCAACCTTCGTTTTCCGCTCTCCCCAGCCCTCGCAGGAGGGAACCACAGAACAAAAGAATAGCGCGGCCGGGGCCGCGCTATTCTGAGCTGCATGGCGTTGCTCAGTGGTGGCTTTTCAACCAGTTGTCGACGGCCTTCTTCACCTGGTCCTTGGCGAAGCCGTAGCGGGCCTGGATCAAGCCCTCGAGCTGCTCGCGATTGCCGTTGATCTTGGCGATGTCGTCATCGGTGAGCTTGCCCCACTGCTCCTTCACCTTGCCTGTGAACTGCTTCCAGTTGCCCTGTACGCTATCCCAGTTCATCGCTCTTTCTCCGTTGTTGTCGCCGGCAACCGGGCGATGAGCCTGCCGTGCCGGCGGCCGGGATAGTCTCGGCGCATACGTGAACGAGAGGGATAGGGGCAGGCCGGCAATTGAAGCAATTTGCTTCGATGTGCACCGGGCCAGCGGCCGCAGCCATCATTTCGCCGAACTCTAAGGTCGCTTATGCATCCTGAGCGGGGACCGGTATCTGCAGAGATATCAGGGGGGTAGTCATGTCCACTCCCGTGCGGCGCTCGTCCTTCGATGCGCCTTCCACCGAGCTTGCCATATTCGACCTCGATGACGCGCGAGGCTTCGATACACTCGACGTCGGTGAGCGCATGTGTGCGCCCGCCGAGCGTGGCGGCAGCATGCTCGGCGCTACGCTGTTTCTTCTGGTCCTTGCCGGTGCTGGCTGGGGGCTGCTGCAGACGCAGAGCGATTGGCTGGCGTGGCTGGGCGAGCGGGTGGCAGCGCTCTCAACGCCCGAGCGCGGTGCGGCGGCATCGATGCCTGTGCCATCGGATGCTTCGAGCGCCGCGGCGGTGCCGGCACCCTTGCCAAGTGCACCGCCGGTCGAGACAGCGTCGATCGAGGTGCCGCCCGCACCCGTCGCGCCACCGGCTCAGCCTGTCGAGACGCAGGCCAACATCGAGACGGCACCCGTGCCCCAGGCCGCAACGAAGCCCGATGAGGCGTCGGCTGCGACGGCTGCAGAACCAGCCGAGCCGTTGCCGCCGCCACGCGTCGATCCGGCCGACCCCTATCAGCGGCGGGCTGCGGCCGTCGGCCTGCATCCCGATCTGTCGCGCGTGCTGCTGGCGAAGCTGTCGGCGGCCGACTATCGCAATGCGAGCTATGCCATCAAGACCGCCGTCGCCAGGACCAAGGATGAAGCCGACTTCGTCTGGCCGCGCCAGCGCAAGCCGGAGCAGGCGCTGTTCCGCGTGCACTTCGTGCCCGGTGCCGCGCCGCAGTGCCGGCGCTATGTCGTCACGGTGGTGAAAGACGGCTGGTCCACAACCGCACTGCCCATGGAGCGGTGCGGTACGGAAGCGGGCGGCAAGAGTAGCGGCCGCGAGCGCTCCGCGGTCAGCGCTCGTTGAGCTGGCGCACGCAGATCTCGCGCCACTTGCTCTTGGTGATGTGTGTGCCCTTGTCCCAGGTGTCCATGCACTGGGAAAGCTTGTCGGCTCGCGACGGGCCGGTGTCCTGCGCCTGCGTTCCAGCGCCCGGTGTCGTGAGCGGTGCGTCGCCGGGCCGGTAGTTGCGCGTCCCCTTGCGGGCCGCCTGCTCCGTCGCTTGTGCGATGTCAGGCGTCGCTTGCGCAGTGCTCGGGGTCGCCGTGGCGGCTGATGCCGTCGCGACGGCGACAAGGGCCATAAGGCTTGCACGCATCATGATCATGTCGAAATCTACCACGTTGAGGGCCTCACGCTCGCTGGAAGCTTGTGGTCTTGGTGAAGCAATTGCAAGAGCGAGTGTCTTCACGACGCACTCGCGTTGATGCGTATCGGCAACGTTGGCGTGCGCTCGCCGATTGGCTGCTGTCACATTAGGCCGGCGCTTTGCAGAATGCGCAGTACGGCCTGGCACGGAACGAGAAACGTCTGCCAGTCGTCGGGCTTGCTCGGGTCGACGTCGTAGCGAAAGCCGTTCTCGGGTGCGGCGGCACCTTTGGCGATGACACCAACGAGTGCGCCGCTGGAATCGATCACGGGGCCGCCGGAGCTGCCAGGAAGCGAATCGACCGTGGCGGCGATGTACGTCGCGGGTGGGCCGCGATGCTCGGCGCGGCCGAGACCGACGTAGGTGCCAAGGCTCCAGCGCTTGTTCTCGCGCGAGAGACGCAGCGAGCGCCGTTGGCTGACGCCGGGAAAGCCGATGGCATACACCTCGTGCCTGTAGGCCCGGTCGCAGGCCTCGCCGACGGTGAGCGGCGCGCCGATGCGCATCGTGCCGGCGCCCGATGCTTTGACGACGGCGATGTCGTAGGTGTCGTCGACGTGGACCGCGGTGACGTTCTCCAGACGCTGAGGCGCGGCGGCACGCGTGATGCCGTCGCTCTCGAAGCGCGGCTGGTCGATGTCCTCGGCGAGATAGCGGTGCGGCTGGCGGCAATCGTCGACGGCATGCCCGGCGGTGATGAAATAGTAGTCGGCGCGCGTGCCGCGTACGACCTTCTTCACCAGGAAGGCGCTGGCGACGTAGCGGCTGGTGCGTGCTTCGCACACGAAGGCGTAGACGGAGTCCCACGCGGCGCGCACGGCCGGCGGCTGCCTGTCGGTGAAAAAGCCCTCGGCAGCGTGGGCGGGAAGCGCCGGCAAGCCTGTCAGGAGCACGAGGATGCTGCGAGCGGCTAGCTGGCGCACAGCAGCTTCAGTGAGCGAGGGCTTTGACGATCTCTTCCGTCATCTTCTTGGCGTCGCCGAGCACCATCACGGTGTTGTCGTTGTAGAAGAGCGGATTGTCGATGCCGGCATATCCCGAAGCGAGTGAGCGCTTGTTGAACAGCACGGTGCCCGCCTTCCACACCTGCAGCACCGGCATGCCGTAGATGGGCGAGGATTTGTCCGTCTCGGCCGCCGGGTTGACGACGTCGTTGGCGCCGATGACGTAGACGACGTCGGTCTGCGGGAACTCGGAATTGATGTCCTCGAGCTCGAACACCTCGTCGTAGGGCACGTTGGCCTCGGCGAGCAGCACGTTCATGTGGCCGGGCATGCGGCCGGCGACGGGATGGATGGCGTACTTCACCTCGACGCCTTCCTTCTTCAGGGCGTCGGCCATCTCGCGCAGCGCATGCTGCGCCTGGGCGACGGCCATGCCGTAGCCGGGGACGATGACCACCCTCGAGGCATTCTTCATCACGTAGGCCGCGTCCTCGGCCGAGCCGAGCTTCACCGGCTTCTGCTCGCCGCCGCCGGCAGGCCCCGCCGTCTCACCGCCGAAGCCGCCGAGGATGACAGAGATGAAGGAGCGATTCATCCCCTTGCACATGATGTAGGAGAGGATGGCGCCCGAGGAGCCGACGAGCGCGCCGGTAATGATGAGCGCGATGTTCGACAGCGTGAAGCCGATGCCCGCTGCCGCCCAGCCGGAATAGGAGTTGAGCATCGACACGACGACCGGCATGTCGGCGCCGCCGATGGGGATGATGATCAGGATGCCGAAGAGCATCGAGACGGCGGTGATGGCCCAGAACAGCAGCGGGCTGCCGCCTGACTGGTAGAAGGCATAGATCAGATAGATCAGCAGCGCGAAGAGCGCGATGTTGATCACGTGCCGCGCCGGCAGGATGATCGGCTTGCCGGACATGCGGCCCGACAGCTTCAGGAAGGCGATCACCGAGCCGGTGAAGGTGATGGCGCCGATGGCGACGCCGAGCGACATCTCGATGAGGCTCGCCGCGTGGATGGCTCCCGGTGAACCAATGCCGAAGGCGTCCGGCGCATAGAGCGCGGCGGCGGCAACGCAGACCGCGGCAAGGCCGACGAGCGAGTGGAACGCGGCAACCAGCTCGGGCATCGCGGTCATGGCGATGCGGCGCGCGGTGACGGCACCGATGGCGCCGCCGAGGCCGATGCCGACGGCGAGCAGGATCCATGTCAGCGGGTGCTGCGGGCTGGCAACGGCGAGCGTCGTCGCCATGGCGATGGCCATGCCGAGCATGCCGAAAAAGTTGCCCTGGCGCGAGGTGGCGGGGCTCGACAGGCCGCGCAGCGCGAGGATGAACAGCACGCCGGAGACGAGATAGAGCAGCGCTACGAGATTGGGCGTCAGCATTGCACGCGTCCCCCGTGGGCGATGGCTGGCGTCATCACTTCTTGTCGCCCTTCTTTTTGTACATGGCGAGCATGCGCTGGGTGACGAGGAAGCCGCCGAAGATGTTGATCGAGGCCATGATCAAGGCCAGCACGCCGAAGGTCTTGGAGGCGAGCGTCTCGCCGGAGAGGAAGCCGTCCACGGCGCCATGCTCGACAGCGACGGCGAGCAGAGCGCCGACGACGATCACCGAGGAGATGGCGTTGGTGACGGACATGAGAGGTGTGTGTAGCGCCGGCGTGACCGCCCAGACCACGTAGTAGCCGACGAAGATCGCCATCACGAACACCATCAGCTCGTAGATGACCGGGTCGATGGCGCCGCCGATGCCGGCCGCGGCGAGCGCCGGGGTCGCAAAAGCCGATGCCGCTAGAGCCAGGAGAAGCGTTCGGACAGGCCACTTCTCCCCTGCCCTCGATGGGGAGGGGGCGGAGGGGGATACGTTGCGCTTGATGCAGCTCATCTCACGCTCCCTTGAGGCTGGGGTGCACGATGGCGCCGTCGCGGGCGATGAGCGTGCCCTTGACGATCTCATCGTCCCAGTTGATGGCGAGCTTCTTCTCCTTCTTGTCGATCAGCGTATCGAGGAAGGCGAGGAGGTTCTTGGCGTAGAGGCTCGAGGCGTTGACGGCGAGGTCGCCGGCGAGATTGAGCGGGCCGTAGATGCGCACGCCGCCGTGATCGACGATCTCGCCGGGCTTCGTCAGCTCGCAGTTGCCGCCGCGCTCGGCGGCGAGGTCGACGATGATGGAGCCGGGCTTCATACTCTCGACCATGGCGCGCGAGATGAGCCGCGGCGCCGGGCGCCCGGGGATCAGCGCCGTGGTGACGACGATGTCCTGGCCCTTGATGTGATTGGCGACGAGCTCGGCCTGCTTGGCCTGATACTCGGCCGACATCGGCTTGGCGTAGCCGGCGGCGGTCTGCGCCTGCTTGAACTCCTCGTCCTCGACGGCGATGAACTTGGCGCCGAGCGAGGCCACCTGCTCCTTGGCGGCGGGGCGCACGTCGGTGGCGGAGACCTGCGCGCCGAGACGCCGGGCGGTGGCGATGGCCTGCAGGCCGGCGACACCGGCGCCCATGATAAAGACCTTTGCGGCGGGAACCGTGCCCGCCGCCGTCATCATCATCGGCATGGCCTGCTGGAACATGGCCGCAGCATCGACGACGGCCTTGTAGCCGGCGAGGTTGGCCTGGCTCGACAGCACGTCCATCGACTGCGCACGCGTGATGCGCGGCATGAATTCCATGGAGAACAGCGAGGTCTTGGAAGATGCGAGGGCTTCGAGCGCTGCCCGGTCGCCATAGGGATCGAGCATGGCGATGACGAGCGTGCCGGGCTTCAGCGCCGAGATCTCGTTGGCGCCAGGGCGGCGGACGGCCAACAGCACGTCTGCGTCTTGCAGGGCTTCACCGGCGCTGGGGACGATCTGTGCGCCGGCGGCGCGAAACGCATCATCGGAGAAACGGGACCGGGCGCCGGCTCCCGCCTCGACTTTCACCGTGGCGCCGAGGGCGGCGAGCTTCTTGACCGTCTCGGGCGATACCGCAACGCGCGGCTCATCCGCCGGCTCGGCCGTAACCGCAATGGTGACCATAATTCGTCCGATCGCGAGGAGGTTGTTCAAACCGCCAGTCCGAGGCGCCCGGGTCACGGGCGCTGAGCTGCGGTACGCGGGACGTGATTTTTATCAGGTGAGGAAGAAAGCCATGCCCGCGAGCAGCACTACGAGGAAGCCGATCGCTACCTTGGTGAAGAAGATGAACTGCTTATAGGTCTGCTCGGCCTGCGCGTAGTCCATGTTCGGATTGCCGCCGGTCAAATCGATGGCCACCGTGCCCCTCCCTCGGGTTTTCTTGGTCCTTGTGCTCCCTCGTACCGCATGGGAGGCCGCCTATCAAGCGCCGAGGGCGGAAGGCCGGCTGCGCGACGTCGCCTTCGGGCTGCCGGGCCGAAAGGTTTCTTAGGCTGGGGCTGCTAGTCAGAGGGCACCGACATGGACACCTTCGAGCTCATTCAGCGGCTGGCCGTCGCCCTCGCCATCGGCCTCATCATCGGCATCGAGCGCGGCTGGAAACAGCGCGGCGAGCCCGAGGGCGAACGCGCCGCCGGGCTGCGGACGCTGACGCTCTCCGGTCTGCTCGGGGGCGTATGGGGAGCGCTGGCGCACGGCGGCGGGGTTGCCGGGATGGTCGGTCTCGGTGTCGCGTTTGCCGGCTTCACGCTCGTGATCGCTCTCTTCCGCCTGCGCGAGATGCAGCAGGAAGGGAGCTTCGGTGCCACCACGGTCGTCGCTGCCATGCTGGCGTTTGCCCTCGGGGCGTTTGCCGTCGTGGGCGATCCGCGCGCTGCGGCTGCTGCCGGTGTCGCGGCCGCGCTGCTGCTCGCCCTCAAGGCATGGATGCACGCCTGGCTGGAGCGGCTCACCTGGGAGGAACTGCGCTCGGGGCTGATCCTCGCCGCCATGACGGTGATCATGCTGCCGCTGCTGCCGGATCGTGAGATCGGGCCGTGGCTGCCCGTCAACCCGCGCGAGGTATGGCTGCTCACCATTTTCATCGCCGCGCTGTCGTTCGCCGGCTACGTGGCTATTCGCGTTGCGGGCTCGGAGTTCGGCATCCTGCTGTCGGGTCTTGTCGGCGGTCTCGTCTCGTCGACGGCGGTGACGCTCAACATGGCGCACCTGGCGCGCGGGCACGCCTCCTATCGCGGGATGCTTGCGGCGGCGACGCTGCTCGCCGGCGCCATGATGATGCTGCGTGTGCTGGTGGTGGTCGCGGTCGTGAACGTCGCGCTGCTGGCGCAACTCGCTCCGGCGCTGCTGCTCGGCATGCTCACGCAGGCAGGGTTCGCGGTCGCGCTGGCGCGCCGTGCCGGCTCGCAGGGGGCTGCGGCAGAGCCGCTCCGCCTCAGCAATCCATTCGATCTTGTCGCGGTGCTGCAGTTCGGTGTCCTGCTGGCGGTGATCATGGCGCTCGCCAATGCTGCAGCCGCTTGGGCCGGTTCGGCCGGTGCCTACGTGCTGGCAGCGATCTCCGGCGTCGTGGATGTCGATGCCATCAGCCTGTCGATGGCGCGCCTGGCGCCGGATCGACTTGCTGCGTTGAGCGCCGTCATCGCCATCCTCATCGCTGTCGGCGTCAACTCGATATCCAAGGTGCTTCTTGCTTCGAGCGCCGGAGGCTGGAGCTACGCGAGGATGCTCGTCATGCCTCTGTGCGCGACGCTTTTCGCTGGCGCTGCCGGCTTGTGGCTCCAAACGCGATGGTGAAGCGCCTGCTTCTGCGCATCCGGCAATGCCGACCTTGGAGCGTAGTGCGCAAGAGTACGCGGGTTCGTGGGATACCCTCGCTTCAGTTTTCGCCAAATGAGACGCGCGGGCGCTCATAAGCGCTTAAGCGCGTTGGCGGGTTTCATCGAACTGTCACACACGTTTCAAGGGACCAACCGAGGTTTGCCGCAAGGCAACTCGCGAGGGCGTGATGGATGTTGCGACAGGACGCGTGGCGCGGCCAAAGTTCGATTCCGAAACCAGTTGGATCTCGGCGGCGATCTTTTTCAGTCTGCTCGCCGGCGGCCTCATCTACGCGGCCTTGAGCCTCGGCGAGGATGTGACGCGGTCCGGCGCGCCGGTCACGACCTGGGCGCCGTTCATCCTGCTCGGCGTTGCGCTGCTGATCGCGCTTGGCTTCGAGTTCGTCAACGGGTTCCACGATACGGCAAATGCGGTGGCGACCGTCATCTATACGAACTCGATGCCGGCGCACTATGCGGTGATCTGGTCCGGGTTCTTCAATTTTCTCGGCGTTGTGCTGTCGACCGGCGCCGTCGCCTTCGGCATCACCTCGCTGCTTCCCGTCGAACTGATCCTGCAGGTCGGATCCAGTGCCGGCTACGCGATGGTCTTCGCGCTGCTCATCGCCGCCATCATCTGGAACCTCGGCACATGGTGGCTCGGGCTGCCGGCGTCGTCGTCGCACACATTGATCGGCTCGATCATCGGCGTCGGTGTCGCCAACGCCTTGATGCGCGGGCGCGACGGCACGTCGGGCGTCGACTGGAGCAAGGCGACCGAGATCGGGTATTCGCTGTTGCTGTCGCCGCTGTTCGGCTTCATCTGCGCTGCCCTGCTGCTGCTCGTGCTGTGGGTGCTGGTGCGCAATCCGGCGCTCTACGCACAGCCCAAGGGCGATCAGCCGCCACCGTGGTGGATCCGCGCCACCCTCATCGGCACGTGTACGGCGGTGTCATTCGCGCACGGCTCCAACGACGGCCAGAAGGGCATGGGCCTCATCATGCTGATTCTCATCGGCGTGGTACCCACCGCCTATGCGCTGAACCGGACGCCGCCGGCGAGCCAGGTCGAGCAGTTCAAGGCGAACTCGGGTGCGGCCGTCACGATCCTCGACGCCAAGAGCGAGGGGCGAACGTTCGCGGGCGATCCGCGGCCGCAGGTCTCCAAGGCGATTGCCACGCATGCGATAGACGACAACACTCTGCCGGCGGTCGCGGCACTGGTGCGCAACATCACCGATGAGGTGGAGCAGTACGGCTCATACGCCAAGCTGCCGGCGGAGGCCGTGGCCAACACCCGCAACGACATGTACCTCGCCTCGCAGGCGATCAGGTTCCTGCTCCAGGACGGCAAGCAACTGGAATTGTCAAAAGACGATGTGGTGCAGCTCACCGCCTACAAGACCTCGCTCGACGAGGCGACGCGCTTCATTCCGCTATGGGTGAAGGTGGCCGTCGCGATCGCGCTCGGCCTCGGCACGATGGTCGGCTGGAAGCGCATCGTCATCACTGTCGGAGAGAAGATCGGCAAGACGCACATGACGTATGCGCAGGGTGCCGCCGCCGAGGTCGTGGCGGCAGGGACGATCGGCCTTGCCGACGTGTACGGCCTTCCGGTGTCGACGACGCACGTCTTGTCGTCGGGCGTGGCCGGCACCATGGCGGCCAGCGGGGCAGGGCTGCAGATGGCCACGGTGCGCAACCTGCTCATGGCCTGGGTGCTGACGCTGCCGGCGGCAATCGTGCTGTCGGCGTCGCTCTACTGGCTGTTCTCGCACGTGTTCCGCTAGCCGCTACGGCGCGCCGCGCAGCGACATGATGTAGGCGGCGAGGTCGTGCATCTCGTCCTGCGTCAGGTGATGGTTGGGCATCATGGGCGGGACGGATTTGAGCCAGGCGACGACGCCGTCGAACGTCTGCAGCGGGCGGTTGGCGACGGCTGCGAAGCCTGGGACGCCCATGGGGCCGCGCTTCTCACCCTGGCCTTGGTTGAGATGGCATTCGGCGCACAGCGCGCGCGCAAGCTCCGCGCCGTGCGTGGCGTCCTGAGCCTCGGCGCGGGAAGCAATGCAGGCTAGCGCGCAGAGCGCGGCGATGAGCGTGTGTCGTGCCACGGCGTTTCTCCCCCGCGCCGAGGCTATGCGATTCCCCAGAATGGAATTTGACGGCGATCAGTGCGCGAGACGCCTCACGCGGGCAGCGGCACGCCGGTGGCCGTGAATGCCGCGTGCTGACGTGCAGCCAGCGCTGCGAGATCGAAACCGTCAATCGTCTCGTTGAAGAGGCGATACCAGTTTTGTCGAGCGCCGAGGTGCAGGAACACTCCGCCCAATCCGATGGCGGCGCGGTCCATGAACACGAACTCGCGCGGCACCTTCACGGGGCCTTTCTCCTTGAGGATGCGGTGCACGGTCATCGCCTCCTTGCGCCCGTACTCGCCGGGCGTCGTGCCGTCAGCGATGGCGCGCTCGCGGTCATCGAGCAGCGGGCCGTAGATGAAGCGCGCCCAGATGGTGAGGCCGTCGATCAGCTCGTGAGAGAGGCCGCGAAAGCCCCACGTCTCGTAGGCGTGCACGACGAGGTCGCGGTCGCCGCGTGCAAGCCCGGTGTAGAGGTCGATGACGCCCTGCACGAACGGCGGACGGAAGGTGCGGATGCAGCCGTAGTCGAGCAGGTTGATGCCGGCGGGACGGCCGGCGGTCTCGAAAACGGTGTAGTTGCCGAGGTGCGGATCGCCGTGGATGACGCCGTAGTGGCTGAAGGGGAACCACCAGGCGCGGAACATGGCGCGGGCGATGGCATTGCGGTCCTCGAGCGGCGCGCTCTTATGGTCGAGCAGCTTCCTGCCATCGAGCCAGGTCATGGTGAGCAACCGCCTGGTCGACAGCTCTGGCACGATCTCGGGCACGCGGACCAGTGCATCGCCGGCGAAGATGCGGCCATAGAGCTGCGTGTGACGGGCTTCCAGCTCGTAGTCGAGCTCCTCGCGCAGGCGGGCGGCGATCTCGGTCAGGACCTCGCCCGTCTCGACCGCCGGGCTCATGCGCGCGTGGATGGCGAAGATGGCCTTGAGCTGCACCAGGTCGGCTTCGACGGCGGATGCCATATCCGGATACTGCAGCTTGACGGCGAGGGCGCGTCCGTCGTGCGTCCTCGCACGGTGCACCTGGCCGAGCGACGCCGAAGCGGCGGCATCGAGATCGAAGGCGGCAAAGCGCTGCGCCCAGTCGGGCCCGAGCTCGGCTTGCATGCGGCGCTTCGCGAACGCGGGGCCCATGGCCGGCGCGGCCGACTGCAAGTGTGTCAGCTCGCGTGCATATTCGGCCGGCAGCGCTTCCGGAATGGTGGAGAGGAGCTGCGCGACTTTCATCAGCGGCCCTTTGAGGCCACCGAGTGCGGCAGCCAGATCGGAGGCGCCGCGGTCGCGATCGTGCTCGATGCCGAACAGGCGCTCGCCGGCGAGCCGCGCGGCAATTCCGCCAACGTTGGCGCCGACCTTCACGTAGCGCGCGGCGCGGGCGGAGAAGCGGTTTTCCTCATTGCTCATGGTGAAGCGCATATCGGCACAAATGTGCGCCGCGGCAAGCCCGCGCGTCAGACTTGTGTCAGATCGCGACCTGAGTGCCGACCTCGACCACGCGGTCGGTGGGGATCTGGAAGTAGGTGGTCGCGTCCTGCGCGCTGCGGGCGAGGCCGACGAACATACGGTCCTGCCAGCCCGGCATCTCGGATTTCGGCGTTGTCTTCAGGTTGCGCCGCGAGAGGAAGAAGGACGTGGCGCCGATGTCGATGTTTAGGTCCTTGCGCCGGCAGGATTCGAGGATCTTCGGCACGCTCGGCGTCTCCATGAAGCCGTAGCGGGCGACGACGCGGATGAACGTATCGGTGACGCGGTCGACGGTGACGCGGTCGTAGCGCGGCACGCGCGGCACCTCCTCGGTCTTTATCGAGAGGATGATGTTGCGCTCATGCAGGACGCGGTTGTGCTTCAGGTTATGCATGAGCGCAGTCGGTGCCGCGGTGGCGTCGGCAGTGAAGAACACTGCGGTGCCTGCGACGCGATGCGGGGGCTTGGCCTCGAGCTTGCGCAACAGCCAATCGAGGTCGGCTTCGTTCTTGCGCGTCTGCTTGGCGAGGAGGCGCGAGCCGCGCACCCATGTCCACATGGTGAGGGCGATGCAGGCGGCCATGAGCAGCGGCACCCAGCCGCCCTCCAGGACCTTCAGCATGTTGGCGGCGAAGAACGCCTGCTCGATGAACAGCACCGGCACGATCAGCAGCGCCGTCTGCCAGATGCTCCAGCCCCACATGCGCCAGATGACGAAGAAGGCGATGAGCGAGGTGATCACCATCTCGGCCGTGACGGCGACGCCGTAGGCGGCGGCGAGATTGCCCGAGGTCTTGAACATCAACACCACGAGCAGCACCGCGGCGAGCAACAGCCAGTTGACGCGCGGCAGATAGATCTGGCCCATCATGCTTTCCGACGTGTGCTTGATGCCGAGGCGCGGCAGAAGGCCGAGCTGGATCGCCTGCCGTGTCAGAGAGTAGGTCCCCGTGATCACCGCTTGTGCGGCGACGATGGTGGCGACCATCGCCAGTACGACCATGAACGGCAGCGCCCAGTCCGGATAGAGCAAGAAGAACGGATTGGTGAGCGCCTGCGGATTGCTCAGCACCAGCGCGCCTTGTCCGTAGTAGTTGATGAGCAGCGCGGGCAGGATCAGGCCGAACCAGGCCGCCTGAATTGGCTTGCGGCCGAAATGGCCGAGGTCGGCGTAGAGCGTCTCCGCTCCGGTGACGGCGAGGAACACCAGGCCCAGCACTGTCAGTCCGAGAATTCCATGGCGCGCCAGGAAGCGCAGTCCATACCAAGGGTTGAGTGCGGCGAGCACGTCGGGGTTGGCGACGATCTGAATCAAGCCGCCGACGGCGAGCGCGAGGAACCAGACGACGGTGATGGGGCCAAAGAGCGTGGCGACCCTGGCCGTTCCGCGAGATTGCAGAGAAAAGAGGGCGACGAGGATCAGCACTGCGAGCGGCAGCACGAGATGATCGAAGGCGGGAGAGATGAGATGCAGACCCTCCACCGCCGAGAGCACGGAGATGGCCGGCGTGATGACCGCGTCGCCGTAGAAGAAGGCGGCGCCGGCGATGCCGAGCGCCATGATCAGCGACGCCGAGCGCTTGGCGACGGACTGGCCAAGCGCCATGAGCGCGAAGATGCCACCTTCGCCCTTGTTGTCAGCGCGCAGCAGGACGGCGACGTATTTCAAGGTGACGACGAGCAATAGTGCCCAGGTGATCAGGGAGAGCACGCCGAACACAGCTTCGCGGCCAGCGAAGCTGGCGCCTTTCGCGGCTTCGACCGCGACGCGGAGGGCGTAGAGCGGGCTCGTGCCGATGTCGCCGTAGACGACACCGACGGAGCCGATGACGAGTGCCCAAAAGTTCTCGGTGTGAACGCCTTCCGGCGCCCCCTGGTCGGCGCCCCGAGCCACCGACTGCGATTGTGCCACTTGGCACCTCACAATTTAGCTGGCTGCTGTGCAGCGGATGGCGCGCGCTTCCCAAACCCCCGACGCCGCCTGAGGGACTGTCCCTTAGCGGCTCACGGCAAAGCTTTACAGCCTTGACAATAACCAAACATTCTGAAGCGGGAGGAAAGCGCGGGAGGCCGGCTCGAAATGTCCTGGCCCCCGCTACGCGTGACCATAGGTATGGGCAACCCCAGGTCGTTGTTCAAGCCCCGGTTATGCGCCGGCGTCGGCCTCCAGCTCGTCGATCATGCCCTCGATCACCTTCAGGCCCTTGTTCCAGAACTCGGGTTTCGATGCGTCGAGGCCGAAGGGTGCCAGCAACTCGGAATGATGCTTCGAGCCGCCGGCTTTGAGCATATCGAAGTACTTGCCCACGAATCCTGGATGCGCCTCCTGATAGAGGCCGTAGAGCGAGTTCACCAGGCAGTCGCCGAACGCGTAGGCGTAGACGTAGAACGGCGAGTGGATGAAGTGCGGGACGTAAGCCCAGAACACCTCGTAGCCGGGCTTCAGCTCGATCGCCGGACCGAGGCTCTCGGCTTGCGTCTCGCGCCAGATCTCGCCGAGCTGATCGGGTGTCAACTCGCCTTGCCGACGTGCCTCGTGCAGCTTGCGCTCGAAGGTGTAGAAGGCGATCTGCCGCACGACGGTGTTGAGCATATCCTCGACCTTGCCGGCGATCAGCGCCTTGCGCTCCCTGGCATCGTGCGTCTGCTTCAGAAGCGCCTTGAAGGCGAGCATCTCGCCGAACACGGAGGCCGTCTCGGCGAGCGTCAATGGCGTCGATGCCAGGAGTGCGCCTTGCGGGCGTGCCAGCATCTGATGCACGCCGTGGCCGAGCTCGTGGGCGAGCGTCATCACGTCGCGCGGCTTGCCGAGATAGTTGAGCAGCACGTAAGGGTGCACCGACGGCACGGTCGATGCCGAGAATGCGCCCGGTGCCTTGCCGGGACGCGCCGGCGCGTCGATCCAGTTCTTGTCGAAGAACTCGCCCGCCACCTCGGCCATCTGGGGAGCGAAGTCGCCATAGGCGCCGAGCACGAGTTCGCGCGCGTCCTTCCAGGCGAATGTGCGCTCGGGCCGCTCGGGGAGGGGCGCATTGCGATCCCAGTGGGCGAGACGGTCCTTGCCGAGCCACTTCGCCTTCATCGCATAGTAGCGGTGCGAGAGGCGCGGATAGGCGGCGCGCACGCTGGAGACGAGCGCATCGACGACCTCGCGCTCGACCTGGTTGGCGAGATGGCGCGCGTCGGCGACATCCTTGAAGCCGCGCCAGCGGTCGGAGATCTCCTTGTCCTTGGCCAGCGTGTTGGTGATGAGCGTGAAGAGGCGCACGTTGTCCTTGAACACCTTGGCGAGCGCTTCGGCGCCGGCCTGGCGTTTCTTCTCGTCGGGGTTCGAGAGCAGGTTGAGCGTCAGCTCGAGGGGCAGCGGCTCGACCTCGCCGGCGACGGGAAAGCGCAGTGCCGCAATGGTCTCGTTGAAGAGGCGGTTGAAGGCGCCGGCCGAGGTCTGGCTCTTCTCGTGGAACAGTCGCTCGAGCTTCTCCTCGAGCTGGTAGGGCTTCTCCTTGCGGACGTTTTCGATCCACGGCTTGTAGCGGGCGAGCCTCTCGTTCTTCAGCGCCGCCTCGAGCGTCTTGTCGTCGATCTGGTTGAGCTCGAGCTCGAAGAAGATGATGTCGGTCGAGATGGCAGTGAGCTTCTCGGCGATGTCGCCGTAGAACTTGGCGCGCTCTGGGTCTGCCTGGTTGCCGGCGTAGTGCAGCCCGGCAAACGAGCCGAGGCGCCCGGTCAGCTCGACGAAGCGCTCGAACTCCTCGATGGCCTGCGCGAGCTTCGCTCCGTCCTTGGCGACGTCGGTGAGCTTGCCGTGATAGGCCTCCTTGAGGCGCTTTGCCTCGGCGGCGGCCTTGTCGAGGTCGCGGCCGACCTCCGGCGCCGTGGGCGAGGGGTAGAGATCGGCCAGATTCCACTCCGGCATCGGGCCAAGATCTGCAGCGGCTTTCGCTGTCGCGCCGTCCTGCGCGTTGAAAGTGGCTCGCACGTTGGTGGCGCTAACTTGCATCGTGGGCTCCGATTTTTTCGCAAGCAGAGGATATAGCCGTGCCTCGGGATGGGGCACTGCACGTGGCGTGGAAGACTCGCTGTGCCCAAAAAAGGCTCAACCTGGGCTCTCTCGCAACAGCTTGTTTACCCTTGTTGGGCACTCTCACCTTTGTTGAGTCAGCCGCCGGTGGCCGAGTGTCCAATCCTGAAGCAATTCGGGCCTGGAGCAAGTCGGAGACGACCGGGGCAGTCCGTCTTACGTCGAGTTCGAGTGCCTCATGGTCAAGAGTTTGCTTATTGTCGACGACGATCCAACCCAGCGTCGCATCCTCGAAGAAACAATCAAGCGGCTGGGCTTTGGTACTAAGTCCGCCGGCTCGGGCGAGCAAGCCCTGCAGATCCTGGAGGGGCCGGAGGGTGCCGACATATCCCTCGTGCTTCTCGATCTCGTCATGGGCGGTCTCGACGGCATGGGTGTGCTCGAGAAGCTCTCCGGCCGCACCGGCATGCCGCCGGTCATCGTGCAGACGGCGCACGGCTCGATCGATGCCGCCATCAGCGCCATGCGCGCCGGGGCGGTCGACTTCGTCGTCAAGCCGGTGTCGCCGGAGCGCCTCGAGGTGTCGATCAAGAGCGCGCTGAAGATCGAAGCGCTCGCCGGCGAGATCAGCCGCATCAAGAAGAAGGTCGAAGGCACGCTGAGCTTCGCCGATCTCGTCGCGCGAGGAGAAGGCATGGAGCGCGTCGTGGCGCTCGGCAGGCGCGCTGCTGCTTCCAACATTCCGGTGCTGATCGAGGGCGAGTCGGGCGTCGGCAAGGAGCTGATCGCCCGCGCCATCCAGGGCGAGAGCGAGCGTGCCGGCAAGCCGTTCGTCGTCGTCAACTGCGGCGCCATCCCGGAGAACCTCGTCGAGTCGACGCTGTTCGGTCACGAGAAGGGCTCCTTCACCGGCGCTACCGAGAAGCGCATCGGCAAGTTCCAGGAGGCGGACGGCGGCACGCTGTTCCTCGACGAGATCGGCGAGTTGCCGCTCGACGCGCAGGTGAAGCTGCTGCGCGCCCTGCAGGAAGGCGAGATCGATCCGGTCGGCTCCAAGAAGCCGGTCAGCGTCAACTTCCGGCTCATCTCGGCAACCAACCGCAACATGATCGACATGGTGCGCGAGGGTAAGTTCCGCGAGGACCTCTACTATCGTCTCAACGTGTTCCCCATCTGGGTGCCCCCGCTGCGCGAACGGCTCGGTGACGTTGCCGAGCTGGCGCATCACTTCATGGCGCGCTTTGCTGCCGAGGAAGGCAAACGCATCAACGCCATCAGCGAGGATGCGCTGCGGCTTCTGAAAAGCTATCCGTGGCCAGGCAACGTGCGCCAACTCGAAAACGCGGTGTTCCGCGCCGTGGTGCTCGCTGACGGTCCCGAGCTGACGGTGGCCGAGTTCCCGCAGATCGCCGCGCATGTGAAGGGCTTCGACACCGCGGTGCCGGCAGCGCCCGCGCCGGCACCCAAGCAGCCGGCGTTCAAGGGGCCGGCCGTGCTCGGCGCCGAGGACATCATCCCGCAGACGATGGAGATCCGCTCGAACGGGGCCGACAGCGCGCTCGGCATTCCGGTGGTCACCGAGGCGGGCGATATCCGGCCGTTGGACGAGATCGAGGCCGACATGATCCGCCTCGCGCTCGGCCGCTATCGCGGGCACATGACGGAAGTGGCGAAGCGGCTTAAGATCGGCCGCTCGACGCTCTATCGCAAGATGCAGGAATACGGCCTCGAGCCGCGTGCCTAAACCGGTTAGGCACGCAGCTCCTGGCTCGTGAGACGCGCCGCGTCGCCCCGAGGGGTGGCGCGGCGTTGTCGTTTCTCGGCCTATCCTTTGGAGCGCCGACCGGGCGACTTCGTTCGACGCGTAGCGCGGCCTGACACAGCCGGAACAACCGGCAGCGGCAGATGTCCTTGGCGGGTGTCGCGACCGAGTTCCTTCAGCGATGCATTGATGCCCGATTTCCAACTCTTGCCGCGATTCCGTGCCGCGTCGAGATCGTCCAGGAAGGCCGCTTCGTCCGTTTCGATGAGGATGTCCATCAGATCGCGCGCTTGACGCAGGTCTTCTGCCGCTTGGCCAACTTGGTGTTTCCACGCTCCTGGGCAACGAGCAGCTTGTGCAGGGCGAACCTCGTCGGTGTCGGAACGCGAACCAGTACGCCAGGCCCATAGAGCGCGATGGCCTCCATCGCATCTTCTGTAAGATAGTCCTGAAAGGTGAGCGCCGCCGCGGCGCAGCCGAGCTTTTCGATGAGCACGGGTGATGTCCGGCCCCGTCCGTGCTTGGTGATGATGTCGACCCTGAAACTTGGCGTGCGGAAGACGCGCGGCAGCTTGTCGTTCGCGTGCCAATAGGGCTCGAACTGTGGATCGGCGCGCTTGAGTATGTCGCCGATATTCTGGGGCGCGTCTCCGGTGAACTCGGCGACCGACAGGTCGATGTCGTTCGTCACGTAGCTTCCGGCGCCAAGATAGGCGCCGATGACGCACGCATACGTCTGATAAGCGACGGTGCCGACGAGCGTCACGCCGCGATCGAATAAGCCGGCGTTTGCCACCACCTCGAGGATGCGGCCCTGCGGCAACGTCGGAGGCATTACCCAATATTATCCCCGCCCTGCGCTTCCCACTTAGACTGCCGCCAGCCCAACCCGACGATGCGGGGTGCAGACGTGCGCTGGCGACTTGCACGGGATGGGCCGGCAGGCGATTGCGCGGGGCCCATAAGCTGGCC